>Ga0114931_10002550_pt1 | contig 23149 bp, 24 predicted proteins | sample 2SBtaG_FD_89579 | JGI IMG/M metagenome (GOLD analysis project Ga0114931, IMG submission 89579) | Deep subsurface microbial communities from Kolumbo volcano to uncover new lineages of life (NeLLi) - 2SBTROV14_V59a metaG | ecosystem: Environmental > Aquatic > Marine > Volcanic | place: Kolumbo... | reverse complement strand
TTCCGCGGAAAGCGACTGTCCACCATCCAGTGGTTACGTTCCGCGCTGCCGATTCCCTGGCTCTTGGTATTCACTGTGTTCAACAATTTGCGCGAGCAGCTCTCGCTTACGCTCCCCTTCAGAGGCGGGCTGTCCGTTATCCACCTCTGCTACGAACAGTCCAATACGGCCCGCACTGCGCCTCCGAAGGAAATGCAGGGGAACCGGTATCCAACCGGAGTGAAGCCGCTCGCGCTGCGAGGGAACACCGCGCGGATGAGCGAGTAGTCCGGATCGGGACGGCGCTACTCCGTTCTGCCGAAAACCCGCCGGAGCAGGTACCCGAGCCCCTTGCCGCGCGCCACCTTGGTGGCCTTCGCAACCAATCCACCGGCATACCGCAGCTTGACCGCGCTGGGAATGTTACCGACGGAGGTACTGGTTTCCAGGCACGGCTTGAAGGGCCCGGTGCCGGTCTTGCGAAAAATAATCGTGATCGCGCAATTCGGCACCTTGACCTCGGGCGTGGGTAGCATCTTGAGCTTGGGGAAGTAGTGGGCGTAGGACCTCACGCTCTGGTACACATCGTCGTCCCCGGCTGGCCCCTCATACCACAAATCGGCGATATCGTAGTTGTTGAAGCTTGCCATATCAAAAAACATACGCCCGGTGTAGAGGAAATAACCGTGGTCGGTAAAGCCGGCGACCGGCAACTGGTGGACGATGTATCCCCCTGGTTTGACGGCATCATGGATCACGTCGAAGGCATTGAGCTGATTGATGAGGTGCTCGGTGGTGCCGATATTGAGAACCACATCGAAGGCGCCCCGGTGCTTGGGATCGAGGGAATCGCTATTCAAATCGAAGATCCGGGTCTTGTATCCGTCGGCGATGTCGAAGGAAAGGTATTGCATACCGCAGCGTTCCAGCAATTCACCGGCAAAGAAGTCGTTGGTCCCACCGCTAACCGGATCGTAATGCGAGCCCGCGGCCAGTCGTTCCGCGAAAGTGTGCAAATCGGCATCCAAATCCGCCGCGCGGAAATGACGCAAGAACCGCTGCACCTGCTCCACGTCCGCCTGATATAGATTCGAGCTGCCGATATCGAGCACGCTGCATCCCGGCGCCGCGAACACGTCACAATCGCGCAGTTTGTCGATCAATCCGAAGGTAATCCCCATTTCGTCCGTCCTGTGTTGGTATCGGTGAAAGCAGTCGGCCGCACGCACGTGTCAAACCACGAACGACCGGGGCCGGCGTCAGAAATTCTTGATCGCCATCCGTCCGGTATAGTCGATGCGATTCAGCAGCAACGGCAAATCATTGGCTTCAATGTATTCGTCGACCGCTTTTCTGGCACCTTTGAAGTGGCCATAGTCGTCGATTATCAACACGCCGTCGCGGTTGAGCCTTGGAAACAGCTCTTCGATCTCATGTTGGGTCGACGCATACCAGTCGGTATCCAGGCGCAGGATCGCTATCGAAGCAGGCGCCGCGTCGGGAATGGTCTCCTCCACCATGCCTTTGACGAAGTACATCCGCTCACTCGGATACCCGGTACCCGCCAGATTCTCTCGCACCTCATCGAGACCCGCGAGCGCCCAACTACTCGATCGCTCGTCCCGGGCGTGTGGTCGCCAGCCGTCGATCGCCCGATTACCCCAGATGTCGACGTCCACGTCGTCATCGGGACGGGGTAAACCTTCGTAGGTGTCGAAGAGATACAGATCACGGTTCGTGGCGCGCATCTCGCACAGGGTCCGCGCCACCAGCATCATGCTACCCCCGCGCCACACGCCGCATTCGACGATGTCACCCTCGACGCCTGCGTGCTGCACGTAACGCACCGCGCTGTACAGCCCGTACATACGCTCAGCCGACGTCATGGTGAAGCGGCGGCATGCCTCGAAGTGTGCCAGGAACCCCGGTTCCATGTCCCCGGTACCGGTACGCACGTGGTACTTCGATGCCTCCCTCTGGTAGTCGATTTCGCCATCCGGACCGGACTCGGCATCCTCGCCGCCGCGGTCCTTGGACTCGGGCGACGCCGATTCCGGGACGCTGTGCGACGCGGCGCTCAGCGCGTCGTACTCGCCGTGCGACAGCACCACCGCACCCGAGAATCGTGCCAGCATCCGCAGGAGTGCGCCGCTCATTGAGACACCGTCTCGCCGCGCCGCTCTTCGAGCACCGCGCTCACCACTTCGGTCATCGGCTGCGGCTGCAATCCGAGTTCGTTGCGAGTTCGCTGCATGCCGATGGCACTGAAGCGCGGATTGAAGCGCAGCTTGACACCGCACGCCTCGGACGTCGTACCCACCACGCGTTCGTCCGGCAGCCCCATCCGGTTCGCCAGTTCTCGGGCGAAAGCAAAATACGAAACATTGTCCGCGCCGGAAAGGTGGAACGTACCGGCGCGGCCGGAGTCAGCGATATGCTTGATGCCGGTCGCCACCGCTCCGAGCGAGAGCGGAGCAAAAGTCATATCGGCGAAGGGTTGGATCACCTCCCCGGCTTCGAGCCGGTTGAGCCAGTCGGGGAGCGGTGGCGTGCGCGCGGTCATGATCTTGGTAAGACGAACGACGGTTAGCCGATCGGCCGCATCGATCTCGGTAGCGACCGTCTTCAGACCCTGTTCGCCATCGGCCTTGTGGCGCGCGTAGGCAATCCCCGGAGACAAAGAGTCGTCCTCATTGCAGAACGGCCGGTCACCGCCAAAAACCGTGTTGGTGGAGATGAACACCAAGTGGCGTCCCTGCGCCCAGACCTGTCGCGCGAGCCGGATGGAGCCGTGCACGTTGACCTCATAGGCCAGCGGATCGGTTTCGCAAACCTCGTAGTTCGCCATCGCCGCCACCAGCACCACCACCTCGACATCGGCGGGGAGCTTTGCTTCCAAACGCGGGTCGGCGAGATCCAGGTAGAGCCGATTTTCGGCGAGGCGATCACGCCTGCGGGTCGAACCGTAGGCCGGGCTCCCGGCCCTCGCGTAGGCCCTCAGCAACTCACCGCCGACCAAACTGTCGGCCCCGACCACCAGGGCGCAACGTGACCGCTCCTGCTTCTCAATCACGCTTCATACCCCTTCGAGCCGTCTCGCCAGTGTTTCGGGCCAGACCAGCGACAAGCCGCCGTCGACATACAGATTTTGCCCGTTCACATAGGCGGCCTGCGCGCTACACAGAAACATCACCACGTTGGCCACGTCCTCAGTCGTCGCCATCCGTCCGAGCGGGACGATGCGTCCGTACAACTCCTGCAACGCATCATGCCCGAGATAGAAATCTTGCGACTCCTCCTTGAGGTACGTGAACGGCGTGACCGCGTTGACGCGAACCCCCTCGCGACCGAGTTCCACGGCGTAATAGCGCATAAGCTGGTTGAGTCCCGCCTTCGCGACATGGTAGCCCACCGGCTGTCCTTCACCAATGAAGTCACCAAACACCGAACTGACCATCAGGATGGCGCGGTCGCCCTCGCTATCGAAATGCCCGCGCGTTCGATCCAGCACCGTGCGAGTGGCGGTAAGCGTCGCCTCCAGTTCGCCCGTCCAAGGGTCCCCTTCGCCACGGTAACGGTGCGAAAACACCAGGTAGCGCAGCGGCCCGCAGGCACCCAGAATTTCTGTCAAGGTGCTTTCCATGGTCGCGGAATCGAGCACGTCACCGATCCAATATCGGACTCCGGGCTGCCGGTCCTCGGCCGGCGGATCCCGGCGGCCGATCACCGATACGGTATACCCGCACTCGCGCATCATCCGGGTAACCACCCGGCCGAGTCCCCGAGTCCCACCGACCAACAGACAGTGTGTCACGCGCCGACCGCCCCGGCGCGACTGCGCCGCGCCGCGTGGTACGCGGCGACCCGCCCGGCCAGTTCAAGCATATACGCGGTGGCCCGCGCGGGCTCATCCTCGCCCGGCGCGAACGGGGCGTTCACCGTACCGGCACGTTCGAAGGGTCCCGCCGTTACCTCGTGAACCACGAGCATCTTCGATCGAATGATCAGCGTGTGGTAGCGACTCTCAGAGAGGCGGTAGAAAAAGCTGCGACCGGTGCCCGAAGCGCCGAGTGCGACCACCCGATCGATGCCACCGGCATCGTCGAAAATCACCACGTCCACCTCTCCTTCAACAATGTGGAAAGACTCTGCCTTCGCGAGGTGCCGGTGAGGGTGAATGTAGCTGTCCGCGGAGATGGCGATTAGCATCTCATGCACCGGATCCGAGCCGTCGCGGTGCGCGCAGATGCGCGCGCGCCGCCGGGTGCTCGCGGCCGCCTGCCGCTTGACCAGGGCCAGCGCCTCGTCGCCCAGATCGATGATACCCTCCTCGGCGACGAACACCTCATCGCTCTTCTTGCGCAACCGCATCAGGCGTCCTCCCCAGCGATGTCCGCCCACAGCCCGAGCGGGCTGAGCGAGAACATGGACCGAAACACGCCTCCGGCCCGCACGTAGGCGGCACGTCGTTCCAGCACCCGCGCCTCGCTCTCGGGGCTCAGCGAGAGCAGGCAGAGATCCACCGTGCCCGACTCCAGGACCCCGGAGCCCACCACCGGCAGCAGGGAACCGGGCATGCGCAGCCCCGCCTTGTCGGGGTTATCGTCGATCACGCTGTCGATGAACGCCCCCAGACCGTAGAAGTTGATGAATTTCGCGGCCAAGTGGCCGGCGCCGAACGCGGCCACCCGCTTGCCCCGCTCACGTAGGTGCCCGAGGTGGCGCTGGTAGGCGGCGCGCACGACGGGAAAGCGCTCCGCGAAGTGCCTGCCTGCCTCCAACTCCGCCGCGGGCGGCCCGGCGTCATCCGGCACGCTCGCCTCCGGCGGCGATTCGGGCACCCGCACCATCGCGACCAACGAGTCCTCCATCGGGTAGGGAAAGCGCCGAATTTCAATGTCGGTGCACCCGCGGCGGCGAAGAAGCTCCTCCAGGGTGTGCTCGGTAAAATACGCGATGTGCTCTTCCCACAGAAAACAGTGGTCGCCGGCCCCCACGAATTTCCCGGAGTCCGGAACCTCCAGCATCACGCTCCCGCCTGGCCGGGCAAAGCCGAGTAGACAGTCCAGAAAAGCGCCCGGATCGTGGGCGTGCTCGAGGACGTGACGGGCGACCACCAGATCGGCACCGCCGTGGCGCTGCGCGACGCCGCGGTCGAGGCCCGGGCCCAACGCCGCCTGGATGGTCTCCAGCGAGGCGTGGGGCGCGTCGATCCCGAGGTCCTCCACCGGATCAAACCGGTAAGCGGCGGGGAATCCGCGCTCTTCCAGGCGCTTAAGGGTGGTGTCGTCCTTGTAGGTCGCACCCAGGATCCGCGCGCCGCCAGCCGGCAGCCGGTCCCGGATACGGTCGGCCACCTGGTCCAGGTGACCTTCGGGCTCGTTGTAGGTGATCCAATCGAAACGCGCGCGCACCATGTCCGGCGACATGGGATCAATGAGCTGCAGCAGCCCGCAGCGCCCGCACTGACCGAGGGTGAGGGGATGGCGGTCGGTTTGCCGTTCTCCCTCGCGGACGAAGCGGTTGCTGGGCGGCTGGGGGCCCAGCTCGAGCAGTCGGTGAGGCTCGCCCGGGGCCGCGCAGCCGCGACAGGCGGTGTCCAAAGTCACCCGCGCTTTCCGGCGCACAGGGCGAAGAAGTACTGGGACATGGGGTGAAACCCGGTGTGCACCACCTCGTCGTTCATGGAGAAGATGAACACGTTGTGGAAGAACTCCTGCATCAGCGCCTTGAAAGCTGGCGCGTCTTTGCAATTCACGTGACCGGCCTTGCTGATGGGCGAAGCATACTGCTGCGAGTGAATGGACGGCATTCCGACAATCAGTACACCGTGCTCCGCAAGGCTCGCAACCGCGTTGCCGACGAATACCGCCTCGTTCGCCTGCTCGATATGCTCGATCACGTCGAGACTGTACGCCGCGTCGAATTCACCGGGCACCGGGCCGGAGAGCATGTCGTGTACCGCGCAACTGAAGTTCCACTTCGGATGCACGTGCGCGCGGGCATCCTCGATGAAGATCGGGTCGATGTCCACGCCATGCAGCGACTCCACCTCCTGCAGCACGATCGGTACCGGCCAACCGTCTCCGCAGCCCACCTCGAGCACACGCCGCGCGCCACTCAACATCTTGGACACGAACTTGTAGCGCGAGAGGACGAAAACCAAGCGGCGCGGATCGGAGTGCCAGTTTCCGCTCTTTTCGACCCCCATCGTGACGAGTCCCAACTCGTCACGGGATTTCAAGTGCGCCTCGTACTGCGCCTCGACCGTCTTCCCTGAACCGCTCATGAACTCCTACCGCCTTGCTGGTAACCGTGAACAATGAATTTGTGAGAAAACAGCCCGTAGCCGCCTTCGTCGGAATAACGAACCGCATACTTCGCGACACACTCTTCCCACGCCCGGCGTTCGCCGAACTGCGGTGAACCGCGGTTGCAATTCCAGTCGTCGAAGAAGATCAAGGCGCCCTCGCTGATCATCCCATGCCCGAACAGATAGTCCAATACATCGCGGGCGGATTCATACAGATCGCTGTCGATATGCACCAGCGAGTAGGTCGTACCATCGGGAATCGTGACCAGCGTATCCTTGAACCAACCCTCGAAAGTGCGAATGCGCTCAGGGTCGAACACCGCCCCGGCGCGTTCCTCGAGTTGCGCCCGGCTCAGACCCACACAGGTGCCCGGCGCCCATACCCCGGAACGCACGTGGGGGGCGCCCGCATCCACTTCCGTCACCACCTCGGGCAGCCCCTCAAAACTGTCGAACAGATGCAACGCCTTGGGCGGCAATCCCGCGGCATACAGCGCGTAGCCCAGATGCCGATCGCAAGCGGCCATCGCCTCCGCGAGCGCCACTGCACTCACGCCGGTCATCGTGCCGAATTCCGCGACGTCGCCCTCGACCTCCACGCCGTAGACGGCCGCCACGCCCAGGGTGAGGGCGTAAGTCACCTCGCGGGCATGGGCCTCGAGCGGCGGTGGGGGCCGGTCCCCCAGCGCCGCTTCCAACTTCTCTGTCGCCGTCTCCAGGCGCGCGATGCGCTCGCGCACCGCCGCAAGCTCCTCGAATGCCTCGCGCGCGAGCCGAGCCCCCAGCGCCTTACGGGCACGATGAAAGAACCTGCTCACTCCCGCCAGCCGTGTCATGGACATCTCACCTCGGCGGGCCTTCGGCCCACCGATCCAACCAACGCTGCGCCCGCACCAGGAGTCGCCCCGCAGTACCCCGCGACGGCCGACAAGTGATCGCCGCTACCGCGACACGCTCCCCACTTCGCGCGGCTTCCTCCGGAATGCGGAGTACGATTTCGACGTCCCCGGTACTCGCTAACACCTGCGGTGCGCTGATGATCCAGTCCCGATAGCAGTACCCGCGAGAGTAGCCGGCGTCCGCAGTACACAAAGGCTCTCCGCCAACCTCGGCACAGAGTAGCTCTACAAGACTGGGGTCGCTAACCGTGTGAAGCCAAACGGTAACCAGATATTCGCGTCCCTGTTCGAGCTTCGCGAGTAGACTCGCCGCACCCGAGGCGCCGATCCAGCGCCAATACTGGGGCGTAGCATTGTACTCGCGCAGACCCCATCCGCAGCCGGGCCAAGCCTGGCTGGCGTCCAGACTGAATTCCGTGGTGGAATGCGCACGTAAAAAGAATACTTCGCGGTGGCGTTGATCCAGATACCCGCTAACTTTGGCTTCCCCGCCAGCCTTTTCAACCAGTTCGCCGTGCTCTACTTTCGCCCGCGCTCTACCGAATTCGTAGAGCACCAAGTCGAGCCGGTTTTTTTCGATCAATGCCAACTTCAGATCGGAATTCAATGGAAACTTTTCGTGCGAAGTCTCATGGATTCGCGGCATCACGCATGGCGCAGCCCAACAACGTTCAGCGCACAACAACTCACGAATGCTGTCGAGCACACCAATGTCTCCCACCGCTAAATACCGTTGTAGCGACCGCAAGGCGTATAGAAACGCTGCTGTCTCTGAGGCGGAACCGCATATATCCGCACGACTCACGCTCTCATCGAAAACAGGGCCAAGCTGCGTAACAGTGGGGTTCTCGGCCCAAAGCCGAACCGCTGGCGCATCACTTCGCGCGAACTCTTCAAAAGAGAGGCGCTGGGCATTCGAAATCGCCTCGTTCGCGGCACCTCTATGTTTGGCATCAACCGTCAGACTGGCTTGCCTTTCCGCCGCAGCGGCTTCCGCCGTAGCCCAGTAGCTCTCATCCAATCCCCGAAGCCAACGATAAGCGGACTGCAATCTGTCGACTGGATGGCGAAGCACTGTCACAAACTGCCATTCCGAACCGAGGCGCCGGATTTGTTTCCCTACAATATGCCCCCGTAGAAGTTGGTACTCGTTGAATCTCGACGTGCCAATTCGATCAAAATCACTCGGATTCCAGGCCGGACAGGTCGCAGCATGATCGAACTGAGACTCCAACCATAGTCCGAACGATGCGCCAGCGGTCTTCATCAAGTGAATGAAACAAAGCCTCGAATCATTCAGTGCCGCGTCTCGCCAACCGCCTCTCAAAGAAGTTGAACGCTCTGCTTCCCCCGCGCCTGGCTTCGAATGCGCGACTTCCAGTCCCCTCATTCCATTCACCGACTCTTCACCGCAGGGGGCCCTGCACCCAGCGATGCAGCCAGCGTTGTGCACGAATCTCGGGGCGGTTCGGATCGCCGTCCCATGGCCGGCAGCACACCGCCGACGCGGCCGCACGCGCGCCGCCGGCCACCGCCTGCGTCGGTAGACTGAACCGAATCTCGACGTCGCCCGCCACGGACGCCAACCGCTCCGCCGGAATAACCCAGTCCCGGTAACAACGCCCGCGCGAGAACCCTCCGCCGGCGGACACCAGCGGTTGCCCGCCGACCGACGCCTCGAGCGCCTCGTGCAACCCGTCGTCGCTGAGAGTGTGCAGCCACAACGTCAGCAGACAATCGCGGGACGGCTCGATCTTCGCCAGGATGCTGGCCGATCCGGTCTCGCCGAGCCACCGCCAATACTGAGGGCGGTCGTCGTACTCTCGCAGACCCCAACCGCAGCCCGGCCAGGCGCGCTCTGCGTCCAGTTCGAAGCCTTCGCCTGATACGGCGCGGGCGAAGAACGCGACACGGTGCCGTTCATCCAGGTACCGCCGTACTGCTTCTCGCCCTCCAGCCTCCTGAACCAGAAGCATGTACTCGGCTTGCGCCCGCAACCTCGCATAGCAAAACAGCGCCAGATCGAAAGCGTTGCGTGCGCGCACCGCGGCGGCCGTCGATTCGTCCAACTCAATTTCTTCGCTCGCCGTGCGGTGGATATTCGGGAGACGGGGCGCCGCCGCCCAGGCTCGCGCCGCGCACAGAAGCTCCAGCGCCTGATCCAGGTTCTCGAGAACCCCGACCACGCGACAGGATCGCAGTACGCGGGAGGCGGCCAGGAATCCGGCCCGATCCGTCTCCGCACTCTCGCCACGCGGAGCCTTCTCGTTACCCTCGAAGCATGGGTCGAGCTGGGTTACGGTCAGATTCTCGGTCCAAAGCCGCACCACAGGATCGTCACATGTAACGAACTCCTGAAGACTCAGGCGAGCCGCCAACTCCATCATTCGGGCAGCGGCGTCTCGCTGCTCCGGAGAACTGGCCACCTCTTCGCCACGCGAACGCGCGTCCGCCTCCGCCTGCCTCCAGTATTCGGAGTCGATGCCGCGCAGCCACCGGTAAGCCGAGTGGATACGGCTCACCGGATCACGCAGCAGGGTAAAGAGGTCGAAGGATCCTTCCAGCCGCGCAAGCTGCTTGCCAACTAGATGCCCGCGCCAGAGTTGGTATTCCTGGACCCGCTCCGGACCCAGTAGCTCGAAGTCCTCGGGGTTCCACGCCGGGCAAGCAGCGTGGGAATCGAACTGCGACTCCAGCCAGCGACCTACCGAGGCGCCGCCCGTCTTCGGCAGGTGCACAAAGCACAGCGGGGTAGCGTCCAGAACCGCGTCCCGCCAACCGCCGTCCTGGCGAGTATCGGGCGCGAGGAACCGCGTACTGCCGCCGGCAAGTTCCACCCCCGCCACCCTTCCTAGCCCGCGGAGCCCGCTGGTACGCCTCTTATCGCGCTAGGCTGGTACTCTCTTTCGGCCCGGTGGAGACTCTCCACGCTCCCAATATCTCGGTGGTAGTCAGCATTGTGATAGGTCTGGATCCGTTTCAAGAAGTGGGGGATCACGTCAACACTCAGTTCACTGACCGGATGCTCCTGCCCGAGCAGAAGCTCGAACACCTCCGGCTCGAATACGTACACCGCGCCGTTTGCCCGCCGGCCAGGTGGCTCCGCCACCTTCTCGTGGAACGCCGTCACCACCCCCCGTTCATCCTCTTCGACGATGCCACAGCTCCGAGGCGAATCGGTATCGAACGTCATCATGGTAATCCGGACGCCCGCAGGACGACGCGTATGGCGTCGCAGGAACGCGCGAACGTCAAACCGCGTGAGGTTGTCGGCGTGCGCAACCAGGGCCGATTCGTCTCCGAAATACCCGGCGTTGGCCCGTGCAGTCCCGCCGGTGCCCAACAGAGTTTCCTCGTGTACCAGATCCACGCGATTGCGCCAACGAGAGCCGGCCACGAAGCTGCGCACCTGTTCGGCTCGATAGTGGGTGTTGACCAGCACGCGCTCGATCCCGCCGCCGAACAGCAGATCCAGCCAGATCCCGAGCAGCGGCCGTCCCTGGATTGGCACCAGACACTTCGGTATCTCGTCGGTCAGCGGCCGCAACCGGGTCCCGAGCCCGGCGGCGAGCAGCAGCGCCCTCACTCGCGGAGTTCCCTGTCCAAGTCGGTTGCATTGAGCGGCGAATTACCCATTCGACTCACCTGGCAGGCTGCGGCAAGCGAACCAAGATAGGCACCCTGCCAGACGGTGGCGTCGGCCGCCAAGGCGAGTGCGGTGCAGGTAAGCAACGAGTCACCCGCTCCGGCCACATCCTTCGGTGCGGTGCTGAACGCCGGAAGGCGATCGGTAAGAAACCCGCTCCCTGCATAGTCGGGGGCATGGATAAGCATCCCTTCCGAGGCCAGGGTAATGATTAGTTGCTGTGCCTCGGCGGCCATCCTGAGCGCCTCCGCAAGCACCACCAAACCGGAACTGTGATCTTGGAGCGCGAGTCGCGCCTCGTACTCGGTGGGGGTGAGCAGGCGCATCCCGCGGAATCGCGAGACGTCACCCAACTGAGAAGAAGCTTGGCTGTCGGCGACCATCATGATTCCGCGCTGATGACAGAATTCAATCAGACCGTCGACCAGCTCCTGCGGAAGGCAACCGTAGTTGAAATCGGAGAATACCAACAGCCGCGCGCTCTCCAGCTCCGCGGTAACGCGTGCGTACAGGTGCTCGGCGAGTTCCGCGCTGATGTCATGCTGGCGAAGGTGGCTTACGCGCAAAAGTGTTTTGCCGTTCGCTCGGTAACGCTGTTTCAAGGTGGTCGGCCGACTCTCGTCGACCAAGCACTCTAAACGCACACCGTATCCCTCCAACCTCTTCCTCGCGAAATCCGCCGTCTTGTCGGCTCCGGCGACCGTGAAATAACTCACCCGCGCACCCAGGCCGCGCGCGTGGGCCGCAACGATACCCGCCCCGCCGACGAAGCTGTCCTGCTTGATCGGCGCAACTACCAGCGTGGGATCCTCCTGCGACATACCGAGGGGATCACAGCTTATGTACTCGTCAACAATTAGGTCGCCGACCACCACGACCTTCATGCGGGAAAACCGCTCCACGATCGGAAGCAGGTCACGAATTGCAAACCCGTGGCGCTCCGGAAAATCCAGTGGCTTCCTGATACTGGAAAAGTTCGTTTCGAATAACTCATGCTGCAACAAATCCAGCGAGGAAAAGCGTACATCGCCGGAGCTGAACAATAATTTACCGCCGTAGGATTCAACCGCCTCCAGCTCTGGATTGAAGTGCGTTTCGTGCTCCTTGCCCTTGACCACGGTGTCCGGCTGCAGACGGCGAATGAACTCTTCGGTCGGGCAGCGCAGTATGAATGCGTAATCCACCACCCCGATCGAGCGCAGCCCCTCGAGACGTAACTCCTCGGGAAGCAACGCCATGCCGGTGGCATCTGCATGAACCCCGACGACCAGTCGGTCGCCGCACTCGGCAGCGAAATTCAGAAGCCGCAGATGCCCCGGATGAACGATGTTGAAATTACCGGAAACGAACACGATCCGAGACTCACTCGGTCCGAACTCGCGGATCTCGGTGATCACATCTTCCATCCGCAGATCCGAGGCACCCTCGTCATGGACGCCAAGTGCCACGTTGTTACGCACTATCTTTTCCTCCGCCCACTACATCCGGACACGCCGAGCCCGGTGCAAACTTCCGTCACAGCCGTACCAGGCAGCGCCCGGTAATGCGACCATCGCGCATTCCCGCTATTGCCTGGTTGATTTCGTCGAGCGAGAAAGAGTCGGTCAAGAGTTCGTCGAGCTTCAACCTGCCGACCCGATAGAGCTGCTGATAACGCGGGATATCTTCGTTCGGAAACGCCTCGCCGCCGTGCGAGCCGGTCAGCTTCTTACCGAAATGCAGTGGCAAAGAATAAATCGATGTATTACTGCCTTTGCGTGGCACACCAACCAGAATAATACGGCCCTGTGGCTTGGTGATCTCGTAGCCTAACTCGATGATCTCCGGCACCCCGGTATTGTCTATAAAGACATCCAATCCCGTAGCGCCAAGGATCTCCGGTATCGCCGCCCGTGCATCGCGGGTACTGCTATTGATGGTATGAGTTGCACCAAGCGAACGCGCCAAATCCAGCTTGGCGTCGAACAAATCCACTGCCACGATCGGGTAGGCCGAAACCATCGCCGCCGCCTGAACGATGTTTAACCCCACGCCCCCGGCGCCGAACACCACCACCGATTCCCCGATCCGTAGCTGCGCGTTATTCAGCACCACACCGAAGCCGGTAGTAACCGCACATCCGAGTAGAGCAGCCGCCTCGAGATTGCTGTCCGGCGGGATCACGGTCAGGCGGTTCTCCGAAACGATCGCGTACTCGTTGAAGGTGGTGATCCAGCCCGCGTTCACGCGTTGATCGCCCCATTTGTAACACGGGGGCGCGCACTCGATCCCGAGACCCTTGCGCCAGTGCAATACCACCTTGTCGCCCGCCGCCACATGGCGAACGCCGGGACCGACTTCCAGTACGGTCCCCGACCCCTCATGGCCGAGCAGGTGGGGGAGAAACCGGTCTTCACCCTTGGCACCGTTGATTTCGCCGATTTGCGAACCACAAATCCCGCTGAAGTGCACCTTCACCAGCACCTGTCCAACGTCGAGCCCTGGAGGTAGCGCGATCTCCGAGACCACCAGTGGTTTACGCTGCTCTACGAGCACCGCAGCCTTCATTGTCTTTGGCATCGCCATGACCACCCTCCTACTCGAAGTAGATGAACGAGTGATCACCGGTATAGCCGGTATTCTCGAACCACCAGGCCCATTCCTCGGGCGTGTTGAAGGCCTCGCAGGTGACCTGCCAGTAGAGGAGATTGGTCTTCTCCTCCTCGTTGCGATACGACTCGACGCAAATGTATGCGTGCTCCTTTGCGACCCGCTGCATCTCGCGCAGCGCCGCATCGAGCTCATAGCAATGCAGGTTATGCAGAGTGTTGATCGAATAGACCAGATCGAAGTGGTCATCCGGCCACGGCAGGGTCGTCGCGCTCCCGACCTGCAACCGGTCGCGAACCTCCTCTTTCGAGTTCTCGATCGCGTATCCGGAGATGTCGATGCCGAACACCTCAATTCCCGGCACCACCTTGGTGAAGTCATGCAACAAGAAGCCTTTGCCGCAGCCGATATCGAGGATCCTGTCGCCCGCCTTCAAACCGTAATGCTCCACCATTGCCCGGGCCACCCGTTCCCACCAACCCGCGAGATAGCGGTAACCGCCGTAATTGATCCGTCGGTCACCGTCCCAGTAATCATAGCCCCACCGCTTGGCCAACACCGCCGCCTTGGCCTTGGGGTACTCCGGATCGTTCACTCTCGCGAGGTAGTCCCGTTTGGTGCTCTTATGCACAATCGACAGAAAATCCACGTATGCCATCGCCTTCAGCCCTCTTCCTTGAGTGTTTGGTAGGCCCGCCGTGTCTTCTCGAGCTGCGCTCGGCGACGCTGCGACTCGTCGAGTCCGGGTCTCGCGAATCGCCGCCGACCGGCGGACTCGGGATCGAATTCGTTGAGCATGATGCAGCACCACTTGATCCGGAAAACCGGCCGTAGCAGCCGTGCCCGGGCCATGAGCGACTCTGGATCGTCGGCGAAAGCGGCGGTGCGTTCCAGAAACCATTCAAAGTAGGTCGAATTCACCGGTACCGCCGGCTGACAAAAGAAATCCACGATCATCTTCGCCGGGTCGTCCCACCCGGCGTATTCGAAGTCGAGAAATCGAAGCACCCCGGATGCATCGCGCAGCGCATTGTGAAACCCGAAATCCGAGGGCGACACGCATCGCTCGGCGGCAGTGAGGCTTGCGTCGACGGAGATCCCCCGTGCACGTGCTTCGTCACACAGGCGCCTCTTCAGCGTCCTCCAATAATCGACTAGCCGCCCAACCAGATCAGCGGCCTCATTGCCTAACGGAGTATCCATCTCAATCTGTGCCAATCGGGCGAGGCGACGATCGACGATGGTGAAATGATCGGCGATCCGAAAACACGCCTCGGAGGCCGTGGGTAGCGCCGTGGCCCGTGCAACCGCGCCAGACGCGTTCAGGGCGAGGAAAAATTCTACCGCGGACTCGATATCTGCCCGGCTGAGGCTTCCAGGCTCTACCTTGCTTCCCTCGACGAATTCGTAGAGCGCGAGGTTTGCGTCGCGATTGCAACTCACCGGGCGCGGCACACAGCGAACACCCACGTCGCGTGCGAAGGAAAGAAACGACCACTCGGCCAGCAGGCGATCGCGCGGATCTTCGTCGCTACGGTAATAGCACTTTGCCACCAACCTCCGTTCGCCGACACTCACCACGAACACGCGATTGTTGCCGCTGGCCGAACTGCGCTCAAGCTCGAAAGGCGACTGATCGGCGCTCGACCCGCCGAGCATCTCCGCGATCCGCTCGCTCAGAGCGCCGGTGTCCATCGCCGTTCCATATACTCGCGAATCGAATGCCAGCTATCGAAGGCATCGATATCGGATTCACCCGTGTGGTTCGCCTGGGGATCGAACAGGACACCACGCGTCTGGCTCGGGAAGGCGGGCGCGCGCAGAATTTCTGGTAAGTCGTCGATGAAGTAGTCACAGCCGATGCGCGCGATACGCTCGATTTTGGAACTTTTGGTCAATTCGAAGTACACCCGCCGCGGATCGACCAGCGGACCGTCCTCCTGCAGCACCCGGTCCACCCAGCCTCGGGCCGCCGCGTGCAGGTCATGGCGCGGACCGATGAACGGATGACGGGTCTTGTGGCTCACGATTGCGACCGCAACGCCGACCGAGCGACAGCGGCGAAGAAACTCGACGACACCGGGGAAAATCTCGGCCTCGGCCATCCGCTCTCCATACACATGGCCCTGCATCTCCGTCCACACATCTTCACGATCCACCCCGCGCAAATAATCACGCACCCCGACCTTGGAGCACGGAACATCAGCTGCGATCAAGCCCTGCTCGAGTGCGACCTTGTGAAACAGTAAGTCGTAGCCGACGATCGTGTTGTCGAAATCGAGCCCGATAATCACCGTGAACTCCGATTCAGCCCGCCATCCGCGCCTTTACGCCCGCGGCTATGTTCTCCGCCGTCAGTCCGAATCGCCTTCGGGCATACGCCTGGGAACCCACTTCATGCATGAACTCGTCGGCCACTCCAAAGCTCACCAATTTCCCCAGCATGCCATCCTGGGCCGTCAACCACTCCGCGATCGCGCTGCCTATTCCCCCGGCACGGCCATGTTCCTCGGCTACACCGACCACCGGATAGCGCACGAAGAGCTCGGCCAACCGTTGCTCGTCCAACGGCTTGACGGTGTGAAAGCTCTCCACCCGCGCCGACAACCCTTCGCCGGCGAGTCGCTCCGCCGCCTCCAGCACCACCGACATCATGCTGCCGGTGCTGAGCAGGCACAGATCCTTGCCGTCACGGATGGTGATCGCACGCCCTATTTGGTAGTCGGGGGTATGTTGATGGATAACCGGCTCGCCCTTCTTGCCGATACGCATATAGACCGGCCCGTCCTGATCCAGCGCTGCGCGAATTCCGAGACGCAACTCTACCTCGTCGCAGGGACACAGCACGGTGATCTCGGGTAGCACCCGCAGGATCGCGATATCTTCCAGCGAGTGGTGGGTGGGGCCCAGTCTTGCGTAGGACAGTCCGGACCCGGTACCGACGATGATCACCGGAGCGCGTTGGTAACAAACGTCGACACGAATCTGCTCGAAGCAACGTGTAGTCGTAAACGGTGTGATGGTGTAGACGATAGGACGTAGGCCGGATAGGGCGATTCCGGACGCCATTCCCATCATGTTGCCTTCGGCCACACCACAGTTAAAGAACCGTTCGGGATTCCGTTCCTTGAACCGATCAAACAGGCGATTACCGATGTCACCGGAGAGTAGTACCACTTCGTCCCGGGTCGCCCCGATCTTGGTGATTTCGTCTGCGAAAGCGTTTCTCACTGACTCACCCCCAACTCCTGCTTCGCAGAGATCACCTCCTCCGGAGTAGGAATCCGGTAGTGCCAATTGTTGTCGTCTTCCATGAACGAGACCCCCTTACCCTTGACGGTATTGGCCACGATCGCAATTGGCTTTCCACTCCCGTCCGGCACCTTCGACAGCAGCCGCACCAGGGCGCCCATATCGTTCCCGTCCACCTCGTACGTGCTCCACCCGAACGCCCGCCACTTGTCGGTAAAGGGCTGCAACGCCATCACGTCCTCACTGCGCCCCGTCGCCTGCCATTTGTTGAAGTCCACGATCACGGCAACTCGATCAAGCCCGTGGCGACCGGCAAATAGCGCCGCCTCCCACACCGATCCCTCGTTGCATTCACCGTCGCTGAGCACCGCAAACACCCGATAGTCCTTCCGTCGCATTCGCCCCGCGAGCGCCATCCCAACCCCAATGGGCAACCCGTGGCCGAGCGACCCGGTGGCAGCCTCGATTCCGGGAAGATGCTCCGGCGTCGGCGGATGCTCGGCAAACAGCCCACCGTCCTCGCCATACGAATCCAGCATCTGCTCGGGGAAAAATCCGCGCATACCCAGCACCTGGAACAGGGCTGGCGCGCCGTGACCCTTACTGAGAATAAAGCGGTCGCGATCCGGATCCCGCGGACGTTTGGGGTCGATGCGAAGGATGGAGAAATAGCACGCAACCAACATGTCCACGCACGACAGGCAAGAGCCAAGATGGGGTCCCGGTGCGTTGCGAGGTCTCGATAGTCCGTGCTCGAATTCGCCGCGCGATCGCTTCCAGTTCCTCGATGTTCGTGCTCACCGCTACACCTCCTGCCTGGTGCGCCGTCACTTCAGGGTTTGTGTACATAGCTTTGGGGCTGATCACGAAGGTCCGCGAGATTCTTTTCAACCCAGTCGATACACTCGTCCAGGCCCGAATTCAGATCGATCGTCTCCGCCCATCCCAGCGAATCGCGGAGCTTGCTACTGTCGAGAAGGTACGCCGCGTCCTTGCCCATGCGCTCGCCAACCACTTCCACCGACTGCTCGAAGTCCGCGCCGAGCTTCCCGCAGATTCGCTCTACCAATTCCCGAATACTGACAATTTCCGATGTCGAGATGTGGTACGTTTCGCCGAGCCTCCCTCGGGTCATCACCTCCCAGGTGGCAGCCGAGACGTCGCGCATGTGGATGAAAGACCGGCGCGAATGCCCGCCACCATGCAAGCTCAGTTTTTTTCCGGTCTTGATGAACAGTATCGTCCTTGGAATGATGCGATAGAGCTGCTGTCCGGGGCCGTAAACATTGGCCGCACGGGTGAACAGCACAGGGAATTTGTAGGTTTCGGCGAAGGTGCGCAGGCTCATGTCCGCCGCCGCCCGAGACACCGCGTAGGGGGTACTTGGGCTGAACGGTGCGTCCTCACGAATGAAACCGTCAGTGCTGCCGTACACCTCCGGGGTGGTGACGTGCACATAGCGATCGAGGTAGTCGGTTTGGCGCAGTCGATCATGAAATTTCACCGTCGACACCACGTTGGTAGTGAACCAGTGTTCGGGGTGTGTCCAGCTTTCGCCGACCATGCTCTGGGCAGCGAAGTTGACGACATGCGATGGTTTCTCACGATCGAAGAGTGCCATGATCTCATCGAGATGCAGGTTGAGGTCGTAAGGGTAGAATTTGAACGCGGCGTCGTTTCCGCGCCACCGGTACGGAAGGAATACGTGATGCGGTTCCGCGCTCCGGCTTAGGCCAAGCACCTCGACGCCCTGTTCCAACGCGTGTTCTACAAAAGTGGCTCCCGAGAAGGAGTTGCTGCCGATGACCGCAATTTTGTGTGGGCCGGCCATCACTCAGACCTTCCCCGGCCGACGTTTATACAGCCATTGCATCAGCATGTGCCCCACCACCAACTGCAAGTCCTCACTGATTTGCATGTCATCTACCGGAAAGTGGAGCGGTACCTCGACAAGTCCTTTCGCCTTTCCACCCGAGAAGCCCAGAACCGCGTAGCTGCGCAGGTCCATCTTTCGCGCCTGCTCTATCGCGCGGAGGATGTTCGGCGAGTTGCCGCTCCCAGACAGTGCGATGAGCACGTCGCCCGCCCGCGCGTGTACCGCAAGCTGCAAAGAGAAAATTTCGTCGTATCCCTCGTCATTGGCGAGACAGGTCAACACCGAACTGTTCGCCGGCAGCGCATGCACTCTAAGCCCCGAGCCCGCGACCTTGGATATGCCGTACAGCAGATCGTTTGCGAGGTGCACCGCGTTTCCGGCGCTTCCCCCGTTTCCGCACAGAAACACCTGACGGCCCGACTGCCAGCAGTCAAACAGTTCATCGGCAAGAAGACCCACGCCGCTCCAATCGGCGGTGCCCAGCACCTGCTGCAGCCGTGACGCATACCCGGAGAAAAATGCCGGATCCGCCGACGGTGACAAAGGGACCGCGCTCACGAAAGCACCTGCTGCTGCATCCACTTCAAGTTGTACCAGCGATCCTCGTCCTTGAGTACACCAGCGTGGAATTTTTCGACAATACCCGAAATCGCATCGTCGACCGTTTTGCGCGGACGAAAACCCGTCGCCAGCAGCCGATCGGAATTCACGCGGTAGGAACGCGGGTCGTTAGACTCGGTGACCACGATCTCGGCCGGTAGGCGGCGCGCCACCCGCTCGGCTATGTCCAGAATCGAGATATTCTCGAAACCGGCGTTGTAAACACCTCGCACCTCGGGGTGATCTAGCATGAACAGATACACGTCGGTGATATCGTCTATGTGAATATTCGGTCGCGTCTGTTTCCCACCGAAAACAGTGATCCGCCCGGCGCTTAGCGCCTGCATTGTCAACATATTCACCGATACATCGAGGCGCATGCGCGGCGAGTACCCACACACCGTAGCCGGGCGCACGATCTGCACCGCCATGTCTTTCTCGTAACTGAGCAAAACCCTCTCAGCGACCATCTTGGTCTTGTTGTATTCCGAGATCGGCTTGAGTTCGAGATCCTCGGTAACCTGCGGTTCCGTCTTGACCCCATACACGCTACCAGAGGAAGCATAGATGAACTGGCGAACGCCGTTGCGCACGGCCCGATCTGCGAGTTGCATCGTCGCCAGGGCACTAATCTCCCAGGTGAGCTTCGGTTTGAGGTCACCGCAGGGATCGTTGGCGACCGAAGATAGATGCACGATAGCATCGACATTGTTGAGTGGAATCTCGTCCACGTCCCTCACGTCGCCACGCATCACGGTCAGATTTGGATGCTCCGGAAGGAAGTTTCCGAACCACATAATATCCAGCCCGATGACTTCGTGCCCCCGTTCGAGCAACTTGGGAACCAATACCGTCCCCTTATAACCACACGCACCCGTTACCAGCAGCTTCATGCATTTCACTCCGACTAGGCCACTTGTGACTGTCCAGTTTCCGCGCTTGGGCCTAACAGCGCATCCGGTGTGCCGACGTCCACGATCTTGCCCTGTTCGAGCAAGACGACCTTGTTACAGCTCTTGCGAATCAGGTCGCGACTATGTGAGGCCAACACCAAAATACTCGTCCGATCGAGGAGCGCATGCAATCGCTCCTGCGCCCGCAAAGAGAAGCGGTCATCCCCGACGCTCAACCACTCGTCCATTAGCACGATATCGGCCTGCACACTGGTCGAAACCGCAAAGGCCAAGCGCATCGCCATTCCGCTCGAATAGGTTCGCAGCGGCATGTTCAAGAAATCACCAAGCTCGGTGAATTCGCAGATCTCGTCAACCAGCGACGCGAGCCGGCGCTTACCCATCCCCATCACGGTACCGCGCAGATGGATGTTCTCGTACCCGGTCGCTTCCAGATCCATACCAACCCAGATACTCAGCATCGAGGCGACCCGGCCTCGCACTTCCAGCGACCCCCGTACCGGCTCGTATGCACCTGCGAGTACCCGCAGCAAAGTCGACTTGCCCGCGCCGTTGTGTCCGACCAATCCGACACGATCGCCATCGTTGAATTCGAAAGTAAGCTCGTCCAGGGCGCGAACAACGACGCGCTCGTCGGCGTCGCGTGCCAGTGCCCCACCCGTAGCCGCCCGTAACACGGCCTTTTTCAGTGATCGATGCCCTCCCCCGTAAATGGGAAAGTCCACCACCAATTCGCGGGCCGATATGGATGCGGTCCTCATCACAGCCCCCATCACAACCAATACGCAATGCGTGCTCGAAAGCGCTTGAAAACCAGCAACGTGATCAGGCTTCCCACGATAGTGATGCTGATGACCACCAGCCAACTGCCCGAACTCGGCGCACTGCCGAGTAATGGCGCACGAATGGTTTCCATGAAGTGATAGAGCGGGTTCACGCTCAGCACCCAACGATGGGACTTGAGCATCGACGCCTCCCACATCACCGGGGTGACGAAAAACGCCAGTTGCACGATGCTCGCGACGATCTGCGGAATGTCCCTGAAACGGGCACAAAGCATGCCCAACAACAGCCCCGCCCAGACTCCGTTCAACGCGAGCACCAGTACCCCGAGTGGCACCTCGAGTAGCTCCCAACTCAGCGGTGGGCGACTGACAAACAAGGCTGCCACTATGATCGGCAGGTTGTGGGCAAAGATGATCAGGTTTCGCCACACCACCCGCAACACATGAAGCGACAGCGGGAGCTTTATTTGCTTGATGTACCCTTCAGCGACGATGAAGGCTTGACATGCCTCGTTCAGCAGTGCTGCCAGCAACTGCCATATAACGAAGCTCATCGCGATATAGGGCAGGTACTTCGAACGCGTACTACCAAAAATGGACCCATAGATCACGCCAATCCCGAGAATCATTATCGCGGTGCTGATCGTCAACCAGAAGGGTCCGAGCACCGAGCGTCGATAGCGCTGTCGGATCTCTTGCCAAGCGAGCATAGTCCAGACCCGTGCCAACATGATTCCGCAGAAAATATCGTTCGACGCAGCGTCCATCGGGGATAGCCGGCGAGGTGAATAAACCTGTAGTTTGACTGCCTCTTGCATGAAATTAGCACGGTTCCTCTAGTGCAGGTTGCGCCGAGCAGAAAGGCTCCAGTTACAGCACTCGGCCATCACTTAGCCAGCCCGAAACCGCTTCTCACCGCGGCCTCCGTGGATTAGGCCGAGCACCTCAGGCACATGGATCCGGTCGGCAGAGGTCCATCGTTTTAGCTGAGCAAACATCTCAAGCGGATCAACGAGATCAGTGACTACGTATGCTGCCGCCTCGTGCGCGTCGTCCAAAGAGCGCCACACAGGCTGGCGCAAAAAGCGATCCTCGATGGCCCTTGCATCATAAAATCCAGCAATCTCCACACCGGCCTCCACGGCCTTGAGGCTCGCTATCTCGGCAAGCTCGGAAAGTCCGCAAAGCAGCGTGGTCATCTGACCACGCTCGACGCAGTCTGCATAAACTCGCAAATAGTCGTCTCCCGCCCGGCGATAGAATTCGAACGAATAGGACAGGTACCTCGCTGTTAACCGGCTCTTCTCCGCAAACCCTTTGGGGGTTAGGTAATAGAGGTAACGGTTGGCCGGGGCCTGCTGAATTTTCACCAAGCCTTTGCGCACGCAGCGCTTGAGGTACGAGTTGGCGAGCCCGAGCGCCACGCCAAGGCGCCTCGCCAGGTGGCGCTGGGTGAGGTCCTCGCGCTCTTCGATGGCTTCGAGCAGTTCGAGGGTAAGGGCTTGTTCTTTGTCCTGGTTCAAGACCGCGCGGCCAAGCGTTCACCGAATGAACGGGGAGTATAGCGCATCGTGTTCAGGATGTGAACAGCAAGACGACAGCGGGCGCTGGCGCGACGAAATTCCGGCGGAACGCTACCGCCGTCGGAGGGTGGGGCTTGCCAGTAGGGAAAAAGCGCGTATTCGAACCCGTGGCCCTACCGCCGAATCGCGTGCGTCTCCGGTGGGTCCGCTGGGCTTGCCCCACCCTACGGTGTTCATCCTGTTGTCTTGCAGTCACTTTACGGCGTAAAGTGACGATATGGTTGCAGCGTGCTATCCGCGGATCTTCTCGCCGCCCCGCCAGAGCTTCTTCCTATTCGGGGCGCGTGGGACGGGCAAGACCACCCTCCTTCGCGCCACTTGGCCCGAGGCGACCTACATCGACCTGCTCGATGAGATCCGCTATCAGGGCTACCTGGCAGACGCGGGGCTCTTCTACGAGGAAATGTCGGCCCTCCCGCGGGGGAGCCGGGTGATCGTGGATGAGGTGCAGCGGCTGCCGCAGCTCCTCAACGCGGTCCATCGCCTCATCGAGGAGCGGCGGTTGATCTTCGTGCTCTCCGGCTCCAGCGCCCGCAAGCTGCGCCGCGGCGGGGTGAATCTGCTTGCGGGGCGGGCCTTGCACCGCGTCTTGCACCCCTTTGTGCCGGCCGAGGTGGGTGATGATTTCGCGCTCGAAAGGGTCCTCACCACCGGCGTCCTGCCCATAGTCTGGGACGCCCCCGAGCCGCAGGAGACCCTGCGTGCCTACGGTC
>Ga0114931_10002549_pt1 | contig 23155 bp, 17 predicted proteins | sample 2SBtaG_FD_89579 | JGI IMG/M metagenome (GOLD analysis project Ga0114931, IMG submission 89579) | Deep subsurface microbial communities from Kolumbo volcano to uncover new lineages of life (NeLLi) - 2SBTROV14_V59a metaG | ecosystem: Environmental > Aquatic > Marine > Volcanic | place: Kolumbo... | reverse complement strand
TGCGTAGCCTTGATGCTCTGCGAGGAGATCGAAGCGTCCGGGACCCAAGTCTTCGATCCGAAAACGTCCCTCGGCATCACCCAACACCTCGGTCGCAACGCGCTGCATGAGACGCCTGAGGTAGCCCATGTCGGACCGGCCGCTGGGCGCGGACGCCAACATGGACACCCGAGCGCCGGCGATCGGCTGGCCGCCAGCATCGACCACCAGGCCGATCGCCACGCGACCGGGCGAGAGCACGATCTCGATGGGCTCCGCCGCTGCCCCTGCGGCCACCAGCGCATCGAGCTCGGCCGGGGCGAAGCCCTGGTGGCGGGCCTCGATGACCACCGTTTGATCCACCGCGACCGGCGCTAGCGCGAAATGACCCTGCGCGTCGCTACGATCGACGATCTGGTCTCCACGCCACATACTGAGCCGGTCTACCGGTCCCAGCGAGCGCACCTCGGCATCCTCGATCGGCTCGCCGTGCTCATCGACCACCCGACCGCGCAGCACACCTGCCTCCTCGAGTACCAGGCTCGTGTCTTCACCGCGCTCGAGGGCTGCGCCGTTGCTGCGGTAGCCGTCCTTGGCCGCCTGTACGAAGCGGCTGCTTGGCGGAATGTGCAGGCGATAGCGTCCGCGCGTGTCGGTATGGGTTGCTGCTGGCTCCACGCTGCGGGTAAAAACCAATGCATCGGCGATGCCTTCATCTCGTGCCTTGTCGACCACCGTGCCGGTGATCTCGATGTCCGCCGGCAGGTCGATAACCACGGGCGTTTCCGCAGACTCGCGATCCCCATGGGCCTGGCCATCGGTCACCAGCGCGTGGTGCTCCCCTGCCGAAGGCTCCTTGCCTGGACGCTTCTTGCCTGGGTGCGCTGCATGTGTGGGCTGGATGCGCACCGTGCCGCGCAGGCCACCGGGAGAGCGTGCAGAAAGCTCGGTGGTAGCCACGCCGAGCGACACCCACGCCCGGCCTTTGGCATCGGTATCGGCCACGGGTAGGTCGTCTTGCCCCACCACGATCAAGGCGCCCGCGGCGGGCTTGCCTTGCGGGTCGCGGACGAGGACCAAGCGTCGCTGGCCGCTGCGCAGCACGATGTCAAGCTTCTTGCCAGCGCCCGATTCTACCTTGCGCGGCACATAGCCGCGGGCGGCGACCATCACGCGCAAGGAGACACCAGCAGGCAGCACCAACCGGGCCTGGCCGTCAGCGCCGGTGCGCGCGCTTTGCGAACGCGGGAAGAGCGGTTGGCGCCGCGCGCGACGAGACACGCGCGCGCGCGGATCTGGCCGCGGCCGCACCACCACCAGCGCATCCGGGATCGCCTTGCCATCCGCGTCGAGGACATGCACTGCAAACACCCGCGCGGTGGGCAGCTCGATGTCCGCCAGCGTCTGCGAACGAACCAGCGGCAGCAGAGGAACGACCACCTCGGCAAAGCCCGCAGCCCGCACACGAAGCACCCATAGGCCGGCGACGGCTGCATGCGCGGTAAATCTGCCCTGTGGGTTGGTCGTTACACGCTCTGTGGCCTGCGGCCGGCGAGTCGCTGCCCATGCCGCCCGGACCGCGAACGCGGACGGATACGCGAGGAGTTCGACGCTCGCGCCAGCGACCGGCGACCCCGCGGCGCCCACCAGGCGACCCGACACCACCACGCTGGCAGCGGACGCCGGCCGGACACCTCCGACTGCGCTGAGAAGAGAAAGCGCCAAGAGGGGGAAACCGCAAATTACCGAGGTCCGCATCGTGGATCTCCTTACAAAAGACCGCTGCGAGCATAACAAAGAGCCACCCCACCGCACTCGAACCCACCCCTCGACCGCTGGCCCGAAATCCGCTCAGCAGTCACGGATTTCGTTGACAGCAACCCCTCGCCATGCCATACTCGCCTTCCTTAACCTTGTCGCCCACGCGGCTACCGGCCGACCCAGGCCACATGCTTCGAGTGCTTGACGTCGAATGCTTGGCGTTGGACCTTGCCGCTGGCCCACATCGGAGCGGTCCTTGTCGGGTTTCTTGTGCCATGAGGTGCCCTGGGGTGCGAGTCACACCGGCATTGGGAGGGGGTCTTCCTTGCCCTCGAAGACGATGGCAGGAGGTCCGCTCCAAGACAAAGGGCATTCAAAAAGCAGGTGGAACCATGACTTCGCAACGACTCATGCGCCCTCGCACCTTGATTCTGATCACCCTGGCCCTTGGCTGGTCGGTCACAATCCTCGAAGCGCAGCCGCCGCCCTGGGGCTGCGGCAAACGTGGATCTTGGACCTGTACGACCTACGGCTGGGGAGCCGGCACCACCTTCCGGTCCATGCAGGGCACCCGCTTCGAATGCGGCGGAGGGATCCCACTTGTGATCCCCGGCATCTGCGGCGACACGAGCCATTCGCAGCCGGAGAGCTGGGTCGACATCGCCGGTGGCCTGAGTCAAAGCTGTGACGATCACTCAAGCTCCTTCTTCGGTCCGCTCAGCGGCCAGTGGGATGGCTGCAACCCGTACGCGCTGCAGGTTTCGAGCGGCTACCAGACGGTCGAAAGTGTCAACAACGCCAGTGCCTGGTGGCCGTTCCCGGGAGGTGTGCAGGACGTCTGGTCCGACGGATTCTGCGAAAACCCGCTCCTCGGTCCGTCACCGCCTCCCTACGTCTGGTTTACGCAACCGGCAAACTTCACCGTCTCCGGCGTGTTCGCAACCGTGTACGACCTTGACACCTGCATCGACAAACAGTTGATCGGAAGCGTTTATTGGGCCGACTTCACCGTCGTCGCCACTGTCGTCACTGACACCCCAACCTACAAGGTCACCCAAGCAACCGGCCAGGCGCCCGTCGCATGCGCGGTCCAGGAGAACGAGTGCACGAACGACGTTCTGTGCTCTGACCTCGCGGTCAACACCACCCAAGTCTGCGAATGGCGTTGGGACAATCCCATGACCCGCTGCGACCCCGGCTGCTGATCCGAGCGTTTTCGAAGCGTCGGGTTTGGGATCCGCCCGGATCCGGGTGCCGGCAGTCGTCAAAACACCTTGTAGCGGCGCCGGAACGTAGATGAGCCGTCGCGCCATTGCGTTCACTGGCTGGCCACCGCAAGGGCATGGGCTGCCCGCACTGGCGTAGGAGCGCCGCCATGCCAGCGCAGGCCAACCGAGGTTGCGATCATCACCGCTGCGGTCCGCGGCTTGGGTGCTGGCCCTACTCGCCGGTCGCGCAACAGGAGAAAGGCGGGAATATGCATCCTCTCGCGGGCCCGTGCCGGCAAGCCAGCGAATGACCGAACGCCCTGCCCTCCGACGCGCGACGGGCACCTCATCCGAGGAAGCTGCGGTGCACAACCCGCAAAGAGCGTTGAGGAGAACGGGAACCCTCATGCTTGCAGCGCCCGCGATGCTTCGCACACGCGAAGCACGAACGGCGTGAGCATGTGCTCCACACTTTGGTTCGAAACCAGGAGCGGAACCGAGCAAGGCCCGCCGCAGGTGCGGCGGACCGAGGCGTGCCACTCTTTGTGGAGCGCGTCCTAGTTCGAGGATGTCACGAATGGATCCCAGGAGTACTGGACCGTACCGTTGATCCGGATCAGAATCTGGTAGGTCTCGCTGCCTGTGTTGGAGACTGTAGCCTGGTACTGGCTGCTGTTGCCGCTCGGTGGGTTGAATCCGAAGACATCACCGCTCGTGTTCTTGAAGGCGACGAAGTCAACTTGTGTGCTTCCGTCGATCGGATAAACGCGCCAGATGATCGTGTCGCCAGGGCTAGCAGCCGTGTTGAGTTCGGGCGTGCCCTCTCCCGTCGAGCCTCCGCTCGCGTTGTCATCGACCATGTAGATCACGCCGTTCGGATTGGCATTGGGATTGGCAATGATTGCCGCGGTGTCAGCCATGATCGCGATGTTGACGAGACCGTGGGCAGCAAATACCGAGCCTTGTTTCGACATTGGGTTTGTCCTTTCGAATTGGGTCGTTTGCGGTGACCGGTGGCGCTTTGAGGAGAGCGCGCACCGGACGATTCGTTGTCGAGGCGCCTCGCGGTGAGACTCCGCAACAGACATGCCAACCGACCCGCGGCCGATGAACCAGAGGATCTTCCCCCAGTCAGTAATTGCTCTGGCTGAACCGACTGTAAGAAAAGGCGCCACTGTCGGAGAGCACTGTCGGATAGCACTGTCGGATAGCACTGTCGGATAGCACGCGGCGGCGATCGCTGACCGCTTGGAGGCCAGCCTCCGGACGCATCCGGTGGGCGCTGGCTTTGGGCCTGCTCACCCTCGACACGCAACAGAACCCAGCGGGTGTGGTGGCAGTCGCGTACCATGCACCCAAAGACAAGGCCGGCGTTTTCGACCAATGGCGAAGCACCTGGTGGCAAGAGTCGGACGCGGCGGCTCGCTCTCGAAAGCGGCCTGCTAGGCTCGCCGCCATGTCTGCTGAGACCAAGGTCGCGATCATCACCGCCGCGGGCCGGGGCATGGGCGCCGCGTGTGCCGAAGAGCTTTACCGCCGTGGCTACAAGGTCGCCTTGATGTCGACCTCCGACGCCGCACGTACGCTCGCCCTCCGGCTGGACGGCATCGGCTTTCGGGGCTCGGTGGTGGTGCCTTCGGACCTCGAGCAGTTGGTGGCCGAGACGCTGGCGGCCTGGGGCCGGATCGACGCGGTGGTCAACAACACCGGCCATCCGCCGAAGGGCGAGCTGCTCGAGCTCAGCGACGGCGATTGGCATGCGGCGCTCGACCTGGTGGTGCTCAACGCCGTACGCATGGCACGCCTGGTGACACCGACCATGGCCGAGCAGGGCGGCGGCGCGATCGTCAACATCTCCTCGTTCGCTGCCTTCGAGCCCGAGCCGGCCTTTCCACTGTCTGCGGCGCTGCGAGCAGCGCTCGCCAGCTTCACCAAGCTGTATGCCGATCGATACGCTAAAAAAGGCATTCGAATGAATAATCTGCTTCCGGGCTTTGTCGACAGCTACCCGGAAGAGGCCCCCACCGTGGCGCGCATTCCCATGGGCCGCTATGGCACGGTCGAAGAGATCGCCAAGACCGCAGCCTTCCTGCTCTCAGAAGACGCCGGGTACATCAGTGGCCAAAACGTCCGCGTCGACGGCGGCCTGACGCGCTCGGTTTGAGCCCGTGGTCGCCGCCGGAGCGACCGCTGGCACCCAGACCAGCCAGGAAGCCCTCGCCACCGACTGCTTGGGCGCGGGTGCCTGCTACCATCGCCACAGCGACCTCGGACGCTTTTTCTAGCATCCGAACCCCGGGTCGCGGCGTATAGCAGGCTAATGCGTTCCGCGAACGAACATCGTCCAAGACCCACGCTGCTGGTTTTCACTCTCGGTGCCGAGGCCGAGTGCCGGCGCCGGCGGCTGCTGCCTGTACGCCATACGCGTGTCGAGGCGGCCTTTCATCGGGCCTGCCTCGAGAGCGCACTGGCTGCGGGGCGCGCCGCAGGCTGCCGGCTGGCGGTCGCCACCAATGCCGGGCAAGAGCTACCCGCGGACGCGATCGCGATCACGCAACACGGCAGCAGCTTCGGCGAGCGCTTCAAGCATGCGGTCGCCGACGCCGAGACCCTCGCGGACGGCCCGCTGCTGATCGTCGGAACCGACGTGCCTGACCTACGGACCCGGCACTTGCGCCTGGCCATCGCGCGTCTCGAGACCACTCCCGAACGGGTGGTGGTCGGCCCATCGCCAGACGGCGGCTTTTACCTGCTTGCCGCTACCGCATCGCTCGCCGGCCTGCTCGACGGCGTGCATTGGTGCCGCAGAGACACCTCGCGTACCTTGGCCAGCACACTCGAGGCAGCCGGTCGACCCATCGAACGTCTGGAGCCGCTCCACGACCTTGACCACACGGCCGATCTCGAACAGTGGCTCGCCCGCGGCCCTCGGCCTTTAGAGCTTCTTCTCCCCGCCCTCACCGCCCTTCGTCGCCTGCTGGCGGCTTGCAAACGACCGCTGGTGCCTCGCCACATCGGCCGCGCCAGGCTGGTTGGTGCCGGTGACCTCGGCGGCCGCGCACCGCCCCCCAAAAGGCGCATCCGCGCCGCTTGAGCAACGCATCGCGCCGGGCGCCGTTCGCCCGGCCACCACGTATCAACCGAGTATTTTTGCGCGCCATGGCGCAGGCCCTCGAGGCCCGCTGTGGCCAGGAGTTTTTGCATGAACGTGACAAGTGTCGAGGAAAGTGTCAAGGAGCGTTATCGCCAGGGGGCACAGCAGCGGGTGATCGATCTCTGCTGTCCGGTGAACTACGATCCGCAGTACCTCAAGGCGATCCCGCAAGAGGTGATCGAGCGCGACTATGGCTGCGGTGATCCAAGCCGGTACCTAAGGCCCGGCGAGACGGTGCTCGATCTGGGCAGCGGCACCGGAAAAATCTGCTTCATCGCTTCGCAGGTGGTGGGGCCCGAAGGGCGGGTGATCGGTGTTGACCTGACGGAAGAAATGCTGGAGGTGGCCGAGCGTGCCGCGCCCGAGGTGGCCGAACGCATCGGCTACGGCAACGTCACCTTCAAGCGCGGCCGCATCCAGGATCTGGCGCTCGACCTTCGCCGGCTCGACGAAGCCCTGGCGAAAGAGCCGGTGACCAGTGCTGCGGGACTGTTCGCAGCGCAAGCCAAGGCCGAGAAACTCCGCCGCGACGCGCCGATGATCGCCACCGACAGCATCGACGTCGTGGTGTCGAACTGTGTCCTCAACCTGGTGGCCAGCGAGGCCAAGACGCAGCTCTTCCGTGAGATCTACCGGGTGCTCAAGAAGGGCGGCCGGGCTGTGATCTCGGACATCGTCAGCGATGAGCCGGTGCCGCTCGAGATGCGGCAGGATGCCGAGCTGTGGAGTGGCTGCATCTCGGGCGCACTGACCGAAGACGGCTTTCTCCAGGCATTCGAGGATGCTGGCTTTCACGGCATTCGCATCCTCGAACGCGAAGTCGAGCCCTGGCAAACGGTCGAGGGAATCGAGTTTCGCTCGCTGGTGGTCGAAGCCTTCAAAGGCAAGGAGGGCATCTGCCTCGAGCGCAACCAGGCCGTGGTTTACAAGGGACCGTTCAAGGAGGTGCTCGACGACGATGGGCATCGCATGGAACGTGGCAGGCGCTACGCAGTCTGCGGCAAGACCTTTGAGCTCTACGGTCAGCCTCCCTACCGCGACATGTTCGCCTTGATCGAGCCCCGCGAGGCGATCGAGCCGGAGCAGGCCCTGCCCTTTGACTGCTCACGCACCGTGCTGCGCAGCCCGCGGGAAAGCAAGGGCATGGCGTACCGAGCGACGACGGATGCCCAGACCTGCTGCGGGCCCGACGGGTGCTGCTAGCCGTGGCCGAGAACACGACACGCCCAGGTAGGAACACTTTGTTCTTTCTCGTTCTCGCTGTGCTGGCCCTGCCTGCGGCCGGAGGCAGGGCGCTCAAGGTCAATGGCTCTTCGACAGTGACGCCGGTGGTGGCCGACGCCGCGGACCTGCTGCAACAAACAGCGGGGCTCGAGATCGTGGTCGATCCGGCAGGCGGCAGCTCGGGCGGCATCAGCGCGCTCGGCGACGGAAGGGTGGACATGGCCATGTCTTCGCGGCCGCTCGAACCAGGCGATCACAGCAAATTCCCCAGCACGGACTTTCGACCGGTCACCATCGGCTACGACGCAGTGGCGATGGTGGTGTCGCGGGATGTCTGGCAGGGCGGTGTTCACGCGCTGTCACGCCAGCAAGTGCGCGACATCTACGAGGGGCGTATCAAACGCTGGAGCGCGGTCGGTGGCCCGGATCGGCGCATCGTCTTCTTTGACAAGGAACCGGGCCGGGGCACCTGGGCGATGTTTGCCAAGTGGGCCTACGGCGATACGCAGAAGGCTCCGCTGGTGTCGTTCCCCAAGGTTGGGTCCAACCAGGAAACGCGCACCAAGGTGGCCTCGACGCCAGGCGCCATGTCCCAGCTTTCAGCGTCCTGGACCGATGGCGAGACAATATTCGCCCTCGGCATCCGGCGCCCGGATGCCAGCGTGGTCTACCCGACACGGGAGGAGATCGCCGCCGGCCACTACCCCATTCGCCGTCCCTTGCTGGTGATCACCGACGGTCCAGCGACCGGCGCTGCGAAGACGCTGCTCGACCTCTTGCTCAGCGAGCGAGGCCAGGCCCTGGTCGAAAAGCATGGCTACTTGCCGCTCGAGAAACCGGCCGCGACCGAGGCGCACTGAGTGCCCGGATCCGTGGTGCAAGACGCGAGCCGATGCCTGTCGCCATGATTCCAGCGCGGCCAGCCCGCAGGTCGCTCACGCGATGGTTCTGCCTCGCTGTGAGCGGCCTGACGGCGCTGGCCTTTGCCGGCATGGTGGCGCTTTTTGCCTTCGAGAGCCTCCCGGTCTGGCGCCACGCGGGCTTCGAATACCTCCGTGGCCATCAGTGGTTCTTCCGCGCCCAGCGCTTCGGCGCGCTGCCGATGGTCTACGGCACACTCGCTGTTTCGGCCCTGGCCCTGCTGCTAGCAGCGCCGGTCGGGCTGGGCAGCGCGGTGTTCGTTGCCGAGATCCTGCCGGCGCGCCTGCGCCTACCGGCGAAAACCGCGATCGAGTTGCTCGCCGGCATCCCCTCCGTGGTCTATGGCTTGCTCGGCGTGCTGCTCTTGCGCGGCTGGATGCTGCGTGTGCTGGCACCGTTCGAGCCGCTCTCCGGCGACACCTTGGCTACCGGCGGGGTGCTCTTGGCGGTGATGATCTTGCCCACCGTGGTCACCCTCGGTGACGATGCGCTGCGTGGCGTGGCCCGCTCGCAGCGACAGGCCGCCAGGGCCTTGGGCCTCACCCGCGCCGAGACCATCGTGCGCGTGAGCTTGCCGCAGGCGTTGCCGGGATTGGTGGCCGCGTTGTTGCTCGCCCTCGGACGTGCGCTCGGCGAGACCATCGCGGTGTTTTTGGTGATCGGCCGCCAGGACAACCAATGGCCGGAGCACCTGCTGTCGCCGGCGTCTCTCGCCGCCGCCGGCCAGACCCTGACCACCAAGCTCGGCGGTTCGGAAACCCATATCGCGTATGGCGATCCGCTGCACTGGGCAGCGATGGTGGCGTTGGCGCTGGTGCTGGCGATCCTGGTCGCCTCGGTGACCCTGGCCGGCACCTGGCTGGGCCGGCCGCGGCTTGCCGGCGCGGCCAGCGCCAACCTTCCCTCACCGGCCGGCGGTGACCCCGGAGACCCGCATGCGTAGGCTTTTCGATCGCGCCTTCACGCTGCTCGTGGTCAGCGCCGGGCTGCTCGCCCTGATGCTGTTCGTGGCCATCGCCGGCTACCTCGCCTGGCGTGGGCTGGGCGCTGTGGACCTCGATTTCTTGACCCAACCCAGCCGCGGCGCGGGCGCTGAAGGTGGCGTCCGCTATCAGCTTCTGGGCACCCTGATCCTGATCGCCACAGCGCTCGCGGCCGCGGTTCCCCCAGCACTCGGCATCGGCATCTACCGCGGTGTGTACCTCACGCGCCCGCAAGCACGACGCCGGGTGTCCTTGTTGCTCTTTGTGGCCAACGGCGTGCCCTCGATCCTGTACGGCATCTTTGGGCTGGCGGTCTTCGGCCAGCTCCTGGGCTGGGGCAAGTCCTGGCTCGCAGGGGGGCTGCTTCTGGGCATGATGATTCTGCCGACACTCACCTTGGCCTTCGCCGAGCGTGTCGACGCGATTCCCAAGAAGTACCTCGAAGCCGCTGCCGGGCTCGGGCTGCGGCGGGCCCAGATTGTGCGCGCCGTGATCTTGCCCCAGAGCCTCGGCGGCTTGGTTTCCGGCGCACTGCTCGGTCTCGCGCGCGCCGCGGGCGAAACCGCACCAATCCTTTTTATCGCTGCTGTTTTCTCGGGCGCGACCGTGCCGCACGGCATCGTCGAAAGCCCGGTGCTGGCCTTGCCCTATCACATCTTCGTTCTGGCCCAAGATTCGTTCCAACCCGAAGCCGAGACCCATTTGTGGGCCGCTGCCGCCGTGCTGCTCGGCGTGGTGTTGGTCTTTGCGCTCGTAGCCTTGCCGCTGCGGATACGCCTGCATGAGGAAGCCCATCATGGCTGACATTCCCCTTGGAAACCTCGACCGCGAGACCACCCGCCGCGCGACCAGCATTCCAGAGCCGGCAGCGGTCGACGTACGGCCCGTGCTCGAGACCTACGGCCTTTGCGTGCGCAGTGGCCGTCGTCTGCTCCTGCGCGACATCGATCTCGTGATCGAACCCAATCGCGTGCTCGGTGTGATCGGACCCTCGGGCGTTGGCAAGAGCACGTTGTTGCGCTGTTTGAATCGGATGAACGACTTGGTTCCCGGGCTTGTGGTCGACGGTGACGTGCTGTGGCATGGACGCTCGATCCATGACCGCGGCTTGGATCCCGACGCGCTGCGCGCTCGCATCGGCATGATCTTCCAGCAGCCGGTGATTTTTCCTGGATCGATTCTCGACAATGTGGTGTTCGGTGCCCGCCGGGTCAACGGCCTGAAGCGCCGTCGTTGGCACCAGCGTGCCGAGCAGGTGCTACGTCAGGTCTTCTTGTGGGAGGAGGTCCAAGACCGACTCGCGCACCCGGCGACCGAGCTCTCGGTCGGCCAGCAGCAGCGGCTGTGCCTTGCCCGCACCCTGGCCCTCGAGCCGGAGGTCGTGCTCATGGACGAGCCCACCAGCGCGCTCGACGCACGCTCGACCGAAGCGATCGAGCAACTGATCCTCGATCTCAGCCAGCGTTGCGCGGTGGTTCTGGTCACCCACGACCTGAGCCAGGCGCGCCGGGTCTGTGATGCTCTGGCCTGCTTGTGCCTGTGTCACGGTGTGGGCCAGTTGATGGAGCAAGCCGGCTGCGCCGAGCTCTTTGACAACCCGGACTGCCGTGCCGTCGCCGACCGCCTCGACGCGGCTCATCCGCCGCCAAACGCCGCCGCTGCGGACTGAGGAGAACCTCGCTCATGCCGCCACACATCGCCATTGTCGGCGCCGGGCCTACCGGCCTGGAAGCCGCCCTGGCCGCAGCCGACGCCGGGCGATCATTCACTCTCTACGAGGCTGGCGACGCGGTCGCCGAGCACCTGCTGCGGTGGCAGCACGTGCGATTGTTCTCGCCGTGGGAGCTCGATCTTTCGCCACGCATGCGCAGCCACTTGGCAGCCGCTGGCCGGTCCGCGCCGAGCGGTGAGGCTTGCCCGACCGGTGGCGCGTTGCGCGCGGTGTTGCAGCAGATCGCAGCGCTGCCGGCGGTGAACCATCGCTTGAGGCTGGGCGCACGGGTCCTGGCGATCGGCCGTGAAGGCCTGCTCAAGCACCAAGCCATCGCCAACCCTGCGCGCGCCACGCACCCGTTTCGCCTGCTGGTGCTCGGTGCCGACGGCGTCGAGTGCATTGAGCATGCAGACATTGTTCTCGACTGCACGGGCACCTACGGCCAACCCAATGCCACCGGCGATGGCGGCATCCCGGCGCCCGGTGAGGCTGCGCTCGGCGCACGCGTGCGCCGCCAGATCCCTGACTTCGAAGCCGAGGAGAAAACCTGGGCAGGCCAGCGCATCTTGCTGGTGGGCGCCGGTCATTCCGCGCAAACCGCTGCCTGCGACCTTCAGAGGCTGGTCTTGAAGCGCCCGGGCACCGGCGTGGTGTGGGCGCTGCGGCGCACCGAAGCCGTGTGTCCAGCGATCGAAGACGATGCCCTGCCGGCGCGCAGTGCCCTGATCGCCGCGGCCCAGCAGGTGGCACAGGCGCCGCCGGAGGGCTTTTGCGTCCACACCGGCGTGGTGGTCGAGCGGATGGCGCATGATGCGCACGGCATCCACGCAACGCTGCGCCGGCAAGGCGGTGGCTGCTTCGAGGTAGCGGTCGACCGCATCGTCTCGCTCACTGGCTTCGTCCCGGATCACCAGCTCTACCGCCAGCTTCAGGTCCATGAATGCTACGCCACGTGCGGCCCGATCAAGCTCGCTGCCGCACTCCTGGGCGAGAGCTCGAGCGACTGTCTGGAGCAGAGCAGCCACGGCGCCGACACGCTGGCGAACCCCGAGCCCGGCTTCTTCATCCTCGGCGCCAAGTCCTATGGCCGCAATGCCACCTTCCTCATGCGGGTAGGCTGGCAGCAGGTGGCGGAGGTGTTTGCGTTGCTGGCAGAGGTGGGTGACGCGCGGGTCGCCGGCGAGGTCGCGGTCTGATCCCGCAGTGCGCATCCAAGCTCTGGCCCCCATCCCCGGCCTTCCTGGCGCTTGCGAGCGGGGCCTTCTTGCTCTCAAGGCTGGCGCCGCGACGCGGTAGCATGGGCGGGTGGCGCGGCCGCGTCCGCGCGGGCTGCTTGCGCCGTACAGCCTCAAGACCGCATCGCGGTCCGCTGATGACTCGCCCCAGCGCCCACCCTGGGTTCGCTTTGAAGGAGCTTGACCGTGGATTTCGCCCTTACCGACGACCAGCGCGCCGTGCGCGACGCCGCCCGCGAGTTTGCCCGCGGGGAGATCGACCCGATCGTCGACGAGATCGACGAGGCGCAGCGATTCCCCATAGAGGTCATGAAGAAGGCGGGTGAGCTGGGCTTTTTGGGTGTCATATTTCCGGAAAAATACGGCGGAGTCGGCCTTGGTTATGTTTCATATGCATTGATCGTCGCAGAGCTTTCTGCTGTCGACCCGTCGATCGGCATCTCGGTCGCAGCGCACAATTCGCTGGGCACCAACCACATTTACCGCTTCGGCGACGAAGCGCAGAAACAGCGCTGGGTGGTGCCGCTGGCACGCGGCGAGAAAACCGCTGCTTGGGGCTTGACCGAGGCCGGCGCTGGCTCCGATGCGGCGGGCCTTCGTACCCGGGCCCGCAAGGTCGACGGCGGCTGGATCCTCGATGGCGCCAAGCAGTTCATCACCCATGGCTCGGTCGGCGACCTCTGCGTGGTGATGGCGATCAGCGATCCCGACGCGCCACGCAACCACAACATGTCCGCCTTCGTGGTCGAGAAGGGGACGGATGGATTCCGGCCGGGCAAGAAGGAAAACAAGCTCGGCATCCGCGCCTCCGATACCGCCGAGGTGATCCTCGAAGGCTGCTTCGTTCCCGATGGCAACCTGCTGGGTCGACCCGGTGAGGGCTACATCCAGGCGCTTCAGGTGCTCGACGGCGGACGCATTTCGATCGCTGCGCTGGGCTTGGGCACCGCCACGGGTGCGTACCAGACCGCACTCGCCTATGCCCAGGAACGCGAGCAGTTCGGCCGACCGATCGCCAGCTTCCAGGCCGTGCGCTTCCATCTTGCCGAGATGGCCACGCGCATCGCGGCGGCAGAAATCTTGATCCTGGCTGCAGCCGCAGCCAAGGATCGGGGGAAAGACATCTCGTTGCTGGCGTCGGAAGCGAAACTCTATGCCGGTGAAGCCGCCGTCTTCTGCTCCGAACGCGGTGTGCAAATCCACGGCGGCTATGGCTTCGTCAAGGACTACCGGGCGGAGAAGTACTTTCGCGATGCCAAGATCTGCACCATCGGTGAAGGCACCAGCGAGATTCAGCGCTTGGTGATCGCCAAGCATCTGCTGCACGGAGCGCGCGCTTGATCGCCGGCGTCGCCCATGTCGGGATCGCGGTGCACTCGATCGACAAGGCCCGCCAGCTCTACGAGGCCCTTGGCCTCGAGATCGAGACCGTCGAAGAAGTGCCCGAAGAGCAGGTGCGGGTGGCGATGATCCCCTGCGGCGCGATGCACATCGAGCTGCTGGAGCCGACCGCGCCCGGCTCGCCGATCGCACGATTCCTCGAAACCCGCGGTCCGGGTCTGCATCATCTCTGCCTCGCGAGCGACGGCCTCGACGCCGATGATGGCGCGTTGCGCGCGGCCGGCTACCAGCGACTGCGAGATGTACCGACACGCGGGGCTGGCGGCTGCCGGGTTCAGTTCATCCATCCGAAAAGCGCGAGCGGCGTGCTGCTCGAGCTTTCCGAACCACCGCTGCCACCGCCACGATCGCCGGAAGCCACGCGATGAACCCTGGCTCGATCGTCCTGCTGCACCTGCGCGAGCCGAACGAGAAGTATTGGGGACGGCTGCTGCGCCTGGATGCTGCCGGCGTGACCTTGCGCGGGCTCAACCTCTCGAGCTTCAAGGATTGGATGGTCGAGGCCGCGGGCGAGGAAGCGCAATCGATCGCGCCGACCGGAGTCTTTTTCCCCATGCACCGGATCGAGTGCATCTTTCTCGACGAGCGCGTCGGCTCGGTGGAGAGCTATGTCGAGCGCTTCGAGACTTGGGTCGGTGAGCCCTTGAGCCAACACCTGCCGCTGGCGAACGAGACGGACCCGGGACCGTCACACCAGGGTTGACCCGACCATGCGCGGGGCGATGCAGGAACCAGCGAGGCACTATACTGGCCACGAATCGCTCGGATCGCTCCGAGGCACACGCCGGGGATGGCCAGCCGCCCCGACCGCCCACCGTCTGCCCGCAACGGCAGTCGCAGGTGACGCCTCCCGCGGAGAGCCGCCGCGGGTCCCCTCGAAGGGGGAGTGAGTCCAGTCACGCCGGGCCCCGCCCTGCGTTTTGAGAAGGATTGGGGGTATCGATGATTCGGACCGAAGGCAGATCCCGCCGCGCAGCCTCGCACGCTCTGCTTGCCGGGGCGCTGCTCACAGGCTTGATCCAGACCCAGGTGTCCGCACAAGTGTCTGCGCAACCGACAACCGCACCAGCGGACGATGCGCAGCGGCCGACCGCCTGGCATGTCGTGCGCGAAGGCGAAAACCTGTACGAGATCACCACGCTTTACCTCGGCTCGCCCGCGCGCTGGCGGGAAAATGCGCGCCTCAACCCGACGATCGAGAATCCCGACCGCATCGAACCTGGACAGCGGCTGCGGGTGCTCGTGCGGCCTCGCCTGCCACCCCGGACCGCGCTGCTCGTGCGCCTGGCCCACCGCGTCGAGAGCCTGCTTAATCCCCTGCCCTGGCAGCCTTCGCAATTGCGCGAAGTGTTGCGCGCGGCGGACGCGGTGCGGACCTTCGAGAACGCTTCGGCAGAGCTGCGCTTTTCCGACCGCAGCGAGCTGACCGTGACCGAAGAATCGCTCGTCTTCCTGCGTGTTCGCGGGGCACAGGTCGAGCGCCGCACGCCCAGCCAGATCGAAATCCAGATCGGACAGGCCGACTACAGCGCGCGGCAAGCAGCCGGGAACAACGCAGCAGACGACATCGAAATCGTGCTCGGTGCCGCCACCGTCGCCCCCAAACCCGACGCGGCCGGCAGCGTGCGCACGCGGGCACGGGTGAATCAGACCCGCAACGCACAACTAATGGTCTACGACGGCTCGAGCGCCTTGGAGACAGCCACCGGCGCGGTCGAGCTGGCCGCCGGCACCGGCAGCTCGGTGAGCGCAGAGGGTGTTGCCAGCCCGCCCGAGCGCTTGTTGCCCGCACCGCAGCTCGAGGCACCGGTCGCCGGCGGCTCGCTGCCGGCACGCCAGGCCGACTTTCGCTGGCAGGCGGTCGACGGCGCGCGCAGCTATGTGGTCGAGATCTGCCGTGATCCCGGCTGCGCCCAGCTCGTCGATCGCAGCACCGGCATCCGCACCACCACCTGGCAGATCAACGACCTTCCCGAAGGCCGCTATGCCTGGCGTGCGACCGCGGTCAGTGCCTCCGGCCTCGACGGCTACCCGAGCGCAACCCAGGCCTTTGAAGCCTCGCCCCAAGCGCCCGACCATGAGCCGCCGTACGCCCATGTCCGCTTCGTCGGGCCGCAGGTGAGCATCCCCGAACGCTTCTTGATCGGGCCGGGAACGACGATCGCCGTCCAGACCGGTGATCGGGGCGAGGCCGGTGTGGCGTCCTGGACCCCCAGCCTCGACGGCCGGGCGGTGCGCCTCCAGGCGCTCGCCGGGCCCTGGCCGCCAGGCGACCACCGCCTGGGAGTCGAGGTCGTCGACCATGCCGGCAACCGCTTCGAGCACGAGGTCATCGACTTCACCTTCGATCCCGTGCCCCCCGTGCTGCGCTGGGGCACCTCGCCCGACAACGTGCGCGGAAAGGTCCAAGGAACGGACACCGCTCCGGCAGACGTGGTGGGCGCCAGGCCCACCGGCCGCGCGCTACGCTTCGAGTGGACGCCCGGGCCGCAGCGCTCCTGGCGCAAGCTGGTCGGCCTCCAGGGTGTGCCCAAGGAGGCGCCGCAGGTTGGGGTGCGGCCCGCGCGGGGCAGCTTCCGCCTCGGCGGAAGCGACCTCGTCATCTCGCGCAAGCAACCGCTGTGGCTGGCTGCCAACGATCCCCTGTGCCGTGCCGTGCACCTCAGCGTGCTGGTGCTCGCGGGGCCACACGGCGCTCCCCGCCTGGTGGTCAGCGCGGTCGATCTGCTGGGCAACATCACCCGCGCCATCTGGCCGCTCGAAGCGATCTCCGGATCGAAAGCGCGTCGCGGCGCTCGATGAGCGGGGCCACGGGCGGTCGAGCCCGTTTGCCGCTGGTAGTTTGGACCACCCTGCTGGTGTTGGCGGCGGCCTTGCTGCCGATGGCGATCAGCGTGTTCCAGTTGCGCTCCAACGGCGATGCCCTGCGCGACCAGGTTCAGCGCACCCACATGGTGGCCACCAGCTCGCTCGCCGCGCGTCTCGACAGCCACCTCGCCCGCCTGCGCAGCCAAGCGAGCGCGCTCGCAAGCCATCCATTGCTGCGCAACGCGCCCCAGAGCGAGCAGGCTCAGACCCTGCTGCGCGCCACGCTCCAGGCCGAGGATGCGCTGTCAGCGATCGCGGCCTACACCCGCGATGGTGCGCTCTTGGTGCGGGCCCAGCGCCGGGATCTCCCCGCAAGCTTGGACCGGGCGCTGGCCGCAGCGCCACCAAGCGACTGGCAGCAGTCCGCCATCTCGCTATCGGCGGACGGAGGCTGGCTGCGCCTGGATCTGCCACTCGAAGGCCAGGCCCGGCTGGTGTGCGTGGCCGAGGCTGCGCCGCTCGAGCAGATGACCACCGGCAGCAGACTGGGCGAGAGCGCGCGCCTGGCGCTGCTCGACGACCATGGCCGCGTGCTCGCTGGTGACCCGCGGCTGCCAGCAGCACTCAGCGAGCCGACCCGCAACGCCGCGATCAGCGGGCGGCTCGCGGCGGGTGCGGGCATCGACCGCCGGGCGGGCCAACTCGACAGCGTTTACGCCTACGCCCCGCTGGACAATGCGCCCTGGCAGGTGCTCTCGATCCAGCCGGCAAAGGCCGCCGAGCTGGCCCGCGCTGGCATCCGTCGTGCCACCTTGGTCGGTGTCGCTGGTGCGATTCTGCTCGCCCTGGCGTTTGCCGCCACCATCTACGGTGCCTTGGTCCGGCCGCTTCAACGCGTGATCCGCGCCCAATGGCGGCTGGCCGGCACACCCGGCGTGGCCACTGGTGGCTCGGAGGTCGATCAGCTCGAAACCTCACTCGCCCACCTTGCCGAACGACTGCGCGATCGCCAGGAACTCGACGAGATTTTCCTCGGTCGTTACCAGGTGCTCGACCTGGCCGGGACCGGCTCGAGCTCGAGTGTCTTTCGCGGCTGGGATCCGAAGCTCGAACGGCCGGTGGCACTCAAGACCGTCCGCCTCGATCAGCCGCTGACTGCCCTCCAACCCGGAGCCGGGGCCGAAGCCGCCTCGGGACGCCGGCACCGCCAGACCGACCGATTGCTCGGCGAGGCGGTCACGCATGCGCGTTTCGTGCATCCCAACATCGTAACGCTCTACGATCTGGTCGACACCGGGCGCGCGGCTTTCATCGCCATGGAGTTGGTCGACGGCTGCAGCCTCGAGGCCTACCTCAAACGCTACGCACCGCTTGCCCCCGATCAGGTCATCGCCCTCGGTCTGGCGGTCGCACGGGGACTCGACACCGCACACCGCGACGGGTTGGTGCACCAAGACGTCAAGCCCGGCAACATCCTGCTCGGCACCGATGGCTCGATCAAGGTCGCCGACTTCGGCATCGCGCAGCTCACACCCCTTGCCGCGCGCGCCGACGAGAGTATCTCCGGAACCCCTGGCTACCTGGCCCCCGAGAGCCTCGAGGGACATGGCTGCGGACCGAAAAGTGATCTATTCGCGCTCGGCGTGGTGCTGTATGAAGCTGTCGTCGGCAAGCATCCCTTCCGCGGCCGCAAACGGACAGAAACCCTGTTGCGCACACTAGAAGCGAGGCCGGAGCGGGTCGATGTCCTGCGCCCTGAGACCCCAGAGGCACTGGTATCGCTGATCCATTCCTTGCTCGCCAGAAACCCCGAACGGCGCGCGGCGAGCGCCGAGTTGGTGATCGAAACGCTGGAGCGTCTGGCTGGCGCGAACGGCGTGGTGTGGCAGCCGCAACCCTTGCCACAGCCACCGCCCAACACCGGCCCACTCAGCACCGGGCCGCGCGCGGCCGGCAGCGCAGCCACCACCAAGACCTGGCGCACCGCGCCGGATCTCGGCGCCACACGGCCAGCACCACCCGCCACGAAGCTCTGAAGGGGCGCCCGGCGGGTGCCCTAAAACTCGACGTGGTGCAAGAAGAATGCCGGTGGCGCCACGGCCCCAGATGCGAGTTGCTCGGCGAGTTCCGGCGTGAGTTGGAACTGCCCGGCACGGGAATGGTCTTGGGGATTGGAAACCATCAGGATCGCGAGTGCATCCACCTGGTCCGGCAGCGACTCGCGGACCTGCAACAGAGCATTGGCACTCTCCTCGAGCGCCTTGAACACCGCCGTCTCGGAGGTGGTCACGATCTCGACCAGCGGCTGACGATCTTCCGTGCCCTGGTAAATGCCCGTGATTTCGATTCCCTGACCCGCGAAGTACTGCGCGAGCGCCTGGCTCACGGCCTCGGTGGCATAGGCCCGGCGCGGCAGATGGACTAGGTCGACATAGCCCGCTGGCGTCCGTACCGGTCCGGAAGCTGCTCTCTCGGCATCTGAGCTGCGGCGGCGCTTGCGCGCTTCAGGCACCTGCAAGGCAGCGTGCTCGCCACGACCCCGCAGCAGGTCGGAGATCGAGTCGGGGGGGGGTGGCGGCGGAAGAGAATTGGCCTGATCAATCTTTTCCATTCCTTCAAGCACCTGTACACCACGCAGAGCAACCTTGTTCTCCTGCTCGGTGCGCTCGACATCGATCTGTGCCAGGGGAATCGAGCTGGTGACCCCACTTTGCAGCTCAAACAGTGCCTGGTCTCCTTTGACCCGGAACTTGTCCCGGGCGATGATCTGGTTGCCGTCCTTGAGGAAGATGACGTAGCTGAGCGCCGGCGCCGCCGCGAGCAACGCCGCAACCAGGACCAACATCAGTACCCGACGCCACACGTTGCATTCCATGGCTGAGACCTCCTTGCGCGGTTCATCCTGTCCGCGACCCATCCGCCAGACACTATGATAGCCCGAGATGTTTGCCCGCACTGTGAGCAGATCGCGCGACCCGCGTGTCGATGCCGCGCGACGGATGCCGCTTACCTTGGTGATTGCCTGGCGGTACATGGTTCATCCGACCAGCCGTGTGCTGCGGGCCACGGCCTGGGCGGCCTTGCTGGCCACCGCGTTGGGGGTGACCGCCATGGTCATCGCCATGGCCTTGATGGCCGGCTACACCGAGGACCTCGAAAGAAAGCTCGTGGGTCTGCAAGCGGAGGTCAGCGCGGTGCCGCTCGACCCGGAGATCGACATCGCGCATGATCCGCGGATCCGGGCGCTGCGCGAGCTGCCGGGGGTAGCGGGCGTCGGCCGCGCCGCCTTTGGCGATGGCGCGCTCGCCGGCCCCTCGGGCGCCGACGTGACGGTCTACCTGCGCGGCGTCGACCCGCAGACCGACCCGCGGGTAACCGACCCGCAAACGCTGGCGGCGAGCGACAGTGGCCTACCTCGCGTGCTGCTCGGCCAGGAGCTGCAACGCACCCTGGACCTTGCAGTGGGTGAAGTCGCGCGGCTGGTGGTCATGGATGTGCGCGGCCGGCTGCCGCGCTTTCGCTACCGAAGCGTGCAAGTGGGTGGCACCTTCAGCACCGGCTTCGCGGAGTTCGATAGTGCCTGGGTGGTACTCGACCGCAGCGTGCTGGCGGCCATGCGCGGCGCCTCCGGCCTCGGCGACGTGGTCGAGCTGCACCTTGAAGAAGGGGCCGATCCCGAAGCCATGGCAACACGCATCGGCGCGCTGTTGGGTACTGATTTTGCCGTCCACAGCCCGCGGGCCCTCAACCGCGATCTTTTCCTGGCACTCGAGATCCAGAAACTCGGGCTATTCGTGGTCATCGGGTTGATCGTCGTGGTCTCGACCTTCAACATCGCCTCGACCCTGGTCATCCTGGTGCGCGAGCGGATGCGAGACATCGGCGTGCTCAGCGCCATCGGTCTCGGGCCGCGACTACTGCTGCTGGTGTTCCTCACCTATGGCGCGTTGCTCGGTGGCGTCGGCATCGCTGCGGGTGCTGGCATCGGCATCGCCGTCTCCTGGCTGCTGACGCATTTCGAGATCATCCGTTTCGGCCCCGAGGTGGCTGCGATCTACTTCATCGACACGGTGCCGTTTCGTGTCCACCCCACCGACTTGGCCGCGGTCACCGGTTTTGCCCTCGCCATCACCCTCGCTGTCAGCCTGGGGCCCGCCCTGCGCGCAGCCCGCTCTTTGCCAGCCGATGCGCTACGCTACGAGTAGGCGCAGCAATGCCAGAAACGCATGAAGACTGCTTCCTGTAGACGGCCGAAGGGGGCCGGAACCGGCCCCCTTGGTCAAGATCGCATGACCCGGAGGTCATGGATTGGTAGGTCGTGGTGCGAGAACGGAGTGTGCCTTCAAGCGACTCCGCAATCAGGGCCTTCTATCCCCAGGCCTCGAATGCGACCCAGTTGGCCCCGGCGAGAGAGACCATGACTGGCCTCGTTCACCCGATATATACGCAGGATCAGTGCCAAGCGTTCACTCTTGGTCGCCCAGCAGCAGCAAGCCGCATCGAATCAGGGCTGAAAGCCCCTGCCAACGCGGTGAAATGTCCCCCTTGGGGGACGAGCGATGCCTGCAGCGCACACCGCCAACGTCTCGCGCTCTGCCCGATCGGCGTGCGGGTGTGCCGGGCTGGCTCATGACCTCAGAGCATGACCAGGTCACGAACCCCACCCGACCGGGCCGAACGCGAGACGTTGGCTGACCAGGCCGGCCTGTGTGCCTCCTGCCAGCATCTCGAGGTGTTGCGCTCACGCCGCAGCCGCTTCGTCCGTTGCGCGCGCTCGGACCAGGATCCAGCCTTTCCGCGCTACCCGCTGCTGCCAGTGGGCCGCTGCCCCGGACATCGGCGCCATTGACATCGGCCGGCGCGTGTCTCGGCCGAGGATCCTGCGCCCGTTAGCGCCAGCGCAAGGCGGCCGGATCACCCAAGCCCGAGCCGGTAGAATCGTCACCATGCGCTGGCCTCTTGCCCTTTTGCCCTTGCTTCTCGCCAGCCCGGCACGGGCTGACGACGGACCGTATTTCACCGATGTCACGCTGGCCTCGGGCGTTGACTTTGTGCATCGGAGCGGCCACTCGAAGCAGTATGATTTCCCAGAGATCGCCGGCCCCGGCGGCGCACTGTTCGATGCCGACGGCGATGGCGACCTCGACCTTTACCTGGTGCAAGGCGGTGCGCTCAGGCCCGGGGGCGAGCCTGCGCCGCGGCCGAGCGACCGCCTCTACCGCAATGACACCGTCACCGCCCGCGCAGGTGAGACACGCCTGCGCTTCACCGACATCACCGAGACGAGCGGCATCCGGGCCCCCGGCTACGGCATGGGGGCGGCTGCGGGCGACGCGGACGGGGACGGTGACCTCGACCTTTACGTCACCAATGTCGGCGCCAATCAGCTTTGGCTCAATCGCGGTCGCGGTCCGGCCGCTCCGATCCGCTTCGAAGAAAGCGCTGCAGCGAGCGGTGTCGCCAGCGAGGCGTGGTCGGTGAGCGCGGTGTTTTTCGATGCCGATGGCGACGGAGCAACCGACCTATATGTCGTAAATTACGTTGATTTCTCCATAGAGAACAATATTGTCTGCTACGCAGCCTCGAGCCGCCGCGACTACTGCGGCCCCCAGGCCTACCATCCGGTGGCCGATCATCTCTACCGCAATCTCGGCAATGATGATCAAGGCCGGCCGCGCTTTGCCGACGTCACCAACCGTTGGCTGGCCGGGTACCGGCCGGGCAGCGGCCTGGGCGTGGCCGTGCTCGACGCCGAGGGAGATGGCGATCTCGATGTGTACGTGGCCAACGACGGCGAGGCCAACCAGCTTTGGTTGCGCCAGAGTGATGACACCTTCCGCGAGGAAGCCCTGTTCGCGGGCGTTGCGGTCAACGGTGAGGGAAAGCCCGAAGCCTCGATGGGCATCGCGGTCGCAGATCCGGACGCGGACGGCGACGACGACCTGTTCATCACCCATCTCAGCAGAGAGACCAATACCTTCTATGCCAACCTGGGCAATGGTCTCTTCGAGGATCGATCGGTGGAGTCTGGGCTGGGCGCCCCGAGCCTGCCGATGACCGGCTTTGGCACGGCTTGGCTGGATCTCGACGGTGATGGTTGGCTCGATCTGGCCGTGGTCGATGGTGCTGTGCGCATCCAAGAAGCGCTCGCCGCACGCGGCGATCCATACCCGCTGGCCCAGCCCAATCAGCTCTTTCACCATCTCGGCCTCGACCGCACTGGCCGGCCGCATTTCGCACCCGTCAGCGCGCGCGGCGGTCGCGCCTTCACCGAGCCCTCGATCAGCCGCGGTCTGCTCGCTGGCGACCTGGATGGCGATGGGGATACCGACCTGATCATCGCCGAGAACGAGGGGCCCCCGCGGGTACTGCGCAACAACCTCGATCCGGCAGCCTGGATCGGCCTGCGCCTGGTCGCTCACGGGCGTGATGCAATCGGTGCGCGGGTGGCGATTCGCCTGGCCGCAAGCGCCGGCCAGCCGACGCGAACCCTGTGGCGCCATGCGGCCGCGGGTGGCAGCTACGCATCCTCGAGCGACCCCCGGGCGCTCGCCGCGCTGGGGCGAGATCGGCGCGTCATCGAGATCGAAGTGCACTGGCCCGGCGGCGCGGTCGAGCGCTTCGAGCCGCCCGCCATGAACCGCTACACCACGTTGGTTCGCGGCACTGGGCTCCGCGAGCGTGGTGCTGGCGAGCGTGGGACTGGCGAGCGTGGGACTGGCGAGCGTGGGACTGGCGAGCGTGGGACTGGCGAGCGTGGGACTGGC
>Ga0114931_10002548_pt1 | contig 23156 bp, 16 predicted proteins | sample 2SBtaG_FD_89579 | JGI IMG/M metagenome (GOLD analysis project Ga0114931, IMG submission 89579) | Deep subsurface microbial communities from Kolumbo volcano to uncover new lineages of life (NeLLi) - 2SBTROV14_V59a metaG | ecosystem: Environmental > Aquatic > Marine > Volcanic | place: Kolumbo... | reverse complement strand
GCACACAGAGTCGCGCATGCACACAGAGTCGCGCATGCACACAGAGCCCCTCCCCTGCCCCCGGCTGGTCATCGGGGGGCGTGAGGAAGCACTGCCATCACCGCGGTGGCAGCAGCTCGACGGCCTCTTTCTGATCACCGAGGATGGTCTCGGCATCGCTGCCCACATCGCCGCTGGCCTGCGGGAGCGGGGCGCGGAAGCCGAGGTCTTGACCCGCGATGCGCTGGCCTCGCCACCGCGCCTCGAGCAGCGGGTGACTGAACTGGTCGGCACCTACGGCATGGTGCAGGGCCTGGTTCATCTCGCCTCGCTGGCGCCAGCACCGATGTCCGACGGGCTCGCTCGACGGCAGCAACACGCGCGCCTCGAGGTCCACAGCCTGTTCGATCTCTGCCGCCTGTCGATCGGGGATCTCCAGTTGCGGGCCGCGACGGGCGACGCCTACGCGCTGTCGGCGGCCATGCTTGGAGGCGCCTGGGGTCGCAACGGCGCGTTCGGCCCTGGCCTGCCGCTGGCGGGGGGTGCCAGCGGCCTGCTCAAGACCCTCGCCAGTGAGTGTCCCGGATTGCATGCCAAGGTCGTCGACCTCGATGCTGCGGCCGCGCGCGCGCCCGCTGAGACGCTCGCCCAACGTCTGCTCGACGAGCTGCTGGTTGCCGCCGACAGCTTCGAGATCGGGTATCCGGCAGGCCGGCGCACGGTCTACGCCCCGCGTGCCGCGCCCCTCGTGCCGAACCCTGCGTTGCTCGGCGAACCAACGCCGAGCGTGCGTGCGGGCGATGTGCTGCTGGTCACCGGGGGCGCCCGTGGCATCACCGCCGGCCTGGCACGGAAGCTGGCACGGCCCGGGGTAACGATGATCGTCGTCGGCCGTTCGCCAGCGGCCGAGAACGACGACACCCAGGGCGCGGACGCGAAGCTCACGAATGACCCGGCGCTCGATGAAGCCGCCCTTCGCCGACGGCTCCTCGACGCAGCCCGCGCGGCCGGCGAACGCCCGGTGCCCGCGACCATCGAGCAGCGGCTGCGCGCCATCCTCAACCGGCGGCAGCAGCGAGCGTCCTTGCGCCAGCTCGCCGAACGTGGTGTTCAGGTCGAGTACCACGCCGTCGATGTACGCGACGAGCATGCCATGCGCCGGCTGATCGACGGCATCTACCAACGCCACGGTCGGCTCGACGGCGTGCTTCACGGCGCCGGGATCATCGAGGATCGCCTGATCGCTGCCAAGCAGGCCCAGTCGTTCGCACGCGTGTTCGCCACCAAGGCCGACAGCGCCTTCTTGCTCGCCCGCTTGCTGCGCCCCGAGGGCCTGCGCTGGATGGTGCTTTTCAGCTCGATCGCCGGCCGCATCGGCAACCGGGGCCAGGCCGACTACGCGGCTGCCAATGAGGTGGTCAACCGCTTTGCCTGGTACTTGGCGCAACGCTGGTCACAGACCCACGTGGTGGCGATCAACTGGGGTCCCTGGCGCGGTGGCGGCATGGCTTCGCCCGGCGTCTTGCAGCAGCTCGAGGCGCGCGGCATCACCCCCCTCGAGCCGGAGTCGGGGCTGCGATTCCTGCTCAGCGAGCTGCGCGCGGGCCAGCAGGCCGAGGTGATCGCTGGCGACGGCCCGTGGAACGCCGACCCCGGCGAAACGCTCGACGCGCTGTTCAGACTCGACCTCCTGGGATCACCGAGGCGCGTCGCGACGGCCGATCTGCCGTCATGAAGCTCGCTTGGGCGCGGATGTGAGCCAGCGCTCCTCGCTGCTTTTTTCCTGCCAACACTCCCACCCTCCCCGCAGGTGTCGAGCTGATCACCCTGCGGCCCGTGATCCTGGACGCCGAAGGGGGTCTGGTCAGTGGCACGCCGGGCATCGATGGCGGCTGTCGCAGCGCTGCACGGATCGCACGGCTCCACCAGCGACGACGCTCAGCAGGCAGCCGGCAGGCGCGCGAGGAAGTCGGCGAGGAGCGCGTTGAAGGCCTCGGCCTGCTCGATCTGGGGAAGTTGGGCCGCGCCCTCGAGGACCACCCGCCGGGCGCCCGCAAGCGCCTGCGCGAGGCCTTCAAAACCGTCTGGGCTGCGCACACCGTCGACGCATAGCGTCGGTAACGCAGCATCGAGGGTGCCGCCCAGCTCGCAACCTGCAACCGCCTCGAGCGCGTGGCACAGACCCGCGGCAGAGCTGGCCAGGAACCGCTGCTGCCAGCCCTCGACAACCTCTGGCCGAGCACGCCTGAACGCCGGCGAGAAAAGACGCATCTCGATCGCAGCCACGCCGCCAGCCAGGCCATGACGATCGAGCTGGGCAGCGAAGTCCTCGGCCCGGGCCTGGCGCTCGGCGCGGGGCCCGAGCCGGGCCTCGACAAGCACCAGGCCGGCGACCGGGTCGCGAGGCTCGATGGCATAGGCCAACGCCACCAACGCGCCCAAGGCATGCCCGCACAGCACCGGCCGCACGATCGAGCGTGCGCGCAGCAGCGCCGTCAGGTCGTCGAGCAGGCGCGCGAATGCGTAGCGCTGATCGCCTCCGCCCGCAGCGCCGAGACCCCGCAGATCGAAGGCCAGGGCTCGGCGTCCCGCCGCGCGCAAGGCACGCATCTGGGGACGCCACCAATCGAGGTCGAAGCCCCAGCCGTGAAGCAGCACCACCGCCGGCTCTCCTCCGGGGCTCTCGACCTGCCGCACGCCGCCCGCACGGGCGTCGGCTGGCGCCAGGCCACCGGACGCAACCCGGCTGGCGATGGGCTGCTCGGGAAAGCTGCCAGCGCGATGCACGATCACTCGCCCGCGAGCACCATCCCATGACAGCGCACGCCGCTGGCGGAAGCGTTGGCAACGTCCGCCGACGGCCAGCTCCGAGACGCCGCAGGCACCGAGCGCGAGCACCGCACCCGCGGCGCTGGTGCGCAGCCAGCCCGCCCGCGCCCGCAGCTTCCACGCCGCGAGCGCGAAGGCTGCGTCGCCGTCGGGATCAGCGCTCCAGACCACGGTCTCGCGAAATCCGTCTCCTCGGTGCTCGTCGCCGAGACCGAAATCGATCACCATTCTGGTCGCATCATCACCACGCTCGATCTCGACCTTGCGCACCGTCCTGCCGTCGTCAGTGGGCACCAGCAGGCTCAGGAAGTCGGCGCCCCGTGCCGGTGGCGTGCGCAGAGCAACCACCGGTGCCGGCACCTTCAAACCGTACGCGGGGGCGAACCAGCCATCCTCGAGGCCGAGCCGCCCCGGGCCTTCGAGCCACATCGCGAGACGGGGGCTGAGGATGCGGTAACGCCCGCGAGAAGCGTCTGGCAACAGCACCACCCGCCCCTGCGCCGCGGGTGCCAGGTGGTAGCGCAGCGCAAAGCTGTGCGCGTGCTCGCCGCGCAGCCGATCCTCGACGATCCAATAGGCACCGCCGACGAACAGCAAACGGCGGCGGTGGCGGGCTTCGTAGGCTGTGCTCGAGACCTCGCCGACCAGCAGATCCAGGCCTGGCGCGCTCGCACGCCGGCGCAGGCGGGCGCGGGCCGCACTGCCGGGCGCCGGCTTCCCGGGCCGATAGGGTGTCTGGTCGAGGTCATCGACCAGCACCGTGTTGTGTGCGGCTGTGCCTTTGAAACGGTGGCGCCAGTCGGGCGCCCCGACCTCGTAGGTGTAGCGCCCGGGATCGACCAAGAGCGCTTCGCCCGCGGCCGCGAGCTCGAAGTGCAGCGCGTCGTAGTGCCCGTGCCCACCGTCGCCGATCGGGCCACAATCGAAGAGCAGATAGCGCGCCTCGCGCAACGGTCGGCTGGCCGTTCCCCAGTCGCTTCGTTGGACGTAGTAGCCGCCGAGCGCGAAGCTGGGGCAGGTCTCGCGCGGCCTTTGGCCCCGGCGACCTCCGGTGGCAGCGAAGCGGAAGTCTCGGCGTTGGAAAAGATCGGCTGCCAGCGCGAGGAGATCGAGGTAGCTGCCGCTGTCAGCGTCCGAAAAGGCTGGGATTCCGCCGTCCGGACGGTGGCAGTGAAGGGCGAAGGTGCAGGCGCGCTCGAGCCGCTGGTCAAAGCCCTCGGGCGGCGTGATGGCGAAACGGCGACAGTTTTCCCGCACGCCGAGGAAGTTGCGCAGCGCGATGAGATGATAGTGGGTCGAGCGCTCGCGGTGAACACCGTCACGCAGCATGTCGAGCAGCAGATTGGCGCTCAGCTCGGAAAGGGCGAACGCCAGCAAGGCGCCATCACCATCGCAGGCCGGGAAGGCGACGGCGAGATTGAACAATGCGGTCAGCTCGAGGGTGCGATGGTTGCGTTCCGGCGTCAGATGCTCACGCAGCCACTCGGCCTCGGCGAACAAGCCCTGGAGCAAGCGCTCGGCCGTGTCGACACCGAGCCCAGCGAAGCCTGGCGCGGCGGCGAAGCGATCCCAAGCGTAAATCCAGTTTTGCAGTCGCCGGCCTGCGACGTCGGCCGGCAGGGTTCCGAGCGGTACTTGTTCGAGAAACGACAGCACCAAGCTTCGCCAGGTCGTGAGGTAGCGTGGGTCACCACTGTCGGCGAAGGCGTGGGCCAGATCGAGACCGTAGTAGAACTTATGCCAGGCGATGCGCCACTCCTCGTCAGCGGGGAGATCCTCAGCCAGCCAGTCCGGCGGCAGTGGGCGCTCGACGGCAACGCCCAGGAGCTCGAACCGACCGCGACAGACGGCATCGGCGATACCCCGGTCACGGTAGGCATCCGCGACCACACAAAACAGCGGTCGTGGACGCGGCTCACAAAGCGCGGTGGGCAGCGGGAGTGAGGAGGCCATCGGTGGCCCATTATGTGCCACCGGCAGGCCTGGCTGCACCCGGCCGCAGATCGGTGTGTGCAGACGCCGCACGCGGGGGACTCGATGGGTTAGGATCACGCACCAAGGTCAGGAGACAGGTCTGAAAAGGGTCTTATTTCACGTCCAGCATCTGCTCGGCATCGGTCATCTGCGACGCGCGACGATCCTCGCCGAAGCGCTGGTCCAGCGCGGATTCGAGGTCACCATCGCCAGCGGCGGCATCCCGGTCCCGGGCCTTGAAGCGACCTGTGAGGTGATCCAGCTTCCCGCGCTTCAGGTGCGGGATGTGGCTTCGTTCACCCTGCTCGACGCACTGGGCCGCCGCGCTGGTTGGCGCTTTCGGCGCCGCCGGCGCCGCGCACTGCTGGCACTGCTCAAGCGTCTCGATCCGGCGGTGCTGGTGGTCGAGATGTTCCCCTTTGGGCGTCTGAAGCTGGCCACCGAGCTGGTGCCGCTGCTCTATGCTGCCGGACGCCGTGGGTGCTTACGGGTGTCGTCGATGCGCGACATCGCGGTGCCCAAGCCGCACGCCTCGGGCAACCGCCTGATGATCCGCTTTGCCCAGCGTCTTTTCGACCGGCTGCTGATCCACGGCGATCCGCGCCTCGGTACCCTGGAGCAAAGCCTCGAGACAGCAGCAGCGCTTCGCGACCGCCTCGAGTACACCGGCTACGTGGCATCGCCTGGCACCCGAGCACCCGCGCCGGTGCGCGACGGCGGCGTGGTGGTGTCGGTCGGTGGCGGCTCGGTGGGCGGCCAGGTGTTGCGCACGGCGCTCGCTGCACGACCGCTGTCGCGCTTCGCGCATCGGCCGATGCGGCTGCTCTGCGGCCCGAATCTGCCAGCCAGCGAGCGCGCGGCGCTACGCCGCATGGCACCACCGGAGGTTCTGGTCGAGGATCACCGCAGCGACCTGCCAGCACTGCTCGCCCGTGCCGAGGCATCGGTCTCGCAGGCTGGCTACAACACCAGCGTCGAGCTGCTGGCGTCGCGGGTGCCCGCGGTGCTGGTACCCTTCTCCGCTGCTGGCGAGAGCGAGCAACCGCTGCGCGCGCGCTGGCTGGCAGCACGCGGGCTGGTGCAATTGGTTCCCGAAAACAACCTCAGCCCAGCGACCTTGGCCGCAGCGCTCGACCGCGCACAGCCACCGCCCATTTGCCCGTCGGGCATCGACCTCGGCGGCGCCCAGCGCACCGCCGAGCTGCTGTGGGACGCTGTCGCTGACCCATCCGTAGGCAGGAGGATCCCGTGCCCGCGTCAAGACCCCGCGTCGGCCTGATCGTGGAGGAGCTGTCCGAGGTCGGTGGCCTCAAGCTGGCCGCCGATCGCCACGCCCGGCTGGTGGCAGACCAGCTCGACGTGATCCCGATCGCGCTCAGCGATAGCGAAGATCCCCGTCACTGCCACGGCCTCGCCGAAGTGCACGAAGTCGACGGCCGGCACGGCTACCGCGTGCGTTCGTCGGGCTTGCGCAGCGACGCGCTCTTCGACTACCACCACATGCAGCATTTCGGCTTTGCCCAGCAGATCGTGCGCATCACCCGGCGTGAGCGGCTCGATGCATTGCATGTTTTCGGCTGCTTCAAGCTGCGTCCGCTGCTCGGCGCCTACGCCGCGGTGATCTGTGATCTGCCGCTGATCCTGTCGTTTCGGGGCGTCGATCTCGACGCCCGGATCTTCGGCCCGGAGCAGGGCTACGTCCGCACAGCCGTGGCCGCGGCCCGGGTCTGTGTGTGCATGAACCGATCCGCCAAACGCCTGCTCGCGGGCCTGTTCGCACCCTCAGCGCCGATCTTCGTCAGCCCCAACCATTTCGAACCCGAAGCCTTCGACCACACACCGCCGGCCACACTGCCGGTGAACGGCCCAGTGATCGGCTGCCTCGGCGACCTGCGCCGCATCATGGGGCTCGACTTTCTGCTCGCTGCCTTCGACCGGCTGGCATCGCAGCGGGGCGATCTCTGGCTGGCGCTGTTCGGCGCGCTGCGGCCGCTCGAAGCGCACTACTACGCGCCGCTGCTCGAACACCAACGCCACAGTGAACGGGTGCTTCGCTTCGGCCCGATCGAGCACCGCCAGGTGCTGTCGTACCTGGCGGCCTGCGACGTGCTGGCCTTCCCCTCGATCTCCGACGCCAGCCCCAACAAGGTGCTCGAAGCGATGGCTGCAGGACGGGCGATCGTCGCCTCCGACGTCGGTGGCATCCCGGAGCTGATCCGCGATGGTGTCGACGGCGTGCTGGTCGATGGCCGCGATGCCGGGGCGCTGGCCACTGCCATCGGCGCGTTGCTCGAGGACCCGCAGCGCCGGCGTCGTCTCGGCGAGAGCGCTGCGCAACGGGTTTGCGAGCAGCTCGACGCCGAGCATGCGCGCGTGGCGACGCTCGACTACTACCGTGCCGCCGGCCTCGACGTCGCTGCTTGCTGAGCCCCTTGCCTCGTGTACATCGTCTACTTCCACAACGTCTTGGATCGGCCCCTCGATCTCCTGGATCGCAGGCTGTCCAGGCTTCGGGTCGACACCTTCGCCCGCCAGATCGAGACGCTTTGCTCGCGGCTCAGACCCCGGCCGCTCGCAGCCCTGGTCGCCGAGCTGCGCGCGGGCCACGACGATCCCGAGGCCTTCGCCATCACCTTTGACGATGCCTACCGCGGCGTCCTCGACCATGCCCTGCCCGTGCTCGAGGCCGCTGGCGCGACCGCCACCGTGTTCGCGGTGACCGCAACACTCGCGCGAGGATGGCGAGGGTTGTTGCATTTCGATGAGCTCGAGCTGGCCTTTCGCCACACCCGCCGCCGCTGGCTGTACATGCCGTCCTTCTCCACCCTGCCGCAGCCGATGTTCACCCCGCTCGGCCGGGTCCTTGTGCTGAAGCGACTCAAGCGATGGCTCAAGCTGCTTCCCGAGGCTGCACGCCGGCGCGCGCACCAGGACCTCCTGTGCCGGCTCGAGATCGATCCCGAAGCCCTCGCCCGCCAAGCCCGCGACGATGCGACCTACAGCGTGCTCGAGGCCGCGGGTCTTGAACGCCTGTACCAGGCAGGATGGAGCATCGGTGCGCACAGCCACCGCCACCACACCCTCAGTCGCCTCGACGATGCGGAGCTTCACAGGGAGGTCGCTGGTGCCCGCGCCGATCTCGAGGCCGCGCTCGATCGACGGGCGACAGCATTTGCCTACCCCTACGGCCAGCCGGAACATGTCGGGCCAAGGGTCCGCGCCGCGGCCGAAGCGGCCGGCTACGACTTCGCCGTGACCACCGAGCCCGGCGCCAATGTTCCTGGTGTCAATCGCTTCGCGCTTCGCCGCTGCGCCTTTCACGAGCTGGTGGCGGGCTGGCGCCGAGCATCACCGTAACCGGCGCGGCGGTCCAGCAGCCGGTCGAGATCTTCCAAACCCCGGCGGGTCGACTCACCCGCGAGGTGGTGACGGTAGAGGCGCTGGCAAAGGTCCACGAGGCCGACGAGCTGCAAGTATCCGGGGGCGGGAAACGGCTGACCGAGGCTTTCGTAGCCAGCGCGCAATGGCGCCAGGTCGATCCTCGAGCGCTTCATCGACGGCAGCCGGGACAAGCGTTTCATCATCCGCTCCAAGCCAACACCCAACAGCTTGCCAACACCGCCCTCATCGACGAACACGACCTCTTCGCCGCGCACCAAAAAGTTGCGCTGACTCGAGTCGCGCAGGTCCAAGGCAAAAGCGAGATCATGATCGCCGCGGCATGCCTGGTAGGTCGCGCGCAGGCGCCGGCCTCTTGTGGCGTCGACCGCACCTGCGCAGACCGCTCGCGCGACGAGATCCGCGAAAAAATCGTCGAGGTCCTCGGATCGTCCGTGGCAGACCTGGCGGTGGGCGCGTGCATGGAGCACACCGAGCTGGTGCATGATCGGCGCCGGTTCCCATCGGACCAGCTTGCGACCGGAGAGCAACGGCAAGAACAAGCAACGACCCTCCCGGCGCAAGGGAGGTGGCATCACGCCGCGCAGGCGCCAGGCACGCGCGGCCAGGAGGCTGGCCTCGCGATCGCTGGCGCAGACGCGCAGCTTGTGGGTCTTGCCATCGGCATCGCGAACCACGAAGCACTGCCCGCTGCCGTGGAGGGGTTCGATCGACCGCAGCTCGGGAAACGTCCGCAAAAGCCGCTCGCGCAAAGCGCCGGGCGCCTCGATGGCGGCCGCTTCGCGAAGCGATCGCAGATCGAGCGGCGGACGGTATGTCTCCGCGGGCATGAGCTCGAAATCCCGCTGAAAGACAAAGCCCAAGGTCTGAAACAGCCGACACCTGGTGTCGAGCTGCACCCGTGGGTGGTGGCGCGGGAGAAGCTGTTTGAGGATCCCCTGCTCGGAGGAAGGATGCTCGGCGAGCGGTGGTGTGTCGCAGGCCTCGGCAAAAAACCGGCGGCAAAAGGCCAAGCGCCCAAGCCAGGCGCCGCCGTTGAGATAGCGATACGGGCTCGCTTTGGCAGCGGTGCATTGGTCCTCGAAAACCTTGAGGGCTGGAACGAAAGGAAAGTGCACCCGCTCGGCGTTGAACAGCAGGTCGCAGCCTGCCGGCAGCCGGCGTGGCAGGTCGCGCGGGTCGCCGACCAGGATGGCGTCGCGCGAGTCGACACCGAGCACAAAGGGGGTGGTGATCTCGGCCAGCGCTTCGGCGGTCAACCGCGGCTTGTCGCGGCTGCTGCGCCACGACGCGATCTCAGCGCCGAGAACGCGGTAGGGCACGCCGAGGTGGTCGAGGCTACGCTCGAGCAGACCCAGGTCGGCTCGAGCGCCATTGTTCCAGGTGATGATGGTCAGGTCGTCGATCGCGCCGAGGTGCTGCCGCGGCTCGGCGAAGAAGGCAGCGACGATCTCGGACCAAAACGGATGCACGAAGTCCGGACCCTGACCGTGAAGCACCAGGGGCGCGCTATCAAAGGTCCGATTGCGAAAGAAGCTCACACAGGGATCCTGCGGGGTCGGGGGGACTGGAGAAGGTGGAACAGCCTGGCTTGCGCAAGCCTGCTCATGGTTGGCGTGCCAAGACCAGATCGCTGGCTTGGACCCGCTCGAAACCGGCCTCGGCGAGCAGCGCGGGGAGCGCGGGCGCACAGAGCGCGGCCAGTTCCTGCGCACGCGCGTCCACATAGCTCGAGCGCAGGGCGAGCTGTTCGTCGACCTCGCCGGGATGGCACATCAGCTCGACCACAACACCACCGCTGCTCCCACCGCGGCCGGGGCTTTGACCCTCGCGCGAGGCATCGCGGCACTGGCGCTCGGCCGCGCCGAGCAGGCAAGCGACGAGACCTGCCGGCGTCAGCTCCCGGCCATACCAGCGGTCCGTGAAGGCATCGGCACACACCACGCCGAGACCACGCAACATCTCGACCAGCTTCGGTGTGCCGGCGCGCGCCGGCACACCGAGCTCGGCGGCGAGCTGACAGTAGACCGCAGAGGCGCCGCGCTGCTTGTGCACGTGATGGTGAGAATCGAGATACGCCGGCTCGATGCCCAGCGCGCGAAGGGCGGCGAGCTGTGCGAGCCACTCGCGCCGCACCTCGCCCGGATCGAGTCGCCCGAGCTGGTACCGCCGGCGCGGGAAGCGACCCCCGAACGCGATCAACGAAGGCACGGTCGCCGGATCGCTCACCGGCACGCCGTCGGTAAGCTGGAGATGAAGCCCGACGCGGCCGGGAATCTCCGGCGCCAGATCCGCGATGACCTCGCGCGCGCCCTCGGCGCAGACCATGGCCGCGGTGCCGGTGACCACACCCTCCCGGATCGCGGTGACAATGCCGGTACTCACCGAGCGCGTGAGACCGAAGTCATCGGCATGAATCAGCAGCCTGCGCATCGTCCATCCTCGGCCGCGCGCAGCAGCCAGGCAGCAGCGCCGCGAGCACCGTCGACCGCGAACGGCAGATGTCGCGCGCGCGCGCCGCGCGCAAGTCCGTCGCTGATGGCGGCGGCCAGACGCGCGACCACGTCGCCCTTGGGTTCGTCTTCCGGGCCCGCAACATTCCACACGCCCGCCAGCTCGCCAAGACGCGCGGCGCGCAATGCCTGCTCGCCATCGGGCGAACGGATCGGCACCAGCACGACAGGAAGCGGGCTGCGCATCAAGGTGTAGGCAGTGTTGTAACCGACACGAGCGACAACCAGCGAAGCGTCTTGAATCGCGTCTTCCGAGGCTCCCTCGGCCCACACTTCGACCCCACGACAGCCGGCTACCAGCACCTCGACCGCCGATGCTGGGGTGAAGGGGCCGACAACCAGACGCAGCCGGATGCGCCCAGCCCGGAGCTCGGCGGCGAGAGCGGCGAGCAACAGCTCGGCGAGATGTGCGGCCTGGGCACCGCCGCCGGAGAGCGCGACCACCCGTGGCGAATCGCCCGCATGTTGGCCCCTGCCGGCCACAGCGGATGCCGCCGACCGCGACCCGTCGAGCGCCGCCCGATCGGCTGCCGGCGGGTGGCATGCGGGCCGTGGGCCGGTGATGAAGCCGACCGAAGCCGTGCGCGCCGGCAGGGCGAGATCGCGGTAGGCGGCAAAGGCGTCGAGCCAGCTCGCGTCGGCGTAGCCGATGGCGCTGTGGTAGCGGGCGACGGCACGGCGCAGGCCCTCAGGGCCCGCGCTGAACGCGAGCATGCGCTCGACGTGCCCCGCGGCAGCCAGGATGTCGCGCACCCCCCACACGAAGCGTGTCGCCAGCCCGCTGCGGCGCGCCTCGTCAAGCGCCGGGCGCAGCTCTCCGATCAGACCCAAGGGATTGTGATCGACCAGCATCACCTGGGGACGAAAGGCGAGGAGCTGCTCTCGGATCCGTTGGCCACGCGCGGCAAGGGTCTTGCCGAGCGGCGTGCCGTCGACTGCCGCAACCCGGCCGCCAGCCTCGGCGACCAGTGCCGGCAAGCGCACGATCTCGATCTTCGGGTCGGGATCGAGGCGATCCAGAAAGCGGCAACCGGTGACCAGCCGGACCCGACAACGCCGCCCCGGCTCGAGGGCTGTGGCGATGCGTACCGAACGCACGACATGGCCGAGGCCATGGACATTGTGACAGTAGATCAGGATTCGCGGCCGGGCCGCGTCCGCGGGCACGGCGCTCATGATGCCCGCCGTGCTGCATGCGCGCTTTCTTCGCGCTGCGCCCCTTCGACCAACGCCACCGCTCGCTCGATGCCGTCTTCTCGTTCGAGGCGCGCACCGAGCTCGGCGGCGCGCTGGCCGAACGAGGCGTCACCCACAGCCCTGTCGATCGCTGCGCACAGCCGCTCGACCGTCAGCCCACGAGCCGGCAGCGCTGGTGGCGCAGCGCCCAGCGACGCCATCCGGTGGGCCCACAAGGGCTGATCGAAACCGAAGGGCACGATCACCGACGCCACGCCCGCGCGCAGCGCCGCCATGGTGGTTCCCGAACCGCCGTGATGAACCACCGCAGCACTGCGCGGAAAGAGCCAGTCGTGGTCGACCGCAGCGGTTTGAAACAGATCGCTCGACAGCGAGCGCGGGGCCAGTCCGCCCCAACCGCTGAGCAGCACGCCGCGGCGCCCGCAGCGCTCGAGCGCTCGGCTGGCGAGCTTGGCGAGATCCTCCGGCTTGCGATCGATCATGCTGCCGAAACCGATGGTCACCGGCGCCGGGCCCCGCGCGACAAAGTCGCAGAGCTCGGTAGAGGGTGCGATGGCGTCGGACACTTGAGACCGCCAGGGTCCGGTGACATCGACCGATGCCGGCCAGTCGCGCGGCTTGGACAAGAGCTCGGGGCTGAAGCCGAGCAGGTGAGGCAAGGCCAGGGTCTGCCGCCGCTCGCCACCAACGCAGAGCGGTCGCAGGCCGAGATGTCGGCGCCAGGAATGGAGCTGGCGCCGAAAGATACGCCAATAGACCCCCTCGCCGAGCACCCAGGTGAGCAGGTTGTAGACGCCGGAGATGGGCCCCAGCGGAGGGCGGCGGAGGGGATCGAAATAGGGGTTGGGAAAGGCACGCGTCCGCTGGTACGGCAGCGGATAGTGCGCGACCGCGAAACATGGGATCCCCAGCTTCTCCGCCAGCGGCGGTCCGAGCCGCAACAGTGGCCAGTAGAGCACGGCGTCGGCATCCGCGCAGGCAGCCTCCGCTTCGACGAAGAGCCGATCCATGAACGGGCCGAGGAAGCGATCGCAAAACTGTGCCAGCGCCTGCGGCCGGCGCCAGCGCTCGCGCAGCGCAATGCCGGCAATCCCGGCGAAAAAGCGCTCGGCATCGCCCGACAACCCTCGAAAGTCTAGGCCGGCGCGATTGACTCGCGCGCAGTAGGGGCGATGAGTGGCGAAAACCACGCGATGTCCGGCCGCCCGCAGGCCGCTGGCAAGGGCGATGAACGCCTGTAGGTCACCTCGCGATCCGCTCGCGACGACGGTGATCCGCACGCCGGGATCACCGCGCGCCGAGCTGTTGGCAGAGGAAATCGTGCAGCCTGCCGAGCGCTAGGTCGCCGACGTACTCGCCATCGCGCAGCACCAAGCGCTCGAGCCCCAGGCGCCCGCCGAGCCGGTCCTCGAGCGTGATCATCAGATGAATCGCGTCCACCGACGAGAAATCCAGTCCTTCGCCGAGGCATAGCTCGTGGTGGATCTCGTCGCGCACCAGCCCTTCCTCGGGCCGTAGCTCGAGCAGCACGTCGACGATCACCGCCCACACATCATCCCGACTTCGTTTCATACTTTCACCCTCTCGAAAGTCGCCGCGGATGGCTCCGGGTCGCTCGCCGCCGGAAACGGGGCATCGTCCACAATCGCGGTGATGCCACCGGCCATGGCCTCGACACGGATCGATGGCACTGTACCGCTTTGCTCGAGCCTTGAACCACGGGCGCTCACCCTACCGTGAATCGGACCGTCGATGATCACCTCGGCGGCGGCGAGCCGCAGGCCGCGATGCTCGAGCACCCACGCGCAGACCGCTTCCTTGGCCGCCACCGCGGAACACAACCAGGCGATGTCGCGTGCGCCTGGGGAGGCATACCACGCTGCGAGTTCGCCAGCATCGAGAACCAGATGGGCGATCGCCCGGCTCCACACGCCCCAGCTTCCGGCCAGCCAGTCCGGTGCCAGCGCGAGCTGACGTGCCACCACCCCGGCCTCCGCCTCGACCGCGACGCTGAGCAGCGGTGGCTCACCGATCGCGACCAGTCGGCGGGTGACGGTCGGCGGCAGCTCGAGATAGCGTTGCTCGAGGCCTTCGACCCGGCACAGCGACGCGCCGCCAGGAAGATGCAGCGCGAAGTCAGCAACGGTGGCACCGCGTGCATCCCAGTGCACCCGCCCGTGGCAAGAGACCTCGCTGCCCTCTGCCGGCAGCGAGTGGTCCAGGCGCAGCGCAGCGAGCTGGAACGGGAAAATGCCAAAGTCCCGCCGGCCAGAAGCCAAAAGCCAAAAGCCCACCAGTTGCGCCACGCCATCGAGCAATGCCGGATCGAGCAGCGGTATCTTGCCGGTCGCCGACCGCATCTCGCGGCACAGACCGGTCACGCGCAAGCGGGCTGTGAGCGCGTCACCGGCCAGGCCCGTGACCTCGACGAGGCTCTGAAACAACGGACCGTGGAATGCGAAGTCCCGGTAAAACGCTTCGACGCTGTGCGCAGTCTCCGGTCGCGGCAAGCTACCCGGGAAGGCGCCGAGGAAAGCCCCTGTATCTTCGCCCGCAGGGCTCGCGCGATCGCCATCCGCGACCTCCACCTGGCCCTCGAAGGCCAGTTGGCGCTGCCCGTCGGCGAGCTCGAAAAGCTTGATGGCGACCACCGGCCGAGCGTCCGCGGTCGCGGGCTCGAGGCGCTTGGTGTCGATGGCGATGCGCAGCGCGCCGCGATCGAGCGCTAGCCAGCGGTAGGCGCGTACTGCGGTGATCGCCGTGACCACGCCGCTACCGAGGGTGTCGACAGCGGCGCGTGCAATCAGCTCGAGGCTGTGGGTGAACGCCACCACCGGCAACGGGGAAAGATCCGGATCGCGCGGCGAGACCTGACGGCCCAGACTGTGATCCTGAAGGTAGGGATCGGCGGCGAGGGTGAGGTGGAGCTCACTGCGCGGCGCTCCGGCGCGGGGCTTCGCGGCGCTCGCGAGCGCCGTGCCGAGACGGTCGAAGCTCCGCTCCTGCCCGGCCAAGAAGTCGTCCATCAACGCCAGATGCTGTTCGAGAATCTGGCGCTGTGGCGCGTGACGCGCGCGCGGCGCGCCCGCCGCAGCTCGATCGAGACGCCCCGCCGCCAGGTCGCGAAGTGCCGCCAGGTCGACCCCATAGCCCTGCACCCAGCGTTCGGCCGCGAGATGATGGAGCTGCACGAGGTCGCCGCGACGCCGGCTGCAGGTCGAGACAGCCAGATGCGGCCGATCGCGCAAAACATCGCCGACAAAACCGCTGAGCGTGCGGCCAGGCCCGACCTCGACGAAGCAGCGCACACCATCGGCATAGAGCCGTTCGATGGTGGCGCCGAAATGCACGCAGGTCGACCATTGGTGCGCGGCCTGCCGGCGCACGCCCTCGGGGTCCGTAGGATAGGGCTCGGTCGTCGAGCAGGCGTAAAGCGCAATCCGCGCCGCACCGACCGCGGTTTCTCGGTACACAGCATGCAGCCGCTCTTGCCAGGCCGTGAAAAGCGGTGTGTGAAAGGCGCGCTCGAACGGCAGACGCAAGACCACGGCGCCGGCATCGGCAAGCTGGCTGGCAGCGACAGCGACCGCGGGTTCGCGACCGGCGAGGACCGACTGATGCGGGCAGTTGTCCATCGCCAGGAAAAGCTGGCCACGATGCTCTTCGAGCAGCGCTGCGATCTGCTCGCGGTCCCCGTTGCTGACCGCGATGGCGCGCTCGGCATCCGCTGGTGGCGGCAGCTCCTGAGCGACGCGCATCAGCCGTCGACTGACCTCGTAGACCGCTTCGGAACCCGGGAGGCGAAACAGGCCCGAAGCGACCAGCGCTGCATGCTCGCCGTTGCTATGGCCGAGCATGGCATCACAGCCGATGCCCAATCGTCCCAGCAGGTGGAAAAGCGCGAGCTCGATGACAAAACCGAGCTGCGCGCCGCCGGCCAGGTCCACCAAGCGACGCTGGCGTTCAGCGTCAGTCGCCGCTCCGGGACCTGCCATCAGCCGGCTCAGCGGTCCCTCCATGAGGTTGTCCACGGCAGCGTCGAGCTTGTGCAAGGCCTGCTCGAGGGGTGGCCAGCAAACACGCAGCTCACCCAGCATGCCAAGATGCAGCGAGCCCTGGCCTGGAAAGAGAAAGGCAGTGTGTGGCAGCGCCTGGGTGTTTGGCTCGGCATAGTACACACCCGAAGGCAGACGCAGCCGGCGCACGCCCGGACGCGAGAGCCGCTCGGTGGCAAGCGCGAGCAGCGCTCGGACATCGGTATCACCGGTCATGACCAGCGCCAGGCGATGGTCATGCGGCCGGGGATCCCGGCGCATGCCCTCGCCGTGGGTGGCGAGCTGTTCCCGCAGCGCACGCCGGCTTGCCGCGCTCCAGGTAAGGAGCCTGGCGTGGGCGCCCCGGACGGGGGCAGCAGACCGCTCGCCAGCGGACGTCATCGCGCCACAGCTACGGTTTCAGCCACAACTCTTCACCCGTCCGGGCACGCTGGATCCCAGGACGAAGGCGCATGGCGAACGCTGAATGTCCAGGTAGACTCGAAAGCATGATTCGGTAGAATACTGGAAAACAGCGTCTGTGGTCCAGAGCATCCGAACCATGCTGATCCGCAACCCACCGAGGAGGTGCCATGCTCGCGGAGATCCAAGATGGCTTCATCGACGTCGGCGGCATCCAGCTCTACTACCAGCAGGCCGGAACCGGCGCGCCGATCGTCTTCGTGCATGGCTGGAGCCTCGATTCGAGCTACTGGTCGGCACAGCTCGCGTTCTTCGCAGCCCAGGGACGACGCGCGGTGGCCTACGACTGGCGCGGCATGGGGCGTTCAGCCGGCGCACAGCCCGCCTACGCGTTCAGCGATCTGGTCCAAGAGCTGGGCGGCGTGCTCGCGGCGCTGGGCATCGATCGACCCATCCTCTGCGGCCATTCACAGGGCGGGAACATCGTGCTGGATTACGCCCTATCGGTCCCCCAAGGACTGTCCGCGCTGGTTCTGGCCGATACGCCCGGCTCCGGAAGCCCCTTTTTCGACCCGCGGGTCGCAGACGCCTTCGACGCGGTGGTCGATGTCCTGCGGGTGGTCGAGCCGGACAGCCCGCTCAGCCCCTTGGCGCCGGTTTTCGAGCGCCTGCTGTGGAGCGCGAGCTTCCGACAGGCGCATCCCGAGGTGATCGCTGCTTGGAACGCGCAATTCGTTTCCAACTCCATTCCCGGGGTGAAAAACGGCCTCGGAGCCCTGGCCAACAGCACGGCGCAAAGCGGATCTGGGGTCCTGGTACCCACTCTTTTGATCCATGGCTCGGACGATGCGCTGGTTCCAGCATCGGAGATGCGAGCTTACGAGCGCAACATTACAAACTCCACGTACAATTCCATCACTGGTTCCGGGCACATGACTCCTGACGAACAACCCGCGACCTTCAATGCCGACCTCGCGAGCTTCCTCGCATCTGCGTCCATCCAGGAGGCAACATGAGCAAGCGCAAGCTGAAGAAACGGATCCGCAAAGGGGCCAAGCGCGCCGCCTACTGGCTGGTCCTCGCCGTTCTCTGGGTCGCCAAGACCCTGCATCTCCCCCCGAGGCTCTTCCCAGGCAAGCTGCGGCAGATGATGAAGCATTGGACACGCTCGATGATGGGCGTCTACGTCTCCTCGCTGGGCCGGCGCGCATATATGGATCAGCCGTGCGAGCTGCGCGACCCACCCTCCTTCGCGCCCCGAATCGAGATCGAGGGCACCAACCGCATGACCGAGGCCGACATTCGCGATTTCTATCAGAAGGGCTTCGCCGGCCCGTTCACGGCCGTGACACCGAGCGAGATGGCCTCGTTTGCGAGCAGCATCGAGCGCGAGCTGGCGCAGCCCTCCAAGGCCTTCGGCTTCAAGACCGTGCGCGACCGCCACCTCGATCTGCCAGAGGTGATCGAGCTCTTCGCCAAGCCAGCGATCGTCGACCGGCTGGCGCAACTGATGGGGCCTGATCTCCAGATCTGGCGCTCGCAAGTGTTTGACCAGCAACCGGGCGCGCCACCGATCACCTGGCATCAAGCCACGACCTACATGCTCGAAGACTACCAACGCCCGATCCTCGAGCCTCTCGACGCCGGCCAGCTCTTTCAGCTCACCACCTGGATCGCCGTCGACCGAGCGACGATCGAAAACGGCTGCGTGCAGTTCATTCCCGGCACCCACCGCCACACCGCCACCGTCAAGCTCGACGGTGCGGGCGGCTTTTACGCGGCTCATTTCGAGCTCGAGCACCAACCCGACCCAGCGAAGATCGTGTCGATGGAGCTCGAAGCGGGCCAGTTCGTGATCTTTTCCGAGCGGGTCATCCACGGCTCGCCTGGCAATCGCTCCGCGAACCGTCGCATGGGCATCAATTTCCGCACCGTGCAGCCGAGCACGGCGGTGTACCGAGACTATGACGAGCACTACGCCATGCACCTCGAAGAGACCTACAAGCTCGATCACTGGGGGGTGGTGACGCTGCGCGGCGAGGACCGCTATGGCTACAACAAGGTGGCCCAACTGCCAGCGCGGGAGCGGGTCGCCGGCTGACGCGCGCAGGGCGGGAAGGACACAGACCTGGCGCCGGTGGGCTGAGCGCCGGTGGGCTGAGCGCCGGTGGGCTGAGCGCCGGTGGGCTACTGTTCGCGGATCGTCACATCGCCGTCGGCCGTGGTGATGCGCAGATCGCCAGCAGCGTCACCCACACGTCCGACCACCCGATGGTCGCGGCGGTCGACTTCGGCGCCAGGCAGATCGACGTCGACCCGACCATCGTCCATCCGGACGTTGAAGCGCAAGCCGATGCCGGCTGCCAGCGTAACGTCGATATCCCCGTCGTCGGTCTCGGCTTCGACATCGAGCACACCGTCTGCCGCCGCGAGCTCGAGGCGCACGTCACCGTCGGCGGTGGTGACCTCGATGCGCCCGGCGCGGATGCGGCGCAGATCGACATCGCCGTCATCGCTCTCGACCGTGAACCGGCCACGCCCCTGGTCGATCAGCACCTGAGAATCCTCCACCTCGACCCGCAGGGAGGGACACTCCGCCTGGCGGATGGTGACGTCGCCATCGTCGGCTTCGATACTCAGGCGTCCCGTGAAGCGCGAGATGCGCACGTCACCGTCCTCCGTTCGGATCGTGGCCTGCCCCCTCACATCCTCCAGCTCGAGAGCGCCGTCGTCCAGGGTCAGCGACATGCCAGCACGCCAGCCGTGAAGCGCCACGTCGCCATCATCGCCATCGAGCGAGAGCGCGACCCAAGGCGGCGCCTGAATGCGGTACCGGTACTGCGTGGCATGAATCCGCAACATGCCGATCACCACCCCGCCCGGCTCGTGTCCCTCGACCCGCACCGTGTCGCCCTTTTGATCGAAGGTGACCGAGAAGTCGGTGTCATGGCCCGGACCCAGCCGCGTGATCTCGGCCTTGTAGACCACATCGACCTCGATCGCGTTCTCGGTCCAAGGCACGATCTCCACATCGCCGTCGCCATGGTCGAGAGCCAGCCGCGCGCCGGCCGCCACCGCGAAGCGCTGGTGAAAGTGCTTGTCGATGCTACGGCTCGCAGCAGGAGCGGGCACGGAGCTGGCGACCAGCAGGAAGAATCCGGAAAGCGTCAAGATTCCCTTCATGGTAAAGACCTCCAAGCCTTCCTACGAAGGGCATCGGCTCAGGTTCCACCAACCAGGCCCAACCACGACTCGGCCCCCAGCGCTCGCGCGCAGGATCACCTCGCCGGTCACGGCATTGCCCGCCGCCGATGGGTTGAAGTTGCCGATGTCGGCTGGGTGGCCGAGATTGGGAACTCGGGAGCCCCCCCGGCGCCGGCCCCATGAAATCGAGCCCCGCGAAATCGACCCTGGTGGCCTTGACCGGGCGAGCGACCTCTGGTCGCCTGGACCGCAACGTCCTGGCTGCCATGATAGCCTTCCGGCATGATCTCGAAACTGCTGCGAAGGCTCGCGCTGCCGCTGCTCACGGTCTGGGTGGCAGCCGCTGCGCTCAGCGCCCAGGCTGGCGTGATCTTGGATGGCGGCGGGCTGCCAGGCAGCGGCGCGCCAGCCGTGGATCCGGCAGTGGCGGTGCTCGAGACCAGCATGGGCACGATGACCTTCCGTCTGCTCCGCGACGCGGCGCCGGCCACGGTCGCCAACTTCGAGCGCTTGGTGCGCGCCGGCTTTTACGACGGCAAACCGTTTTACCGCATCGTCGCCGGCCACGTGATCCAGGCCGGTGACGGCGGCGACAACGATCAGCCCAAGGTCAAGGGTGAGTTCGGCGCCCATGCCCATATAGAAGGCGCGCTCGGTCTGGCGCGCGACGCCGATCCCGACAGCGGCTCGACCGAGATCTACATCTGTCTCGCACCGCGCCCGCACCTCGACGGAAGCTACGCGGTCTTCGGTCTGATCGAAGACGGCATCGACGTGCTACGCCGGATCGGCGGCGTACCGGTGGTCGAGAAGTGGGACGGCCGGGTCGCGTTTCACAAACCGATCAAGCCCGTGATCATCGAGCGCGCCTACCTCAAGCAGCGCTCGGCCAGCGACTGAGCAGCTTTTCTCGGCCCGGCATGCGCGCGGCAACGCTCGGCGCGCCCGAAGCAGCCCGCGCCATGGCGATCAAGGATGCACCTTTACGATGGGCTGGACTTCCATCACCTTCGGCTCTTTGATCGTCAGGCATTGATCGGCAGCGACCGCATCCAACCTCGTCACCAACCCACTCGGCCAGCGCACCACCACCTTGGCGGTGGTCGCCAGGCGCAGGCCAAACTCGGCGGCCAGGCTGCTGGTCGAAGCGGCGTTCGAGGAGCCGGAGACAATCTCGCGAATCTGCGTCTCACCCGGATCGACGGTGCCGCTCCCGTCGAGATCGGCAGCAACTTCGATGCGGGCGCCGATCGCGTCCTTGGTCGAGCGCAAGCGACGCGCCAGGTGGGGGCGACCCTCGACCTCGATGGCAAGATGGTGGTGGTTGGGCAAGATCAGGTCGAGGCGGTTTTCATAGAGCACCGAGGCACCGTCGCGATCATTCGCGATGAAGAAGTCAATCCAACTATCCTTGTCTAAGTTGGCGGTCAGATCGCCGCGTGCGTTCTTCATCTGGTCGGTGCCGACCGCGGCCGCGATATCGGGGAAACTCGGTGGCTGGTTCCAGTACAGGAAATCGACCTGGCCCGCGTTGGTGGCGACGTGGAGATCTTGGAAGCCGTCGTTGTCCACGTCGGCCCATTGCGTGCCCCACGACCAGATGGCCGGGAAAATCGTGTCATCGTGCGAGAAGCCGAGTGTTGTGCCGTTCCAGGTGTTGAGCCAGAGGTCGTTCCTGCCGGTCGGCCCGCTCGAGGTGTCGGTAATGTAGATGTCGAGGTCGCCGTCGTTGTCCGGGTCGCCGACGTCGACACCCATGGCGCCGCTGGTCTTGTTGCCGAAGCCGAGGTTGTAGGTCTCAACGGAGAAGCCCAGCCAGTTTCCCGCGGCATCCATCCCGCGATTGATAGAGCATGTCGCGGTCGGTGGAGCATTCGGCCTTGTTGGTGACCAGGAGATCGGGCCAGCGATCGTTGTCGAAGTCGGCGAAGATCACGGCGTTGGTCGAGCTGTAGCGCTGGAGGCTGGTCTCGAAGCCACCGCTGCCGTCGTCGAAGCCGTAGATACCCATGGTGAAGGTGACGTCGGTGAAGGTTCCATCACCGTTGTTCAAGTAGAAAACGTCTGGCCGGCCCGGCTTGGTGAACGGGCCCTCGCTGAACAACGGGTTGCCGCCACACCACCAGTTGTGGTTGCCAACGTAGAGATCGAGATCGCCATCGCGGTCGACGTCTGACCACGCCGCGGACAGCGAGTTGTCGAGGGCGACGGGCCCAAACTGGACAGTCTGCTCGAATGAGATGCCCACGCCGTGCTGCGTGTCGCCCGGCGGGTTGGTCGGGGTCGGGTCGGTCTGTGCGGTGACGTCGGCAAAGCTGAGCACGCCGGTCTGCTGCCACTGGCTCTGCAGCAAGACGTTGGGTTCATTCATGTTAATAACGTATAGATCAATGTCACCATCGTTGTCATAGTCGCCGGCAACCGCGCCGGTAGTGCGCTGCATGACCTCAGCGCCATGATTCACCAACTTCTGGAAGGTGCGGCCACCGGAGCCGTCGGGCACGTTGTGGTACAGCTCGTTGGCGCCTGGCTGCGACGGCGACATCTGCGCGTTGATCACGTACAGCTCGGGATAGCCGTCACCGGTGAGGTCCGTAAACACCCCGCCCGGTCCGTGGCCATCGCCAGCGATCGCCCGGTACAGGCCGAGGTTCTTGGCCTGGGTCACGTCGAAGAAGTAGGGCTGGGCGAAAAGCGTCCCGGAACAGGCCAGTCCGGCGAGCGCGGCCAGGGCGAAGCACGTACGAGACCGATGACTGCTTGGCATGCGTGTCCTCCTTGACTGTTGGGGAGTCGCCCGAAGGTGAAATCGCCCCGCAGCCCGGCCGCCAAAGTCGCGAGCCGCTCGGCTCTCGAAACGATGCTGCTGCCCCCCTTCCGCGCGATCGCGGTGAAGCTTCGCGTGGACTCTGGGTCGCAGCACCGGCACGACAGCGAGGCTCCGAAAGACGGTCGGCCGGCCGTAGCGACGATTGTGGCGTCTTTCATCACTTCAAGTCTGACAAGAGCGAAACCTGCCCCGACCATCGGATCGATGGCGATCCCCTGCTCCACCCATACGCGAGGCCGCTCTCCTGCCATTTTGGTGGACACGTTGGAGCCTGAGTCCGCCGCAGCAAAGGTACCCTCGTCCCGGTGCGTCTTATGAGCGGTCTGCTCCGGCAAAGTAAGCAGCAGACGGCTGTGCGCCACTGAACGCTTTCGCCCCTCAGACAGCGCAACGAGCGCGGCCGTGCCGAAGTCACCCGCCGTCCCTATGCGCCTCCCGCAGAGGCCGATAGACTGCCACCGTCCCCCGAGACAACGCCATCTGTGCATGCGAGGATGTGAAGAAGGACTCGAGATTCGTCTCGCTCCTTCGGCACCAACTCCTTGGTTTCATGCAGCTTGGGCGTGAATTATGACGCCATGCCCTAGGTACATGCTCAGCAGCAAGAGCATTCGATAAGCGGAATGGCCACGCCGGTTGCTTACCGGGCCATTTCGTGCTACACTATGCGACCAACACGACATCGGCCATCATGGCCACAACGCGAGATGGCCAAAGCCTTTGGACACAAGGAGAGACCCGTCCCGGGCCTGTGCCTTCCTGACCCTGGCGAGG
>Ga0114931_10002547_pt1 | contig 23158 bp, 23 predicted proteins | sample 2SBtaG_FD_89579 | JGI IMG/M metagenome (GOLD analysis project Ga0114931, IMG submission 89579) | Deep subsurface microbial communities from Kolumbo volcano to uncover new lineages of life (NeLLi) - 2SBTROV14_V59a metaG | ecosystem: Environmental > Aquatic > Marine > Volcanic | place: Kolumbo... | reverse complement strand
TTGTGTGATGATTTTCCAGTTCGGCAATGTCGATCGGTACGTCCGACCGAAGTACTCTCTGACGTTTCGTTTCGAAAACGCCGCCGGCATACACGAGGCGACAATCATCCGCAAAAACGGAATCGTCATCGGCTCGGTCAGTCAGATCGGCTTCGATGAGCGACAACATAGTGTGCTGGTGCATGTCGAGATTGAGGAACAATACCGTCTTCATACCGATGCGGTTCCGATACTCGTCAGTTCGCTGCTGGGCGATACGCTGATCGACATCACACCAGGAAAAGAGAAGTCGTTCGCATCCGCCGGGTCCACACTTTTTGGGCAAACTCCCGAAGACCCACTCACCGCGGTCAAAAGGGTGGAAGAACGGCTTGCCGAGACGATGACTTCGCTTGTCGCGACCAGCCGCGAGTGGGAGAAGGTTGGCAAAAATCTCAACCGCCTCGTCGACACCAATCAGGGAAATTTGAATCAGGTTGTCGAACAAGCTGCGACCGCGATTGTCAAATTTTCGAAGACGATGGAATCGGCACACGGGATGTTCGCCGAAGCGACGAAGCTTCTAGGCAACGAAGAGAACCAGAAGAACCTGCAAAAATCTCTTGCGGCAATGCCTCGGTTGGTCACAGAAACCGAGTCGGTCATTCATACCATGCAATTGGCGATTAAAAACGCCAACCGTAACCTGGAAAACCTGGCGATGACCACGAAACCACTGGCAGAGAAAAGCGATTCGATCGTCACCCAACTGGACCAGACCGTGCGGAACTTGAGCAAGGCCTCTCGCGAAATGAATATTTTTCTGACGCTGTTGAACCGCAAGGACGGCACAGTAAGAAAATTAGTCGAAGACCCCGAGCTGTACCGAAACCTGAACCGTTCGGCTTCCTCGATGGCGGTTCTGCTGAAGAACGTGGAACCTGTGATGAGAGATTTGAGAATTTTCAGCGACCGAATCGCCAGGCATCCAGAATTATTGGGTGTAAGTGGCGCGATTAAAGGCAGCTCGGGAATCAAAGACCCCAACGTACAACCCGCCGGCAGAACACAAATTAGCAGACGACGCAGCCAACGAAAATGATCGTCCTCTCACTATGGCTGTCAATCAACCGTAGGCATCCTGTCACACCGGGTCAAGCATCGCCCAGTTCCAGATGAACGACTTTCTTTTTTCCAACCCACAGCAACAGTCCCGGTTCGACGCAGATTTCTTCATCGAACGACTCGATTCGGCTTTTTTGTTCGGTGAGATAAGCCCCTCCCTGTTGAATTGTTCGTCTCGCTTCACCCTTCGTTTTGCAAAGCCCGGCTTTCACTAACAGTTCGTAGGCTGGAATTAGGGGATAGCCATCCTGGGATTTCTTAGACCATGTTGTCCCTTCCAAAGGTGCATCGTCTGGATAGATCACCTGACTGGGGATATCCCTGGGAAGCTCTTTACCGCCGATTTCGTTTTGCCAGCGGACTGCCGATTCGTCCGCTGCTTTCGCATCGTGGTATTCTGTAATCACGGTCTTCGCCAAAGCAATTTTTGCATCCTTGGGATGTCCGTCGAGAATTTTCCTGACTTCTTCCAACGGAAGATCGGTCAACAATTCGAAGTACATTTTCATCACATCATCGGGAATTTGCATGAATTTCTTCATCATCTCGTACGGCGGTTCGCTAATGCCGATGTAGTTTCCCAGACTTTTTCCCATGCGCTTCACGCCGTCCATCCCGACGAGAATTGGCGACATCACACCGATTTGAGGTTCCTGTTTCTGGTCTTTTTGCAAATCGCGCGCCAGCATGAAACTGTAGAGTTGCTCGGTTCCGCCCAGTTCGATGTCGGCTTTCACTTCGACCGAATCCCACGCCTGCATCACCGGGTACAGGCATTCGTGTAAATAAATCGGCGACTCCGCTTTCATTCGTTTGGAGAAATCGTCCCGAACCAGAAGCTGCGCGACCGTGACTTTGCTGAATAAATTCAAAATATCCAGAAACGACATTTTGCCAAACCAGTCGCCATTGCGGACGACTTCCGCTTTGTCGAAATCGACGACTTTTTTCAATTGATAGAAATAATCTTCGGCGTTGGCTTCGACCTGTTCTGCTGTGAGACGTGCACGGGTTTCGTCTCTGCCGCTGGGGTCACCGACCAAAGCAGTGTAATTCCCGATGACAATCACCGCCCGATGACCAAGTTCCTGAAATTGCCGCATCTTGCGCATCGGAACGGTGTGTCCCAAATGCAGATCGACACCGGTGGGGTCGATACCGTATTTGATGCGCAGCGGGGTGTCGGTTTCCCGGCTTTTCTTCAGCTTGGCAGCCAGTTCTTTTTCGGGGACGATACTTTCGATGCCTCGCCGGATGATGGCGAGTTGGTCTTCGACGGGTGGGAATGGCATGGTCTATTCTTACGGTGTTACTTACGAAGTTGTCAGTAAGACATTTAGCAGATTGTACAAGTTGAATAAGGCATGCAAAACAACCACAGTCAGATAACTGTTGGTGCGGTAGAAAAAGTATCCCAGCACAAGCGAGAATGTAAAAATGGGAATCATATCCGGCCAACCATGAATAAAACCGAACGCCAGAGACGTGAAAAGAATCGCTAGAACGGGATGAATTCGATCCTGCAGAAAACCTTGAAACAACACTCGGAAAACTAATTCCTCGAACAGAGGAGCCATCACCACTGCCGAAAAACTAATCAGAGCGAAATCATCCCATCCTAATCCCAGACCGACCAATTTCAGAAACGGATGCACGGTATTGACCGAACGAAATGGCATCGAGACAAACAATGCCAATGAAACTGGGGCCAGAGAAACGAGAAATCCGACGCATCCATCCGAGATTTGGGAGCCGATTTCGGTCTTTCGGAACCCGAATTCGTCAAGTTGATTCTGCGAGACGGCAAAAAAAGTACCACCCAAAATGAGGAGTAGTAAAATTTGAAGCTGAAGATTCCCTGCTAAATTATCTTTGAGGTTGTTCTGCGGTTTACTCTCGGACACCGATTGGTTTTTAGAGATCTTCGTCTTCTCGGTCTTCTCGGAAAATCGATCCGTCTTGGTCTGGATTGTTGAATGCTTGATCTTATTGGCTTGTTCGATGGTCGTCTCGATCAACAAAAAACCGACCGTGAGAAGTGTCAGCATCACCATCAGTGGATGCCATGCTTTCGGCTGACGATGCCGAAATGTCATCGGCTGGCGTCTTCCGTAGATATCGATCAGCCAATAGACCCACATCGCGCAGGAAATGCAGAGCATGGCGATCATCAATAAAATGCTAGAAATCACGATATCCCGATCGAAGTTTTCTTCTGCGAATCCGTCGAATAAGACGTGCGATTCGATTACACTATGCCAGATGCCCGATGGTCGTCAACCGGTACCTCAATGGTCGGTGCATGTCGGTAGTCGCTTATCGAGTCGTGCAATTCCGCGACAGGAACACAGCCAGGGGCACTCGTTTTCACAAGGTCAATCATTGTCTAAAATGGTTTCTTCCGTGAACGATATCTTCTCCGAAATTATCGCCTGCAAACGAGAGGAAATCGACCGGCGAAAAATCGAAAAACCAATGGCCACATGGGAGGCCGAACTGGATTCCGCTCCCGAGATGAGGAAATTTGTGGCTGCGCTTCAAAATGCGCCTTGCGGAATCGGTCTGATTGCGGAAGTCAAGAAGGCGTCTCCGTCAGCCGGGTTAATTCGCGAGAATTTTTCGCCGGTGGAAATTGCGGAGACCTACGGCAATCACGGTGCCAGTTGTTTGAGCGTTCTGACAGACAACAGGTTTTTCCAGGGATGTTTAGATGACCTGATCGCAGTCAGAAATGCGGTCGATCTTCCCCTGCTGAGGAAAGATTTCATTCTGGAGCACTATCAGATTCTGGAAGCCCGCTGTTGTGGCGCAGATTGCATCCTGCTGATCGCCGAATGTCTGGAACCTAAACAGCTGCGTCATCTTCATCACTACGCTCTCGAACTTGGTATGGAGACTTTGATTGAACTTTACCGAGAGGACAATTTGGAAAACGTTTTGCAATGCCATCCGACGATCATTGGCATCAACAATCGCAATCTGAAAACCTTCGAGACGAATCTCGATCATACCCTGCGAATGATCGAAAAAATTCCCAACGATGTGACTCTCGTCAGCGAGAGTGGAATTCGCACCCGAGACGAGGTCGTCCAACTGCAACAGGCAGGCGTCCAAGCGATTCTGGTGGGAGAAACGTTGATGCGGGCGGAAAATATCGGCGTGAAAGTCGACGAACTACTGGGGAAACGGTAGAGTGGCGGGGTTATTTCCCAGAAAACAAGATCCCCGGAATCTTTAAGATTCCGGGGATATGACGCGAACACAATCACCGAAAGGAGTCGATCGAGATGACGACCAGCCAACAACAAGTCGAGCATGTGCTAGTAGTTCCCACGGTTCTCTTTCACGACGTTGGATATTTTCAGGGCTTCTCCAGAGATGTCGGTCGCTATCTGGAAAGCCTTTTCGACCCGCTTCATACATCCTTCCGTCCTCGTGACACCGTGGAAGAAGATCCCAATTTCAAGCAACTCATTCCGTATTGCATTTTCCGTCATGGGGAAAATATCTTTCACTACAAACGGGGTACACCCGGTGGGGAAGGTCGGTTGCATAGCAAACGCTCGATAGGCATCGGCGGTCATATCTCGACGCAAGACGAAAACTCTGCACAATCCGCCTATCTTGAAGGAATGCGTCGAGAAATCGAGGAAGAAGTTGAAGTTGGCACCAACTACGAGATGGACTGCGTGGGATTGATCAATGACGACCTCACCGAGGTTGGAAAGGTTCATTTGGGGATTGTTCACGTTTTTGACCTCGAGGAACCAAAAGTTCGACCGCGTGAAGAGTCGATTATAGAGACAGGGTTCGCGAATCCCCGGGAACTTCTTGCACAACGCGATCAGTTCGAGTCATGGTCTCAAATCTGTCTCGATCACCTGTTTTCAACTTAAAACAACCTATTGGAAGAATCCCTGACTCCCCGCAGGATGCGGAATTCACAGACAAAGGAGTGTCTCAAAATGAAATGGACTCATTCATCGACGACTGCGCATCGCTTCGCAATGAGCGGCACAATACTTATTGCGCTAAGTATTCTGTCCTCGGTTGCGCTGGCACAAACGCCACAAAACTCGAACGCACTTTCCGAGCAGTCGTTGGGAAAGGTGCTTGTGGAAATCGGTTTGAAACCCAGTAAACAGGAAAAACGATTCGATTTCCGATTTAAAACTGTACACGAAACCGAAGAGTGGGAACTCTCGATGTCGGCTGTTCTCAGCCAGAACGGAAATTCCCTGTGGGTGATGGCCTGGTTGGACGAACTTCCCAAGTCGGCTGCTGAAGTTCCCCGGACCGCACTTTTAAGACTTCTCGCTGACAACGACAAAATGGGCAAAGGAAAGTTTTTCGCCTATATTGCCTCGAATCGACGATTTGTCTTACAACGGGTGATCGAAAATGAGAACATCGATGCCAAAACGATGAAGTCGGTTCTGCTGGACTTGGGAGCCACTGTCGTAGAAACCCATCCTCACTGGTCGGTGCAGAATTGGCTGGGAAGTTCGGTTTCGACATCGAACCAATCTTCGAACGAAACCATTCAGAACCCCAAACGAACTGCCACGCGCGATTCCGCAAAAAAGTAATCCGACACCTGCGGTTCGGATCCTGAAATTCATCGAACCGATGGAAGAACACGGTAAGCAATTCGCTCCGTGTTCTTTTTTTACAAAAGGAGCAACGACGCCGAAACGTTTTGCGGTTTCTCAGCAAGGATTGAATTAAGAATTGTTCGTCAGCGGTCGACCAGGACGAAGCGTCGTATCGCTTCCAGTTTTCGGGGGCCTATTCCCTTCACACGTTGGAGATCGTGAACCGATTCGAAAGAACCGTACTTTTCGCGGTATTCCACAATACGATGAGAGAGCGCAGGGCCTATTCCGTTGAGCAACATCAACCGATTTTCGCTGGCTGCGTTCAAATCGAGTCGATAGACCTGCGATTGTAAAATCCGATTTTCAGTCGTGTTTTCTTGTAAGGCTTTACTCAGGTTGCTCCAGTAACACACCGACATCGCGAATCCGAGCAGACAAAAACAACCGACGATTCTTTGATCTCCGCATTTCAACCAGAGGAATGCGGATTCTTTGTATGCAGGAAATGCAGCATTCCCGGATGTTCCGAGCGGCTCCGTCACTGTGGTCGTTTCTCCGTATGTCGTTCCGAGATTGTCGATGCGCGCGAATTGCTTTTCGGTAGCAACTTCCAGTATACGCAGCCGGACTCGTTACGACAGTCCAACGCAGAAAATTCTATTGTTCAATCTGAGCATACGCTGTGATGTGTCGGCGAGAATTCGCGCAGGAATCTCAATCGTTTCTCAGCTTCAGATTTTTTTCCGCCAGCTTGGCGCGAATTTCATTCAGCGATGTGACCCCGAAATTCCTGACTGTCATCAGTGAGTCCGGCGTTCTAGCGAGTACTTCGCCGATGGTATTGAGTCCCAATCGCGAGAGGCACTTTCTGGCACGGACAGACAGGTTCAGTTCTGCGACCGATTTTTCGTGCAAAGATCGTTCTTCTGGAGACAAATCGGCATAATCGATTTCCGGTTCCATGTAAGACGCATTGACAAGATCCTGTCCCACATGAAGTCCCTTGGATTCTAGAATGAGTCGAACCTCTTTCAGTGAAGTCTCGCCGAAATTACGACCGGCAAGGAGTTCCTGTTCGGAAATATTCGTAAGATCGCCCAGTGTGACGATCCCCAGTTGATCCAGATAGTTACGGCTTCTCGCCGAGAGTTCGAAATCGGCAAGAGATATTTTCCGAATCTGCTCCTGCTCGCGTTCTCTTCTCATGGCATCTTCGTCGTAGACCATCTCGGCGGAGTCTTCGACATCCTTCAAATACATCTCAGCACGTTCGTTTCCCGGATCGACACTTAACACTCTTTGAAAACAAAATGCCGCAGCGCGGTAGTTTTCGAGATCCTCGTAAAGCAACCCCAGGTTCATCATCCCGCTCAACAAAAGGGGGGGTTGCGAAAGGGACCGTTCGTAAAGTTCCACCGCATCGCGATCGAGTCCCAATCGATTGTATTCACCGGCAAGACGAAACAGACCCTCAGAAAAACGCGGGGACATGTCAACAGCTCGCTCGAAGTACTCGACGGCACCGTAAGTATCTCCACGATCGGCCAGTAAACAGCCCATCTGGTAGGAATACTCCGCGCGTCCGGCGGCTTCTCGGGCATATTCGCGGATAATTTTTTCGGCCTCGTCGAGATTTTCCAAAAGCCGAACGGCACCTGCGCGACGCAACGCGCAATGAATCGAATCGTAACCGTGTGTGCTGGCGGTAAGATACATTTCTCCTGCTTCCGCAAAGCGATCTAATCTTAAAAGCGATTCCGCGGCGTAAAATTCCGCAAGACCGTGATTCGAAATGCGCGAGAAGTAACGGACTGCCTCTTCAGATCGGCTGAGAAAGTATGCGGTGATGCCAGCTAAAAGTAGCGAACGCTCTGTCGCGTTTTCACTGGAAATCGATTCTTCCAAAATCGAAAAGGCCTGTTCGACTTGAGAAAGTTGATCCTGATCGATCAGGTTCCTCAACCACTCGATTTGAGAAGAACCGATCGGATCCTGAGATTCGAAAAAATCGCGAATTTTGCGATCGAGAATATCCACCTTCGGCGTTTCGCTGGGGAGTGTGATGTTAGAAACGGCCGCTTCTGCGAGATTTTGTTCGATCATAATTGCTTCTTAGAGATCCCATTCGGACGAAGAGAGGGGTATTGACAGAACCAGACCTTCCAAAAAATATCTCTGGGTTAAAAGTACGGCAGGGACAAACCCGAAGGAATCCATTGAAAAACGGTGACCTGATCCTACTCCTGAGGCCAGCTCCCGAGGAATCTACTAATCTTCGGGGATGTAAGGCAACAAACCGATAAATCGCGCTCGAAGAATTGCTCTACGAACTGCTCGCTGGTATTTCGCGCAGTTTCCGGTGCGACGACGCGAAATGATTTGTCCTTCCCGATTTGTCATCGATTTCAATGTTCTTAAATCCTTGAAATCGACATAAACCGGACGTGGAGAATTGTCGCACCCATCCGGGCAAAAACGACACTTCAGCTTTTTCTTCAGTCGCGCACGTTTTTTTCTGAGCTTTCGAATATCGGAATGAGAAACAGTAGCCATGCAATCCTAAACCTTGAAACAATGACAAAGAAAAAAAATGGTCTCGGCTTTTTCCATATCTGCCCACAATTACCCGGATAGTCTATTTTCTCGTTGCAGAAAATAAATCGGGAACATCTTCTGCCGATTGTCGATTCGAATCCGAGAAAAATTGGAAACAGCGATTATCGATTTCCGAATGTGTTCCTGCAAGCGATACACGGAAAAAAAACGAAGAAACAGGCGATTTTTGACCTGCCTGGGCTTCATGGATCTTCTCAAAAGAACCACAACATCGATGGACTGGCACCACGACCGCTTTTCTTTTTCCGTTGGCCCCTCGAACCGTCTTGCTATGACGGAAGAACGTATTTGACAATCGCGATGTAATGACAAGTGCTGCCCGCGATCACGAAGAGATGCCAGATAGCGTGAAAATAAGGTACTTTTTCATCGTAAACCAGGAAAACGATACCTGAGGTATAACATAATCCCCCAGCGGCCACCCAGAAAAGCCCTGCCTCCGAAATCGACTGAAGAAGGGGCTGGGCGGCTGTAATCGGCAACCAACCCAACACCAGATAATAGGTGACTGAGATCGATTCTACTCGATGTTTCCAGAAAACTTTGGAGCAGAATCCCGTGATTGCGACAATCCAGACCAGCGGAAGTAGCCACATCCACGCTTCGCTATTCAGGAGAATCAGTGCAATCGGGGTCAGACTGCCGGCGATGAATAGAAATATCACTCCCTGATCAAGGCTGCGAAAAAAATGGCGCTGCTTCGGTACTGTCACAACGTGTGAAAGTGTCGAGGCGGCATAGGCCCCAATCATGGTTGAGGCATAGACCCAGCAGCCTAGTTGAATTGAAAAATTCACAGAATCGGCTACGGAAAAGATCATCCAGACCGAACCGGCAACCGCCAGCAGCAAACCACCGCCATGAGTGATGCTATTGGCAAATTCCTCTCTTAAAAAATGTTCATCGTTTCCATAAATACGACAGACATTACTTGATAGTTGGCTCATGGGGGATCTATGAATAATTGAATTGAAAAGCTTCGAGAATGGACTGAAAATGTGAGGAAGATCGGCATGATATCACTTTTTCAGAATTGACAGAATGGCAATTAGCTGTTCAGTGTCAATTCGTTTTTTTCATCGAGCCAACGAAAAATAAGTCTGAAAAACCGGTTTCGACGAGAGGCATCCCCGGAAAGTCCGCTGACCACCGAGCCCTTGCATTCTGAAAACGCCCATTGGCATTCTTCTGATCGCTCTCGACGCTTTTCGATCAATTTGTACCTCAGGATCGAAACGAAGCGGAAGAACAATCGGAGAAGTGTCATCGCTGAGATATTCGACTGTTCCGGTCGCTCTTGTCTCCGGATTCGATTTCAGCCATCCTCTATGAGATAATTGACGTTCCATCTAACCCAAATCGTTCTGTTTCCAGTTGTCGATATTCCCAGCGGAAGCCTGCATGACCAAGCCTCAACCATCCACTGCAAAATCATCCAGCGAAATGTGGACCGTCAAACAGGTGCTGGAATGGACGACAGGCTATTTCGGCAAACAGGGATTCGAATCGCCTCGTCTCGAAGCGGAGTTGTTGTTGGCTCATGTGAGAAAATGCCAGCGCATCGAACTCTATACGCACCACGGTGAAATTCTAAGTGACGACCATCGTGCAAACATGAGGGAACTGGTTCGCAGACGGGCCAAACACGAACCGGTCGCCTATCTCACCGTGAAGAAAGAGTTCTTCAGTCTGGATTTCGAGGTCTCAAAAGATGTTCTCATCCCCCGCCCCGAAACAGAACTTCTGGTCGAGGAAACGCTGACGGCCATTTCGGAAAAGAAACAACCGCTGATTCTCGAGTTGGGAACGGGCAGCGGTTGCATCGCGTGCAGTCTCGCCGTCAAGCGTGCCGACGCATCGATCACGGCGGTCGATCTTTCTCCCGCTGCGCTGGACATCGCTCGTCAAAACGCAAAAAAACATGCCGTCCAAAATCGCATCCGTTTTTTGGAAGGCAACTTGTTCGAACCGGTTGAAAGAAACGAACGTTTCGACGTGATCCTCAGCAACCCCCCTTACGTTTGCGACCACGAATTGGCAGAACTCGATGCCGACGTCAGAGATCACGAACCGAAACTCGCCCTACTTGCCGGCAAAGACGGCCTGGATGTGATCCGCAGAATTATTGCCAAGACAGGCGAATATCTCACCGATCATGGTGTGTTGCTACTCGAATTTGATCCCGCACAAAGCGAAGCGATCCGCAAAATGTGCCTCGAACACAACCGGTTTTCAAACTGTCGAATCATCAAGGATCTGGCACGTCGAGACCGCGTGGCCGTCATTCAAAAATGACAACAACCGAAGAAATGATCGAAGGCAACTATCGGAATCAGGTGAAAAACCACCAAAATCACACACCGATTTCAAGCAGTCTCTCTTGCGAAGAGACAACAAGTGTATCTACCGTTTCTGCCTGTCATCTCGAATCGCTTTTCTTCAGGGAAAAACCAGAATGGCACATCGCGAACAGCGGGCGTTTTGTCGGAAAGTGAAACAGTTCTTTCCGCAGTATTTCGAGAATTCTCGTGTGCTGGAAATTGGCTCGCGGAATGTGAATGGTTCTCTTCGGGAACTTTTTTCCGAGTGCGAGTACATCGGTGTCGATTGTGAAAAAGCGGACGGTGTGGATGTCGTTTGTCTGGGACACAACTTTCGGGAGAAACCGGAATCGTTCGATGTCGTCTGTGCGGCGGAGACCTTCGAGCACGACCCATTTGCAAGGCGAACCATCCAGGCCATGCTCACGCATCTGCGCCCCGAGGGATTGATCTTCACAACCTGTGCATCGACCGGCAGAAAAGAACATGGCACAATCCGACAGGGCGAAGACTACGGCCCCTACCCGGAATACTACTGCAACGTAGAGATGAACCGTTTTGCACAATGGTTATTCGCCACAGATTCGTCGTTTCGGGATCTCCATTTGGAGTACCGCGAACAACCCGGCGACTTATACTGCTATGCGATTAAGAATTAAGAATGCGCCGTTGAAGATCCCCGGAATCTTCAAGATTCCGGGGATCTGCCTTGCGGCTTGGAAAATACCGGAGGCGGGACTCGAACCCGCACGCCCTTTACGGACCCGGGATTTTAAGTCCCGTGCGTCTGCCAATTCCGCCACTCCGGCAGGGGGTTCGAACGATGTTGTTTTTTTCGATTGCACAAATTCATACTGACACATCAGATCGAAATGAGTTCCCATTCGATTTTCGAAGGACAATTTTAGTAGTTCGACTGTTTTCCTGCAATCGGATACAAAAACCGCAAAATCCATGATCCAGAACGCTCGTTCCTGCGTTCGAAATTTGCACCGAGGCTCGACATTCGATGTTTCTCAACCCGTTTTCCGTGTGTCCTTGAACCTCAACCGTCTTTGAGGATAAAATTAGGCTGAGGTGTTGGACGAATGGTTCCCGGATTCGCAAGAAATCGGAAACTGCGTTTTGAGATAAATTCGCCTGAATTTTTGGAAATTCAGCTACAAAGAATGGTTTTAATCCTATCACAGAAAAAAAGACATTCCGTCATCCGATAGACTCCGCACCCTGACTTCAAAGGAAAATAATCATGGGCTTGTTCGACAAACTTCGCGCTGAACTGATCGATATCATCGAATGGGTCGATGATTCCCGTCACACGATTGTCTGGCGGTTTCCTCGCTACCATAACCAGATTAAAAATGGCGCACAGCTGATTGTTCGACCCGGACAATCGGCGGTCTTCGTTCATCGAGGCGAAATTGCAGATGTGTTCGATCCGGGTCATTACTCGCTGACAACCGACAACCTACCCATTTTAAGCACACTTGCCGGCTGGAAATATGGCTTTGACAGCCCATTCAAGGCGGAAGTTTATTTCGTCAGCACGAAGCAGATCACGGACCTCAAATGGGGAACCCCTAATCCCATCATGCTTCGGGATGACGATTTCGGTCCAATCCGAATTCGTGCTTTTGGAACTTATACGATGAAGGCCATCGATCCCAAAGCACTGCTGACGGAACTCGTGGGAACAGACAGCGAGTTCGACGCAGAAGAAATTAACGAACTTGTGCGATCGGTCATCGGTTCTGCCTTTGCTGATTTGTTGGGGGAATCGAAAGTCGCCGCCCTGGATCTGGCCTCCCGCTATCGCGAGTTGTCTGAGGAACTACGCGAGATGGTCTGCGAGCGGATCGACGACGAGTACGGTCTGGAACTTCCACAACTTTACATCGTTAATATCTCGCTGCCGGAAGCAGTGGAAAAGGCAATGGATACCCGCACCAGCATGGGTGTGATCGGCGACATGAACCGTTTCCAGCAATATCAGATGGGACAAGCCATGCTCGAAGCGGCAGAGAACCCCGCAGGTGGAGGTGCGACGGAAGGCATGGGGCTGGGAATGGGATTCGCCATGGCCAACCAGATGGTGCATACGGCAGGAACGAATATGCCCGGTGGCGGCGGTATGGCACCACCCCCCGTCCCCAGTGCAGTTGCCTGGCATGTTGCCGAGAACGGACAATCGGTGGGACCATTTCCGATTCAACAGGTTGCCGAACGCATTTCCGCTGGTAGCATCACGCCAGAATCGCAAGTCTGGTGTACGGGGATGTCAGGCTGGCTCCCGGCAGGACAAGTTCCTCAGCTTGCGGGATTCTTCGGAGCGACACCTCCCCCTCCCCCGCCGCCAGCAGGATAAATTTTCATCATTGTGCGAAACCGATGGCCTCGACTCATTTGCCTATAAAGTTTAGTTGCCAGTCGGTGTGTCGAACTGCTACATTACGTGGCGTTCTAGCTGGGTTGGAAGTGCGATAGAACGCTTCCATTGGGTCAGTTGTACTATCACAAAGAGATTGCAATGAACCGCAGGGTTGTTGTGACGGGAATTGGGTGTGTCACACCGCTGGGAAACGACGTCAAAACCACATGGGAAAACTTGTGCCAGTGCAAAAGCGGAATGGGGCCAATCACTCATTTCGATGCGTCCAACTTTCCCACAACATTCGCAGCCGAGGTAAAAGATTATGATCTCAGCAAACATTACGACGACCCTTCCCGCTTCGAACATGCCGGAAGAAATATCCAATTTGCAATCGGCGCCGCTCAACAGGCAATGGCGGATTCCGCTATTCTTGACAGTAAACTTCCACCAGAAAAAATTGGTGTTTATCTGGGTGCAGGGGAAGGCCAGCAGAATTTTCCGTTATTCATGAGCATTATCGGCCATTCCTATAAGAACGGCGAGGTCGATTTACATCAGTTTGCGACAGAGGGCAGAGAGCGACTTCCCTCACAGGAAGAAATCGAGCAGGAACCAAATATGACCGCCGGTCATCTGGCAAGCCTGTTCGACTTACAAGGTCCGAACTTCAACTGCCTGACGGCCTGTGCGGCATCGAGCCAGGCCATTGGTGAAGCGACTGAAATCATCCGAAGAAGCGAAGCCGATGCCATGCTTTCCGGGGGAGCGCACAGCATGATTCACCCTTTCGGAGTAACCGGGTTTAACTTATTGACGGCACTATCCACCAACAACGAGCATCCAGAAAAAGCTTCAAGGCCGTTCGATAAAAATCGAGACGGGTTTGTATTGGGTGAGGGTGCCGGTATGTTGGTTCTTGAGGAACTGGAACGAGCCAAATCAAGGGGTGCCCGTATCTACGGCGAAATCGTCGGTTACGGTTCGAGCGCCGATGCTTACCGCATTACCGATATTCAACCCGAAGGCAGGGGAGCCATTGCCTGCATCAAGATGGCTATCGAAGATGCCGGTGTGAACCCCGAACAAATCGGTTATGTCAACGCACATGGCACAAGTACCAAAGTGAACGACCGGGTGGAAACCCTGGCGATCAAAAAGACGTTTGCCGAGGCTGCCAAAAAAACCGCTGTTTCCAGCGTAAAAAGTTCCATGGGACACCTGATCGGTGCGGCTGGAAGTGTCGAAGCTATCACCTGCCTGCTCGCAATCAATGAAGGTATTTTACCTCCCACATTGAACTACGAAACACCCGACCCCGAACTGGATCTCGATTTCATCCCCAACGCTCCCCGCGAAAAGAAAGTGACTCACGCGCTTTCCAACAGTTTCGGGTTTGGCGGTCAGAATATCTCTCTCGTCCTGGCTGAGTACAACTAACTTCCAGTTCGCCAATTCTCGCCCGCCATCCCATCCCAAAATCTCACTCCGTCCTGCTATTTCATGAACACCTCGGTTGCAGCCGGCGAACCAAAATACGATGACCGATCACTCTTCTTTCTGCGGAGAACTCAGTGAATTGGACTCTCCTCATCTTCGTTGTCTCGGGAATCGCATTAGCGAATGCGTTGGTGCATGTCGTGTCAGCTTCTGTGATTTCGAAGTTCTTCGAGCGAGAACCGAATTTTCAAGTACCGAAACACGAACCGAATCCCCTTGCGGAAGTCGTTTCGTTTCCCACCGAGAACAACATGATCTTAAAGGGAAGCCTGCTTCTTCAAAAAGACCGAAAGGCGCAGGGCGTCGTTCTTTTCTGTCCCGAGTACGGTGGGAGTCATTGGTTAGCCACAAAGTATTTGCAAGCACTGCATGAAGAGGGTTTCCATATCTTAGGCTTCGATTTTCGAAACCAGGGAGAAAGCGATTTTATCGAAAATTACACACCGCTGCATTGGCTGACAACCTACGAAGTTCAGGATACAAAAGCGGCTGTCGATTACATTCGAAGTCGTTCGGAATTGAAGGATCTTCCACTGGGAATCTTCGGCGTCAGTCGAGGTGGTGCCGCGGCGTTGGCGGTTGGCGCAAACGATTCCCAAGTCCGTTGTGTGGTCACCGAAGGAGCCTTCTGTACCGAGATGCTTTCGGTTTTATTCACATTGCGATGGGCGACGCTTTACATGCCCGGGTGGATGATCCGCTGCGTTCCCCTCTGGCATATTCGCATCTCTCTCAAACTGTCGCGAATGCTCACTCAATCGAAAAACCATTGTCGCTATGTCGTGTTGCGAAACAATCTCGCAGGCCTGAAAAAAACGGATGTCCTTTTAATAGCGGGAGAAGGTGACACTTATATTCCACTCTCAATTCACAAAGAGATGAAAACCCGTGTCAACTCCGACCGTTGCTCGCTCTGGACAGTCCCAAAAGCCAAACACAATCTCGCTCGCGATGCTGACCCGCAAAAATACGACGAAAACGTATTGAAATTTTTTCAAACCGCACTCGGTACGCCGAATCTTATGATCGAGACTGAAACGGTTCGTCATTTTTGCCTGTGAGAGACGCTTCCGTTGGCTGGGCGTCGATGGCTTGCCCGGCATTATCGTGATAACCGTCATAACGTGAAATATGGGTAAAGTTGGCCCATTCCTTTAACCGATATTTGAAATACAGGGAGGTGTTTACAGAAAAATTATCCCACGACACACTCTTAAAGCAGGGAAGCAACGGAATGCGGGCTGAATTGAAAATCTATCGCGGAGAAGACGTTTACTCTGAAGAATCCTTTTCTTCCGAATCACCGACGGTCAACGTCAGGCTCGCCGAAATGATCCGAGCCATTGCCGATGCCGTGCATTGGAATCGAACCTGGCTTCACGATTTTAAGAACGATGAAATCCAGGTGCCTTCGGATCTCTACGAAGTGATTACGGCTTACAACCACCTGCGTCCCTCGGCGTAATCGACCGTTCAAGCCATCGCAAAAAAACTGGATAATCCCGTGGTTCGTAAATTGGCGATAACATTAGCCATCCTCGCGGGACTCATTCTCGTCGCGATTGGTATTCGTCGATGGCTGGACTATCGCTCTGCCAGAAATGTGGTGACCTCGTTTGTCGTCGGTGTGCGCGATGGCCAGCGGGAGGACGTCCTGAATCTTATGGAGCCCAGCCAACGAGTCTTTGTCGAAAGTCGGCTGAAAAAAAAAGATAATTTCTGGTCACCCAGCCAGGGCCTTACCTATCGAATTCTCGAAATTCATATCGCAGGTAACAAAGCGGATTGCCGAATCTGGATTGAACGTGACGGGTTCCGAATCAAACCGTGGTTTCATTTGAATCGCATGGAATCCGGCTCGTGGAAGATACGCAAAATCGACCACACCGAAGTCGACGAACGCTGGAATGACCTGATGGAAGACCGTGCTCGAACTGAAGGCAACCAACTGGCCGACGAACTTCACAACGCCCTGAAGGACAACAAGGACGTGACTGTCGAGCGTCACAAAAAAGAAGAATAATCGCCAATCATTGCAATACCTGACCATATCATCGGGCGAAACCATCAAAGAATTGGCGCATCTTTTAGCCCGCTGAAGTCGCAGGATCGGTCGAACAGTGCACCGATTCGTTTCACTCCCGATCCCAGCGACAGAATTCGTCAAGGGTACTCTCTTCGGCTATGCTGGAAGTGCTGTATGGTGGTTCTCTGGTGATGTTACCAGCCTACCGGGATCGAAACATCGATGACTGACGAAATACGACAAATCGAACAGGCGATCTCCGGAGACCCCGCCGGACGTGGCTTAATTGACGCAGCAAGTTGTCTGAAAGTGTATTATGAAGGGGAGATTTCCAAGGCCGCCTACAACCTGACGAAGTCCGCAAAACGAGTCGGAATCGTCACCGGTTTTTACGTTCCCTACGCGAATCCGCCTGCTGCAGAAACCGATGGACCTCCGGGTGCGGTGCTTTTGGGAAAAGCCTTATCTGAAATCGGAGTCGAAGTGGAATTCATCACGGATTCCTTATGCGAAAATGCCGTGCGACCTGCAATGAAATTCCTGGGTTTCGCAGAGAGATCGTTGAGAATCGTGCACGAAACCAAACGCTGTTTCTCGGACGACCAATGGTTGAGTTTTCTCCAGGATCTGAAACTGTCGCACCTGATTTCGGTCGAACGAGTTGGACCTGCTTATTTTGGGAGCGAATTCGGGCAATGGGTTCCCCCGGCAGACCAAAATTGCTGTCACAATATGCGGGGAGATATTCTCGACGACGATACGCTACCTCTCTACAAAATGTTCGAACTCGCGACATCGGTAAATCCCAAAATCGAAACGGTTGGTATAGGCGATGGTGGAAACGAAATTGGTATGGGAAAAATTCCCTTCAAAAAAATGATCTCACGATTGAGTGTTACCAACAAGGAATCGATCGCTTGTCGAATCGCCACCGACTGGAACATTGTTGCAGGAACGAGCAACTGGGGCGCGATGGCCTTGGCGGCTGCGGTGCTTCACTTGAAGAAACGAACGGAACTCATCCAGGAATGGGATCATCAACATCATCGGTCGCTTCTCGAAAAAATGGTACGCGATGGACTGGCTGTCGATGGCAGCACAGGGCGTCCGGAAATCTCCGTCGACGGTCTGCCGTTCGAAACCTACTTCCAACCTTGGCAACGTATTCGAGAAATCTTGGGATCGAATGATTGACAGGTTTCTTTCTCACGACGTTTTTTTTACAGAAATCTGGTAATCCCAAAATTGCCGGTTACACTAAAGTGAAAATCCCTTACAAAAAATTCGCAGAGAATGGATTTCCAGTGACAACTTTTTTGGAGTTTCTGTGATCTGATGATGTGTCCCTACTGCAACCACGACGAAACGAAAGTGATCGATTCTCGAGCGCACCAACAGTTTACGATTCGGCGACGACGCGCATGTCTGTCTTGTGACAGACGCTTTACAACACTTGAAAAAATCGAGGAATCGACGCTCAAAGTCATTAAAAAAGACGGCAGCCGCGTACCCTTCGCTCGTGAAAACATTCGTACCGGACTCGAGAAAGCCTGTTATAAACGACCGATCGGCGATGCAGAGATCCAGCGCATTATTTCGAAGGTGGAATCCGAAATTTATGGAGAGTACGAAAAGGAAGTTCCCTCGCGGTTTATCGGTGAGTTGGTTTTCAACGAATTGCGCGAGATCGATCAGGTTGCTTTTGTCAGATTTGCCTCGGTCTACCGCGAATTCAAGGATGTCAACGACTTCGTCGAAGAGCTTGAACCGATGCTTTCAGACCGGAAACGGAAATCTAGCCCCTGATTTTTAGCCAATTTCTGTAATTGTGAGGCTCATTGCCGATTTGAGAAAGATTCCGTTGCCCTAAAGTCGCCTGACGTACTAAGATATGCGGAATCTCTCTTCGCCAAAAGACGATTCGAGGACGGACAGGCGAATTTTTCTTCGATTCTCCGAACCGAATAGAGATTTTACATCCAGCAGATGAGAAACGAACGGATTCGTTTTATGTCACAATTTTCGAGGGATGAAGAACAGGCTTCCTTGCTGGGTGGAATTTTACGCTCGATGACACGATGCTCCGCTCAGTATCCTCGAGTGACGCTCTGGATGGTGATTCTCTCAGCATTCGCCTGTGTTGCTTTAACCCGAACTTACATGGATTTCCGAACCAAACGATCGGACCTCATCGATCGTCATGCGGAGTTTCACCAACGATGGTTAAATTATGCAAAGCGATTCGGTGACGAGTCGGATATCGTGGTTGTCGTCGAACATTCCAATCCCAAGATTCTCAAATCGCTGTTGAACACGCTAGGTTCGAAGTTAGAGAAGGACACGCAGCGATTCTCAAAAGTATTTTATCGTGTCGAATCGAAGCCATCTGCAAACCGAAAACGGTTGCAGTTTGCTTCGAAACAGCAGCTCGAGCAGGGATTGCAACAATTACAATTTCGCAACTCTCTGGAGAACGACAACAAAGAATATGCCTCACTCGCAAAAATTGCGAAACGGTTGAGCCGAAATCTAAGCGCGAATGAAAAGACGCCAGATGTTGCGGCACGTCAAAGCGATGCGCTCAAGTATGCCGCTTCTCTCTCGATCAGCTTGTTGAATTTTCTCAAAAACCCCCAACATTACCGATCCCCCTGGCCTGCAATTCTCTCCGAGCTATCCGAGCAGCCTCAGCCCATCCCACACGAGGGATATCTTCTGGGTGATCAAGAACAGATTGGAATGATCCTTCTTCGTCCTGTGCTCTCGGGGAACGGATTCGAAGGCTCCGCACCTCTTGTGGGTCGTCTTCGTCGGATAGCAGCCCAACTTGAAAAGGAAGTTTCGGGAACGAAAGTAACGCTCACCGGAATCCCGGTCCTCGAAAGCGACGAAATGCAACGATCGCAATCGGACATGATTCGCGCTTCGCTGATCTCTTTCACTGGGGTTGGATTGTTGTTGTTTATCGGCTTTCGTGGAATGCGTCACCCTTTACTGGCATTACTGATGCTGATGATCGCAATCGCCTGGACCTTCGGTTACACCACGCTTGTTGTCGGCCATTTGAATATCCTCTCGGTTTCGTTCGCGGTGATCCTCACAGGTTTGGGAATCGATTTCGCCATTCACTTCCTGGCGCGTTATCTGGAATTGCGTCACACCAATGTCCCTTTGCGTCCCGCTTTGTTGACAACTTCGACCGGTGTGGGTGTAGGCATTGTGACCGCGGCAATCACGACGGCGTTTGCGTTTTTCTGTGCTTCGTTTACAGAGTTCCTCGGTATCGCCGAACTCGGTGTGATAGCCGGTGGCGGAATTATTCTTTGTGCGGTCGCCACGTTTCTGGTGTTGCCTGCTCTCGTCACACTGGCAGATCGTACGCTCGAGCACAAAAAACTTCCATTCCCACTGGAAGGAAAAATTCATCGATGGTTGATAAATCGGTACTCCGTTGCCATTTTTACGGTCGGGATGTTACTCGTTGCCGTTGTTGGCTCTCAAATGGTGAAATATGAAGACGGTCGCCTCTACTGGAAGGTGACGTACGATTCGAACCTGCTGAACCTTCAGGCCGACGGTTTGGAATCGGTCGATATTCAGAAAAAATTGTTCGAGAAATTTCACAGTTCCATTCTGTATGCGGTCTCGGTTGCCGACTCCGCCGAAGAATCCCGACAATTCGGAAAACGATTCCAAAAACTCTCAACCGTCAGAAAGGTTGAGGAACTTGGTTCGTTACTTCCCACACACCCCATCGCAGAAACGAAAACCGCAATCAAAGCGTGGCAAAACCAGCTTGCGGAATTTACGGGTTATCGGGCGACCCGCATCGCTTTACATCCTCAGAATTTTGGCAAAAACATGGAAGCGTTATTGATTGCCATCAGTAAAGTCGATGATCCGAAAACGAGATCTATTTTGAAAAACCTCTACGAATTTCTAAACCGCTTCGAACGTCTTTCGAGCGAACATCAGGAATCGCTTCTACGCGGATACCGGTCGCGATCGGTAAACGATGCCAACCGTACGATGCTGGCGTTTAAAAATTCGACCAGCACCGCCCCCTTTACTCTCAACGACCTGGCTCAACCTCTTCGAGAACGATTTTTAAGCACCGATGGCAAATGGCTGGTGAAGATCTATCCAAAAACCGAAGTCTGGGATTCCCAGCCTCTGGGAGAATTCGTCGCCTAGCTGCGGACTGTCGATACCGAAGTGACCGGCACGCCCGTGCAAAACTTCGAAGCGTCGCGGCAGATTAAGGCAAGTTACAAAACAGCCGCTTTGTACGCTTTTGCAATTATCGGTGTGGTCATCCTGCTCGATTTCCTCAATCGGGATTACGCCCTGCTGATGTTACTTTCGCCGCTCGCTTTCACGGCGTTTACCGCGATGATTTTGAAGACCCGGCAAATTGAACTCAATTATTCTCTTTTGATTACAACGTATGTCGCGATGGCGGTGGCGATCGCCATGATCTTCGATTTCCACAATTTCCGAAATGCGATGCTGGCGATGATTCCCCCGGTCGGTGGCGGGGTGTTGATGTTCGGCTTGATGGGGATTCTGAAGATCGATCTCAACCCCGCAAATATGATTGTCTTATTGTTGATTTTGGGAATCGGTGTCGATGACGGAGTTCATGTCATTCATGACTTCCGTATGCAAAAGGGAAAATATCGTATGTCACCCAGCACAATTAACGCGATTGTCCTGACGTCGCTGACGACGATTGTGGGATTCGGCAGCCTGATGCTGGCGGCACACCGAGGGCTGCAAAGCGTGGGGCTGGTGCTTGTGATCGGTGTTTCGTGTTGTCTGTTCGTCGCATTGGTGATGCTGCCTGCCATTTTGACGATGATTTCGAACCAACAGCAGGAACAAAGCGAGGAGCAACGATTCGAGATCGAAGACTACATCGAAAAAGATCACGAAGTCCTACGCGAGAAGCAGGCTGCTTGAGAGATTTCTGCAGAAACGAATATCTCTAAAAATAGAGAAAGTAATCGATGTTTTTACTCGCGAAAGAAGAAATCGATTTCACAGAAGAACTTCTCAACAGAGTTCAAGATCATTTATCGGAAAAGTATTTTGGTAGTGCTGCCGATTTTTGGGTTTGGCTTGGAATCGTTCTCATTGCAACTTTCGTGGTGACTTATGTTGTTCATTTCATCACAAAGAAAATCGTTGTCGGTATTTTAAGGAAAATCGCAAAGAAGACAAAAACGAAATGGGACGATTTTCTCATCGAGCGAAAACTCTTCAGCCGTCTGGCGCACCTGGGGCCAGCGATCATTATTTATCTCGCCTCGGACTTTTATCCGGCGTCCTGGTGGACCGTGGTTGAACGCTTCGCGTTCTGTTATATGGTTCTCGTCGGCATCCTTGCGGTTCTTTCCGTCATCAATGCACTTTCCGATATCTACAACACACTGAAAATATCGAGGACAAACCCCATCAAGGGGTTTATTGGTGGTGCGAAAATCTTCGTTTTCATTATGGGTGGCGTTTTTCTGCTCGCCACAGCGTTGGGGAAAGACCCCTCGGTCCTGCTCGCCGGAATCGGTGCGATCACCGCCGTGTTGTTGCTCGTATTTAAGGATTCGATTCTGGGACTGGTCGCCAGCATTCAGATCATCACCAACGACCTGGTGAACGTCGGCGACTGGATTTCCATGCCCAAGTACGATACCGACGGCGATGTGATCGACATTTCTCTGACGACCATCAAAGTGCAGAACTGGGATAAAACCATCACAACCATTCCCACTTATGCGCTGATTGCCGATTCGTTCAAGAACTGGCGAGGAATGGAAAAATCGGCAGGAAGGCGGATCAAACGCTCGGTTTCCCTTGATATGTCCAGCGTGCAGTTCCTCACTAAAGAGATGATCGCCAGGTTTGGGAAAATTTCCCTGCTCACCGACTATATCCAGCAGCGGGGAAAAGAAGTCGAGGAATATAATCGCGAACACAAAATCGACACTTCGGAAATAATTAACGGCAGGCGGCTCACCAACCTCGGCACATTTCGCGCTTACGTCAAGGCTTATCTGGAATTCCATCCGAAAATTAACCGCGAGATGATACTCCTCATTCGACAACTTGCCCCCGACGAAAAAGGGATCCCGATCGAAATCTACGTCTTCAGCAGCGACAAACGCTGGCTCCATTACGAAGACATTCAAGCCGACATCTTCGACCACCTGCTGGCGGTGATCCCCGAGTTCGAGCTACGCGTCTTTCAGAATCCTACCGGCAACGACATCCGCGAGATTACCGCGAATTGACTCGAATATTGAACACTATGAATGCCATTTTCCCGAAAATAATGTAATATATTCATGTTTTCCGCGATTTTTGTGTGATATTATATTATAATTATCAAGCTTGGAGGTGGCTTGAAAGGATAACTCGAAATGTTGACTGGGAAGTATCATGTCAAAGCATCGAGGTAGTATTTCAGCGATAATCGACAGTTATTCACAAAACTGAAGGACATGTACATTCTGCGAAGCCACACACTGGAATTACGAAACTTTCAAGAAAACAAGCTGTTGGACTACGAGGCCGTTCACGCATTATCTGGTTTGGATATTTATGAGTTGCGCGTGAATGCGACCAT
>Ga0114931_10002546_pt1 | contig 23164 bp, 23 predicted proteins | sample 2SBtaG_FD_89579 | JGI IMG/M metagenome (GOLD analysis project Ga0114931, IMG submission 89579) | Deep subsurface microbial communities from Kolumbo volcano to uncover new lineages of life (NeLLi) - 2SBTROV14_V59a metaG | ecosystem: Environmental > Aquatic > Marine > Volcanic | place: Kolumbo... | reverse complement strand
GACTGAAGCCCAGCGCTCCCCGTCTGAGATGCTGGCCGCCGCTATCGCCGGAGATCAGCGCAGCCCGGAGGAGAAGGCGCGCGATCAATATCGTCACCCGGCGGAGACTCTGACTTTCTTCGGTATGGAACCCGAGATGACAGTGATTGAAATATGGCCCTTTGGAGGGTGGTATAGCAAAATCATCGCGCCTTATCTGAAACAGGGCGGGGGGACGTATTATGCCGCCAAGATTGCCCGCGGCGCGGACCCATCGGGTGTGGAAAAATTTTTGAAGACGTTTGGCGACGCGGACATATACGGCGATGTGCGCATCGCGGTGCATGGGCCGGAAGTCCCCGAAATCGCCCCTGAAAACACAGCCGACATGGTGGTGTCTTTTCGCAATCTGCATAATTGGATACCGGCGGGATGGGACCAGAAAGCGTTTGCCGATATTTATCGTGTGTTGAAGCCCGGCGGTATTTTCGGCATTGTGGATCACCGGGCGAAAACTGACACACCGCAGGATCCTAAAGCGGCGTCAGGTTACGTACGCGAAGACTATACCATTGCGTTGGCTGAAAAGGCCGGATTCGTTCTGGTGAGGTCCTCGCCCGTCAATGACAATCCAAAAGATACTGCCGATCATCCTTTCGGTGTCTGGACTTTGCCACCGACCCTGGCGTCCGCCCCACGGGGACAGCCTAAAAACGAGGCATTTGATCACACCCCCTATCTGGCGATCGGTGAGAGTGACCGCTTCACGCTGAAATTCATTAAGCCTCTGGCTGAGAATGCGCCTGACGGGAAGTGAAAGCGCTGTGACGTGCACTGCGCCAGTTGAGATCGCAGGCAACCCGGCCCCGCCGGGGGCTGAATACGGGTGGCTTGAACGGCCGGGCGGGGTGCGCCTGCGCTATGGACTGTGGAAGAAGCCGCCTGATCAACCCAATACGGCGCGGGGAACGGTTGTGGTGATCCCCGGCCGGACGGAATTCATCGAAAAGTACTTTGAAGTCGTGGGTGAATTGCTCAGCCGTGGTTATGGTGTGGCTGTGCTGGATATTCGTGGGCAGGGATTGTCCACCCGTCTGCTCAGCAACCGAACCAAAGGGCATGTGGCGTGCTTTCTGGACTATAGTCATGATCTCAATTCCTGGATTAATGAGGTTGTCACGGCGCGCCTGCCCGCGCCGTATCGTCTGCTCACCCATTCCATGGGCGGCGCAATTGCGCTGGCTTACCTGCATGATAATCCAGGTGTGATTGAACGGGCGGCCATGATCGCGCCCATGGTCAAACTGAAAGCGGTCCCGATCCCTTATCCTTTGGCCGCTTTTTTTGTGAAAATGGCGAAATCCGTCTTCGGTCCTGAGGCGGCCACAGCGTCCGGCCCGCGCAGCGACCCAACGCTGATGCCCTTTGAGCGCAATGTGGTCACCCACGATGCCGGGCGGTTTGATCGGGAGCAGGCCCTTTTGGCTGCCTGCCCGGATCTGGTGGTCGGCGCGCCCACTTTGGGGTGGATGAGCCAGGCAGTGGCCATCGCGGCAAAACTGGCTGACCCTGCTTACGTGCAGGCCATCAAAACCCCCATCCTTGTGTTCTGCGCGGAGGAAGACCGTCTGATCAACAATCAGGCCGAAGTCGAACTTGCGGCGCGCCTGCCGGCTGGGAAACTGGTGACGATTGCCGGGGCGCATCATGAAATTCTGATGGAAACGGACGCAAGACGCGAAGCCTTCTGGCGCGCCTTTGATGCGTTTATGGCTGAAGAGAAGGCCGGGGCCGGCGCATAAAATTCAAATCGCGGCGGGGCGGAGGATCTCCATTGCCTGTTCGTGCAGCGCGTGCGTTCCCGCTGCAAGAATCTGCCCGCCATTGGATGCGGCATTTCCCCTCCAGTCAGTGACCACGCCGCCCGCCGCTTGGACCAGCGGGATCAACGCCTGAATGTCATAAGGCGCCAGGCCCGATTCAATGACCAGATCAAACATACCCATGGACAGCAATGCATAACCGGTGCAGTCTAGGGAATAACGGGCGAGGCGGCATTTGCCCTCCACCGCTTCATATGCAGCACGCTCCGGCCCCTTGGCAAACATCTGAGGCGTGGTGCAGGTGATAACGGCCTCAGACAATGCCGAACAAGTCCGTGTGCGCAGGGTTTGGCATCTGCCATCACGCGTCATAAGACGCGCTTCACGCCGGTCGGATGTGTTCACGCCGATATAACGATCACCTAGAACGGGCTGATCCATTACGCCCAGAAATGGGCGATTGTCTGTCCCCAGAGCAATCAGAGTACCCCAGAGAGGGATTCCGGCAATATAAGACCGGGTGCCGTCTATGGGATCAAGCACCCAGGTGTACGCGTCCTCCCCCATTTTATTGCGCTGTTCTTCGCCGACGATGCCGTGGTGCGGATATTTGGCGGCAATCAGTGTCCGCATGACGTCTTCAGCCTGTCGGTCGGCAATGGTGACGGGATCAAATGCCTGGCCCGCCGCCTTGTTTTCTATTTCGATGTGTGAGCGAAAATATTGAAGCGTAATCTCTGCGGACGCGTCTGCCAGAGTGCCGGCAAAGTTCTCGAATTCCAGAAGCTCAGTCGTGCCGGGTGTGGTCACCTGCCTGTTTTCCCTCATTCCTGCGGTGCATGTCCTCGCGCCGCAGTTTGCGGGATATTCATGTCCGCATCAAGCGGCTGAATTCAAAGCCTTGGCCAGAGCAAGCAATTGCTGACGCGGGCCCTTGGCCAGACCATAATAAGCGCGCACGAGATCAATGGTTTCCTTGGTCTGCATGATGTCAGGTTGAACCATGTCTCCCTTCTGGGATGACGGCAGTTTTTCCAACTGATCGAAAAAATATGTCACGGGCACGTTTAACGCCCGGCTGAGATCCCACAATCGGCTTGCGCTGACACGATTGGCCCCGCTTTCATATTTCTGAACTTGCTGAAAACGTATGCCCACGGCATCAGCGAGTTTTTGTTGAGTCAGACCAAGCAGTTTGCGGCGGTGCCTGATCTGTTGACCGACATGAATATCGACTGGGTGTGCCATTTTTTCTTTTCACAGGACTTTGTTGTTGTCCCTGGTGCTCCCTTAAATAGTTAACAAATCGTTACCAAATACTATTCAGAGTGCAACATGTATGCCGTATGAATGGCTTTTACGGCTTTTTAATGTCTACTTGCCCTGTATTCCATCGTTCACGTCCGATGATTATGGGTTGGCCGGGGGATGCTTGGTGTGGTTAACAGAAGGTTAAGTTTGTGATTAGGCTGGTTTTTATTTCTCCTCACGGGGGTCGCCGGGGCGTCGCGCGCCTGTGGGGTGGATTTTGATGACGTGTCAGCCTGTGGACGGGTCCGCGCGTCGCCGGCTTATCAGTTTTGAAACAGAATCAGTCACCAGGCACCTCATGCCTGTCGTTCAAAGTTGACGGGAGTGTCGTTTTTCGGCACAGGGGCGGGTGCCGGTCCCAGCCGGAAAAAACCTATGCCATGGTTGTCAGGGCGAACGCGCGGGGGTTCTTGCACACCGGGCGCTCATTCAGAACGATATGGGAGAGGAAATCATCCGTTGATCTGGCCCAGGAGAATGTGAGGGCGAGAGTCCGGCAGGTTGCGGGGTCAGCTTCCCGCAGAGCCTTTCTGGCGGCGCGCCCCAGGTCCCGTTCAAGACAGCCCACAGGTTTCCCCCCCAAAATATCATGAGGACCGGTGACCGGATAGGCCGCCACCGGCAGACCGCTGGCCAACGCTTCCAGAATCACGAGACCAAACGTGTCGGTGAGGCTGGGAAAAACAAAAACGTCGCTGGCGGCATATATGCGCGCCAAATCGTCTCCGGAACGGAACCCCATAAAGTGTGCGTCAGGAAAACGCTCTTTGAGATGAGACAAGTACGGACCCGCGCCGACCACCACTTTTGTGCCTTCAAGTTCAAGCGCCAAGAAGGCTTCAATATTCTTTTCCGGTGCGATGCGCCCGACATAAAGCCACACGGGATGCGGCACATTCAACCGGTCTATGGGCCGTGGGCGAAACAATTCCGCGTCAACGCCGCGGCTCCACAGGGCAAGAGGACCAAAGCCCGCGGCGGCCAGTTCGTCCTTTAACGACCAGGTGGGCACCATCACTCTTGTGGCAGGGCTATGAAACCAGCGATACACTTTGAGTGTCCAGCGCGCCGGGATGGCCGTGCGGGCGTGAATATATTCAGGAAATTTCGTGTGATAAGCAGTGGTGAAGTTCAGCCCATGGTGCAGACAATAATTGCGCGCCGCCAGCCCCAGCGGTCCTTCCGTGGCGATGTGGATAACATCAGGCCGGAAAGCGCGAAAGGCGTGCGCCACATGGTGAAAAGGCCGCAGCGCGAGGCGAATTTCCGGATAGGTCGGACAGGGGAAACGGCGCAGGCCGCTCCCCTCCAGAACGAAAACATCGTGTCCCCGATGGCGCAGTTCCTCAGTCAGCTTTTCATATGTCCGCACCACGCCGTTGATCTGTGGGTGCCAGGCATCGGTCACGATCAACAGACGCCAAGGCCGCCGGTGCGTATGAAATATGTCAGTCATCAGAGGCGCGTCATTATGTCCATAAGTTGTGATTGATTCTGTTGGGTGGCCGTGACAGGAATCTGAGTGTGCCATGGGGTTTTTGAGGATCTCATGGCCTGCACCCTTTCAGGGTGTTTCCTCCCTAAACTCAAGGCCGCTTGTGACTTTTTCAAGCGGTCTTTTTTATGGCTTGTTCTTTACCCCAGCGATTCAGGACTGAGCCGGGACAGGCTCTGGACAAGTTTTCCCAGATCCTGCGCGACCCGGCCCAGACCCGGTCCGCGTTCCATGCGATCTTCATTCATATAAAGGCTGCGGTTAATTTCTATTTGCAAGGCATGCACATTCTTCATGGGGCGGCCATAATGGTCAGTCGTGTATCCACCCGCATAGGGATTGTTACGGGTGACCGTGTAGCCAAGTTCAAGGAAGCCGTCTTCTACGGATTGTGTCAGGCCGGGGGCGCAAGATGTCCCGAATCTGTCGCCCAAGACGATATCCGTGCGGTCATTCTCCCCTTCCGTAGCCTGCTGCGCGTTTGTGGAGGGCATGGAATGACAATCAAACAGCACGGCGAACCCGAATAGCCCGATGGTTTCGTCCAGCAGGTGCCGCAGGCTTTTGTGATAGGGCATATATAATGTATCAATGCGGTGCTGCACCTCAGCAAAGCGCATTTTTTGATGATAGATCTCCGCGCCATCGGTCACCACGCGCGCAACAGTGCCCAGCCCACCCGCCACGCGCAGCGAGCGTGTGTTCACAAAGGCGGGCAGGGAATCATTAAACATGCAGGGGTCGAGTTCATAAGGTTCCCGATTGGGATCAATGAATGCCCGGGGAAAGAGCGCATGCAACAGAGGGGCGCCGGCACCCGGCGCACAGGCGAACAGTTCGTCGACAAAGCCATCTTCGGAACGGCGCAGCGTGAGCAGGTCAAGGCGGGAAGCGGCGAGAAACTCAGCGGGGTAGGTCCGCCCACTGTGGGGTGAGGAGAAGACAAAGGGCAGCGTTTGCCGCACGGGGCGGAGTAGTTCGAACGGCCGTGCAAAAATGCTCCCAGATGCTGGGCTGTGCCTGTCCGGCTGTGAAAATGGTGGATAAACGTTCATCATGATAAAAATAGCCTGGGCACGGCGTCTGATGCAACAGCTTGTCACCTGATCCTTGGGGTTTTCAGGTCAGAGGGGAACACATTTCCCTGAGGGGTGTTTTCAATCCCTGTTTACCCTTTTACAATAAGGTCAATGTGATTTGCATTTCACTTGAATTTGGTTGGGGAAGGCCCGCCCGACCGTGATGCTTGCGAGCATATAGAAGCGGGCCCGGTGTGGGGAACCAAAAATGGCCTCAATTCTGCTGGCGGAAGACGATGAGTCGATGCGCAATTTTCTCGCCAAAGCCCTCCAAAAGGCCGGCCATGAGGTGAGTTCATTCGGACAGGGCGATTTGGCATTGAAATTTCTCGATGAACGGGGATTTGATCTGCTTTTGACGGATATCGTGATGCCGGTTATGGACGGGATCGAACTGGCCCGGCGCGCCACGGCACGGTTCCCGGACATGAAGATCATGTTCATCACCGGTTTCGCCGCCGTGGCCCTCAACCCCGACAATAAAGCGCCCAAGGAGGCCAGGATACTCTCCAAACCCTTTCACCTGCGCGATTTGGTGGGTGAAATTGACCGTATGCTGGCCGCTTAAACCGGTATTTGAGGGGTAAAAACTTGCGCCCCGGCGCGCCCTTCGTTATATCGACACGGGCATCACCCCGGGATAAGGGCCTGTCTGGCCCCCTCAGCCGGCCGGTGCGGGCGCGTAGCTCAGTGGGAGAGCACTACGTTGACATCGTAGGGGTCGCAAGTTCAATCCTTGCCGCGCCCACCATTCCCGATCCATCGGTGATCGGGTGAACCGGATTCGAAAAAACCAGCCCGTTAGTTCTGCAGGTGTTCCCCATGGCAGTGGGCACCCGTCCCAAGGCTTTGAGTCGGAAATGATGTGGGACGCACGTGCAAAAAAGGAAACGGTCTGTCGTTCCAGTTCTGCGCGGGGGGGGGCTTCGACGTGGCAACCGGCATGATAAATCCCTTTATGGCGGCCACGCATAATCATGCTCATGAAACCGGCGGTGAATGCGCCACTAGGAATAAGCGCGCGCGTCTGACTTGGTGTCTCCCATGGTGCGAAAATGCGGTAGGCCACTGCGCCCCTGGCCGCTCTGCCTGGCTGACACGGCAATGATCCGGCGGGTTTTATCCTTTCTGTTCCCCTGTGCGCAATTTATGTATAGCGTGACGCCTGGTGTGCAACAATTGAAAAGAAAATGATGACGGCGACCGGAAAATTACTCTATTTGAACCGCCACGATGTAAACCGCCTGCTGGATATTCCTTCTTGCATCGCGTGGATGAGAACGGCCATGGCGTGTGTGGCAAAAGGCGCGACGATTCAGCCCATTCGCAGCGGCGTGCCCGTACCCGGCGGCGCGGGGATTTTGGGCATGATGCCGGGGGCCATGAGTGAGCCGGAAGCTTTGGGGATTAAAATCGTCACTGTTTTTCCGGGGAACTTCAATCGGGGACTGTCGTCCCATCAGGGTTTTGTGACGCTTTTTGACGTGGGTACCGGCACACCGCTAGCTCTTATGGATGCCAGCGTCATCACGGCCGTTCGCACAGGCTGTGCCTCGGCCGTGGCAACGGACCTTCTTGCGCGCAGCGATTCCCGTGTGATGACGATGATGGGTTATGGCGAGCAGGCGCAGACGCATATTGCTGCGATCAGGCAGGTGCGCGCGCTTGCCCGCGTGATTGTCTGGGGGCGCAATGAGGAAAAGGCGCTGCATTTTGCCCGGGTGCAGTCCGAAAAACACGGGATTGATATTTCCGTAGAAATGAATGCGTGCAAAGCTGTGCAGGCTGCCGATATCATCTGTGCAATGACGCCATCTAAAACACCCATTCTCAAAGGAGATTGGTTGATGCCGGGCCAGCATTTGAACGTCGTGGGATCGGGCACGCCGGAGGCCTGTGAAATTGATGTGGGGGCGGTGAGGCGCTCTAAGTTTTATACCGATTATACGCCATCTGTGGAAACGCTCGGCGGGGAGTATCGTGCGGCGCTTGAAGAAGGCGTGATTGGAGAAGATCACATCATCGGTGAAATCGGCGGGATCATGACCGGCGCTTGTCCGGGGCGCGGCTCAGACCAAGAGATCACGCTGTTTAAATCTTTGGGCATGGTGGCCGAAGATCTCATTACGGCGCATCATCTCTGTTGTGAAGCGAAGAAAAGAGATATTGGTATCTGGCTCGATCACTAATTTCAGATCATTGTTGAAGGATAATTTCCCATGACCGCACCTATAATGCCGATTGTCGCTCCGACGATTGAAAAAGTGCTGGAAGCGCGGGAGCGTATTCGTGCGCATGTGGTGCGCACCCCTCTGATCCCTCTGGCGGGTGAGCATGGCAATAAGAAAATATTCCTCAAGCCCGAAAATCTTCAGCCCTTTGGCTCCTTCAAGGTGCGGGCGGCGATGAACGCCATTAAATCGGCTGAAGAGGAAGCCTTGAGCCTGGGTGTGGTGACGGCAAGCGCCGGCAATTTCGGTCAGGGACTGGCGGCGGCGGCGCGGGCGCTGGGCGTTCCGTCAAAAACATTCGTGCCGCAGAATGCGGCGGACATCAAGGTTGAGGCTTTGGAACGCTTGGCAAGCACAGTCAAGCGCATTCCGTATGAAGACTGGTGGCACATTCTCAATTCTCATGAAGTGCCCGAGGAAGGCGGGCTTTTTATTCATCCCTGCGCTGAACAAAAAGTGGTGGAGGGCAACGCTACTATTGGTCTTGAGATCATGGAGGATCTGCCCGAGGTTGATGCGGTGCTGGTGCCGGTGGGCGGCGGCGGCCTGATCACCGGCATCGGATCTGCCATTCATAACATGAAGCCGGATGTGAAAATCATCGCCAGCGAGTCGGAAGTTTCCCAGCCCGTTGCGGCGGCGCTGAAGGAGGGCAAGCCCGTTATGGTGCCCCGCAAGCCCACGTTCATCGATGGCATGGGCGGGCCGATGGTGCTGGAGCGCATGTGGCCTTTGCTGCGTGAAGTCGTCAGCCAGACCGCGCTGTCGAGCATTGAAGAAATCGTTGGGGGCATTCGCTTCCTTGCGCTGGAGCATCATCTGATCGCGGAAGGCGCGGGCGCGGCGCCTGTGGCGGTGGCGCTTGCGGGACAGGGAGGAACCGGCAACATCGTTTGCATCATATCGGGCGGTAACATTGATGTCTCCCATTTGCGCACGATTCTTGGCGGCGAGATGCCTGGCTGAGCTTCCCTCCCTCCCTCTCCCTCACTCCCTCCCTCCCTCCTTACGTCATCCTGTGGCCCCCTCTTTGTCATCCCATGGCTTGATCACGGGATCTGCTCATTATATTCCGTATGCAAAATTATTTATGGACTCCGCGCTCAAGCCGCAGAGTGACAGAGGAGAGAGATGGAAAAGGTTCTAGGTAAAGAAAAAAGTCTGCTACAGCAGAAAGAGCGAAAGTTGCGGCACTGCAATGACCACGCCCAGGCCCAGTAGCATCAGTAAAATGAACGGCACCACGGCTTTGCAGATGGTCCAGAAATCTTCATGGAAGGCTCCCATGGCGACGATCAGGTTCAACCCCAAAGGCGGGGTTAGATAACCGATCTCCAGATTAACGATCATCATGATGCCAAAATGCACCGGGTGAATGGCATATTCCGGCGAACTGGCCATGGGTTGGAGAAGGGGGCTTAAAATAAGAATGGCCGAACCGATATCGGCAAAAAATCCCACCAGTAGGAGCAGAACATTCGTGGCCAGAATAAATGCTAATTTCGATTCCACCGCCGATGTAAGCGTGTCCACCAACAAGGCGGGTATTTGTTGGAAGGTGAAGAAGCTGTTGAGCGCGGAAGCGAACATCAATATGGGAAAAAGGGTGCCCATAAGTTTTGTCGTTTCACCCACAACATCGTAAACGTCCCGTGCATTCATATCGCGGTGAATGAAAAGTTCGACGATGAGCGCTGTAAAGACAGCGACCGCGGCTGATTCAGTTGGGGTAAAATATCCTGAATAAATCCCGCCTAAAATGATCACTGGCGTCAGGAGGGCAAAGACGCTGCGTTTCAGAGCGTGCGCCACTTCCGCCAGGCGCAGGCCATGGCGTTCGCGCCGCCAGTTCACGGCAATGGCGTAAGTCGCCATGAGCGAGGTGAGAACGAATGCCGGCCCCACTCCGGCGATAAAAAGATCGGCTATTGAGGTTTGCGTCATCACGCCATAAAGGATCAAAGGAATACTGGGGGGGATGATGATGCCTAATGTTCCGGCGGCGCACAGCGCGCCCAGAGCGAAGGATTTGTCATAGCCCTCTTCAATCAGCGCCGGATACATGATCCCGCCCACCGCCAGCAATGTGACCGTGGACGAGCCTGAGATAGCGGCAAAAACGGCGCAGGAGAGGATTGTCGACAGCGCAAGGCCTCCGGGCACAGGTGCGGTCAGCGCCCGCATCAGGTCTATGAGACGCTTGGCGATCGATCCACGCGCCATAATGGCGCCGGCCAGCAGGTAGAGCGGGATGGAGAGCAGCACTTCCTTATTCACGACTCTCCAGGCATCTTCCACCACATAACGGAAAAGCCCTTCACCCCAAAAATATTGCAGCGAAAAAGCCAGCACACCCAGGATAACGATAACATTTTGCCTCAGAACGATCAGCAGTCCCAATACCGCCAGAAGCAAAACAACGCTCATCTTCCGTCCCCGGCGTGATTTTTTGGTTCCGGTGTGATGTGTGTGCTCTCTATGACCGCGTCACCACCTTCCAGGGGCCTGAGTTCAGGAAACACCAGGTAGAGAATATGACGCAGACCGCCGAAGAAAAAAGCGATGACGATGACCGCCTGAAAGGGCCAGATCACCACGCGCAGAGTGGAGGTGACATCTCCCAGCTCCAACGATTCTCTCACCACGGAACTGGCCACCACCGCCACAAAAATGTAAAAAGCGGCAGTTATTCCATCGCCAATCCGCCGGGTGAGCCCTTCCCATTTCGGTGGAATAAGGTGATCGGTAAAGCGTGGCCGCAGATGTGTGCCGTCGGCCGTGGCCAGGCCGATGCCGATAAAAGAGGCGACGATCATGCCGAAAACGCCTATTTGCGCAGAGCCGAAAAACCCCGTACCGATCACCTGACGCATCAACACATCGAGAAATAAGGACAGCGCCATCACGCAAAAAGCCAGAAAAGCAATAAACTGCTCGGCAGCTTTCAGTTTTTCCAAAAACCATTGAGCGTGCTTCACGCGTCAGTCCCTGATGTTCATGGGAGATGAGTAAAATCAACGGCAGGGCGCAATGACTACTCGGCGGTATTCTGTTGCGCTTTAAATGCCGCTTTGCCTTTCAGAATAGCGTCATACAGCATTTGCGCATCGCCGCCAACCTTATCAATGATGTCCTGGACCAGGGGCTGGGTTTTTTCTTTCCACAAAGCCCGTTGCTCCGGAGTCAGGTCGACGATAACGATGCCTTCATCGCGCATTTTCTGTTCGAGTTGACTGACCAGCGCCCGCACGGGATCGCGTGTCTGGGCGGGAGTGCCATTGGCGGCAATGAGCGCGGCCTGTTGCGCCGGCGTGGCGCTGTCAAACCATTTGCGGTTGGCCACCAAGCCACCCGTATCATAAGAATGGTGTGTTAACGTGACGTATTTGGCGTATTGACGCGTGGTATAAAAATGAAAAATGAGATTACTGGCGCCGCCATCAACCATCCCTCTTTGCAAAGCGGAAACGATATTAACGCTGCCCAAGGGCACGAAATTGGCGCCAATGGACGTGAGAAAAACCTGTGCTGCAATATTGGGCGGGCCGCGCATATTAAGTTTCTTGGCATCGTCAGGTGTATAGAGCGGCTTGTTGGCATAAAGGTCGGTCCATCCCACTTCAGACCAGCGCAAGAGTACCAGTCCCTTGGCGCGTAAAAGTTTATCCACCGGCTTAGTGAGGAAATTGTCGTATACGAAGTCGACCTCTTCAACAGAATCAAACAAATAAGGCGCCATTGGCACCGCAAGCTCGGGCACAACGGCGGATAATCCCTGTAGGGACGGTCCGGCAATTTGCACGCGGTTGCGGCGCATGGCGGCCAGCATGTCGTCTTCATTGCCAATCTCGCCACGAATAAAATATTGCAGATGAATGCCGGGTGCATTTTTCTCCAAATAGGTGCGAAACCGCGTCCACTGCTTGTCCCAAGGAGAATTTGGCGCGGACACCGCCGCCACCTTCCCGCTGAGCGCCCAGCCGTGATCCGTCCACGCAAGCATGCTAACAATAAGAATCAGGACTTGCGCGATCATGTATCGTCTCATGGTGTTTCCCATCAAAAATCTCGACAAGTGATTGCCAGGCGCGGCGTGCACCCCTTCGCACAGATCTTATCAGCCTGAAGCTGTGTTCACAAACCATAGAATCTTTCGTTCGATCCCACGGTCAAAGCAACCCGGCACCAGGGGAGTGTTCGCGCAGTGGCACTGGTAGGGTGCCCGGTGAGTCCACCGCCTATCAAAGGGCCAGGGCCAGGGCCAGAGCCGGCAGTGCATTAAGCTGTTTCCGGTCCTAACACGACAAGGGTTTTGCCGAAATTTCCGCCTGCCATGAGTTTTGAAAACTGTGCCGGAGTGGCGTCAATTCCCACCGCCCGATCTTCTTTAAATTTGACCTTTCCCGACTTCACCCAGGGCGCCACAAGATCAAAGAACTCATCGCGTTGGTCTTCAAAGTCATAGACCACCAATCCCTTCATCACCGCGCGTTTGACGATAGGCAGGCCGAGGTAAAGCCCTTGGGGTTTTCCCTTGTCGTTCATTTGACTGATCAGTCCACAGAGTATCACGGTGCCATAGTTTTTAAGAACGGAGAAAGCATTGTCCAGGATCTGCCCGCCCACATTGTCGTGGTAAATATCAACGCCGTCCGGCACTGCCGCTTGCAGCGCTTGCTTATAACCGTCTTTTTTGTAATCGATACAGGCGTCAAAGCCCAGTTCGTTGCTGACCCATGCGCATTTTTCGGCGCCTCCGGCAATGCCGACCGCTTTGCCGCCTCGCTGCATTGCGATCTGCCCCAATGTGCCGCCCACAGGGCCCGAGGCAGCTGACACGAGAACGGTTTGCCCAGGCCGGATGTTGGCAAGTTTCACCACGCTGGCATAGGCGGTCAGGCCCGGCATGCCCAGCACACCAAGATAGGCGGAAAGAGGCGCGGCGGCGGGATCAATTTTGAAGACGCCGGTGCCCTCTGAAATGGAAAACTCCTGCCAGCCGCCAAAGCTGCGCACATAATCACCTTCATGAAAATCAGAATGACGCGATGCGGTGACCTGACCGACGGTCTCGGCGCGCGGCGAAGCTCCGGTTGCCAATTTTCCATCGGCACTCATGTGGCGCCCCGCCATGGCGATGCGCTGATAGGGATCCAGAGACAGGTAGATGTGGCGCACCAGAAATTCCCCCATCCCGGGTTCGGGCATCGGTTCGTCGATGATCTCAAAATTTTCCGGTGTCGGAACCCCGTCCAGCGGGGCGCTGAGCACCACCTTTTTGTTGATCATGGTCATGTCCATCGTCCTTTTGTGCTAGAGTTTTTCCGATCCAGTGAGATTGCGTGTGTTCAGTCTGGCTTTTTCCGTGCGCCATGATAGAGCACTTGTAAGCTTGTTTCACGAAGTAGGAGATAAAAATGGCAGAAATGAAATGTTACATGGTGATTTTGGCGCAGTTCACAGATCGCGAAAAATTCATGTCAACATATGCCAAAGTTGTCCCGCCGCTGGTGGAGCGCTTTGGCGGGCGTTATGTGCTGATGGGGGCGGGGGCCGAACTCCTGGAGGGCGAATGGGGCGATGGCGGTTCCATGTTGATATCCGAATGGCCTGATAAACAGGCGGTGCATGATTTCTGGAATTCGTCTGAATACGGCGAGGCCAAAAAACTGCGGGAAGGCACGGGCAGGTTTCAGGTGGTGGTGATCGAAGCACCGCAGATCAATGGCGCCTGATGTCATCCCGGTTGGCGCCGCCCGCTCTGATGTACGGAGAGAACACCCGGTTCATAAAAATGAAAGGAGGCCGTTGGCCAGTGGTCATCCACCGCCAAACCCATTCGAACGGTCCATATCTGAAATAACGAAGCCAGAAGGGCGAGAGGATGATTTGAGCAAGTGCGATGATACCGGCAAGGATCACTTCCTCTAACCGGTCGGTCTGGGTTGTGAACGCGGCGTCGGGGGGGAAGAAAACCCATGCACTTACCATGATTTGAATCGCTATATTGCTGAGCGGCATGCGGCCAATTGCGGTCATGATTTTCCGGAAACGTTTCCCGGCGGCGTATTTACACACCAGCATGATGAAACTGGCATAACCGCCGGCGATAATAAGAGCGCCCCAATAGTTGAATTGTGAGCCGACCCCAATGGCATAGGCCATACTCCATCTGTGAGAGACGTTTTCTAGAATGCCAAGAATAACCAGCGGGTAACCGATGAAAAGCGCCACTGTGATGATCATGATATGGCGTCTTGCGGGCCAGGCGGTTTGAAAAGCGCCCCATTTGAGCAGCGCCATTCCGATCAGCATCAGACCAAGCGTGCGCGATAAGAAGGCGAACAGCACAAGAAAATTAAAACGTGCGCTGGAGGTAAGAACCCCAAAGACCGGCATGGTCTGATTGATCTCTATGGTATCAAAAGCCTTCAATAAAGCGCCTGCGCCCAAAAGGCACAAAGCCCCGAAAGCCAAGCATAAAGCCCCGGCGAAAGCCGCGCGCTGCGCAGGCCACAGGCTTAGGGGAAAGGCCAGTACGCCGCAAATGGCAAAAAGAACCAACATAGCTGCGGGGAGCGCATGCCATACCAAAGCAAGCCCGATGATCGACAGCCCTGCCATGCGGCGGTTATGAAGCGTGCGGTTGTTCGCTCCGCCTGCAACGGCGCGCAGGAAACTGAAAGGGCCGGCCTTATTTTTTGACGACGCCGCGTCGGTGCGTGATGCCATGAGAAAAATCCCCGCGCCGAACACCGTGGATAAAATCGTCAAAAACTTACCCGTGAACAGAATATATGTGATGATCCAGAGGATGCCGTTGGCACCGCTTAAAGGCCCGCCCGTGGCCGGATTGATGCTTGCGGTCCAGGGCTCGGCTTGCGCCTGAATAATCAGGGGCAAAACACCCAGAATGGCGACGCCGCGCAACACGTCAAGGCTCGCCAAGCGCATGTGTGCCAGGGGCGAGGCGGGCGCTAATGGGTCAGCCGTGTGTGCGGACAAAGTGTGCATGAGAATCACCAGTTAGAAGAGCCAGCCTAACCAACTTGTTGAGGTGCGCAAATGGGAAGGCCCAAAAAACGCGGTATCTCCAGTTCGGTGCGCGGGTATGGTACATAATTGAGTGCGAATGAACCCAGTGGAGAGAAATCATGTTGCCAGAACATCGAAAGGGTTATGCCGATACATCCCGCGGCCAGGTGCATTTCCGTTTTTCGAAGGCGGAAGGCGGCGCGGGGAGCGCGCCTGCAGTAATTCTCATGCACTGGGTGCCGGGAACGGGGCGCATGTACGAGCATGTACTGCCGCTGCTGGCGCGGGAAGGTTTTGATGTCTACGCGTTGGACATGATGGGATTCGGGCGTTCGGATCGGCGCGAGACGTTCTGGACCATCGGCGATTATGCCGACAATGTGTGCGAAGTGCTGGATGATTTGGGCCGCGACCAGGCGTTTATTCTGGGCGGACATTTTTCCGGTGCGGTGGCCTGCGACCTGGCGCTGCGCCATACTGCCCGTGTGCCCAAAGTTATTCTGGACGGCTCCCCCTGCTGGGATGAGGCGGGACGCAAAAAGGTACTCAAATTCGTCACCATTCCCCATCCGACGCTCGATCCGGAAGGCGCCTACAAAACATTTCCCTGGGAGCGCGCGGTGGCGGCGCTGAAAGACTGGGATTCGACGTTCGAGGTCAGCCAGGAGACATTGGACGATGTTTATCTCATGATGATTGATTATCTGGAAATGCGTTTTGACCGGCCAGCCAAAGCTGTGGTCGATTATGATATGGGATCACGGCTTAAAAATTTAAACCTGCCCGTCCTGGCCCTGACTTCTCCTTTGGAGAAGCTGTACGCACTGCATGAAACCGTCATGGCGCGCGTTCCTGGGTGCCGGGAGCACGTGTTTGAAGGCAAGCACCCAGTTCTGGAGCCGTCGCGCGCGCCTGAATATGTCGCGGCCATCAGCTCTTTTCTCAATGAGTGAACGTTCACTCCACGCCTATTCCTGAATGAGACCGCGGTCAATCATGCTGGCGATGGCGTTTTTCTGGCGTTCAACAAAGAATTTCCGGTCGGGTTGCTTCGTACTGCCATCCGCATTCATCAACAGATTGGACTGGGCAATGGTGGTTTTGGCAAATTCACTGGCATAAAGATCCACGGGCTGACGTGAGAGAATATTGAAGATGCCTGCGCGTTTGCGATAACGCCTGAGTGCCGCCAGATCAATCTCCGCAAATGCGTTGATGCTTTCTCCGCCGACGGATTCCACCATCACGCGTCCGTAATAATCGACAATTTTTGAACCGCCGTCCGTTGAGTGCGCGCCGATGGCGTAATTATAAAGCCCACCCGAATTGGCGGAGACGAGATAGGCGAGATTTTCCAGGGCCCGCGCCTGTTTGCAGATATTTTTTGGTGTGGGAAGCTGGCTGCCCGGTTCGCTGGAGGAATGCAGAAAAACCTCCGCGCCTTTCAGCGCGATACAGCGGGCGATCTCAGGGTAGACGATTTCTTCTGAGGCGATGCAGCCGATCCTGCCAATCTCCGTGTCGCTCACTGGGAACAGCGCGTCTGCGCCATAGACATCGAGATATTTGTCCAGAAAATCATAAGGTGAGGGCGCCATCATGGAGATGAGACGCCGGTAGCGCAAGATCACGTCTCCCGATGGACCGATCACAAAGCTGGTCTGAAAATAGATTTTCGGAAAGTGCGGGTCCTGCTCATAGGCATTGCCGGATATGTACATATTGCTTTTTTGCGCGATGGCGCCCAGCCCTTCATATTCCGGCCCATCAATTTCAAGGGCGGCCTTGTCCGCCCAGCCTTCCACGCTGTCACCCATGGGAAACCCGGTGAGAAAATATTCAGGTAAAACCACGAGCCTCAGGTCCTGCCCAATCCACGCTTTGGCCGCCGGGATTTCCTCGGCGAGATGCTGGATAGCGCGCATCATTTCCGCCCGCGCCACTGCCCGGCCCTCCAACCGGTTGACGGTATTGGTGGGGATTTGAAGCGCCAGAGCGCGGTAATAGGGCGGGGCATCTGTCTGACTTGTCATGATGGTCGCTCTCCCTTAAAAAATTAAATCTGATAAATCGCGCCGCCAGTCATAGCCCTGATGACGGGTAAAGAAAACCTCTCCTCTCCCCCATTTAAGCTCTGGGGCAAGATTTCGGGAATGTGATATTTTCCGTCTGGACCAACCAGTGGTCTCAAAAAGGGGTGTGAAGACCCGGCCAATTTGCCATATTAGACTGGCCGACGGTCTTTCGTATGGTAAAGACATAAATTGACTGGCAGAGCATACTTTTTAATTCCGGAAAGCATTGAGAATGACAGAATTAGATCTCTTTATCCTGCTCCATATTCTTTTGTTCGTGTACTGGTTGGGCGGCGATGTCGGTGTCTTTTATTCCAGTAAATTCGTTTTGAAACCTGAACTGAGCAATGAATCACGCCTGGTGGCGGCAAAGATCATGCTGAATCTTGATCTCATCCCCCGCATCTGCATGACATTGATGTTGACTGTGGGGGGTGTGTTGGCTGAGCTTTACGGCGTCAAACATCCCACCTGGCAGATGGTGGGAATATGGCTGCTGGCGCCTTTCTGGCTTTCCATGGTGCTTCTGATTCACTTCAGGGAAGGCACGCCTCTGGCCCGCACCCTGACACGAATTGATTACTGGTTCCGCTGGTTTCTGATCTTAGGGATACTGGTTTCCGTCTCTTATTCATGGAGCATCGGCCGCTTTGTGGACGCACCCTGGCTGGCCTTCAAGATTCTGATTTTTGCCGTGCTGGTTTTTTGCGGCCTGATGATCCGCATTTATCTGCCACCCTACATCACGGGATTACACAAAATGGGGTCGGGCCAAAACATGTCGGATGCCGACAATGCGGCCATGATATCCAGTATGAGCAAGGCCCGGCCATGGGTTTTGGTGATTTGGGCGGGGCTCGTGATGGAGGCGACCCTGGGGATCGTGAAACCTTTTGACAAACTTTCGGAGGACGCCATGCTGTATTGGCAAAAATTTGCGGCCGTGCTCTCCTAAAGATAAAGGGTGGTGGCATGACGAACCAGGAAAAAATGGAAGTGAATGCGTGCCTGGAGGAACTTAGCACAGAGCTTGTTCAGATCCTCGGGTCTGAACATGTCATATTGGATGAAGCGGAGCGGCGTTTTTATTCGCAGGATATTTACCGGCAGGGCGCACTCATCGCGTTGGCAATTCGGCCGGGATCATTGAAAGAGCTGTCGCACGCCGTGGCGGCGACGACCCGGGCCGGGTTTGCCATCGCGCCGCGTGGCGGGGGCATGTCATACACCAGTGGTTATATTCAGGCTGCCCCGAATGCGGTGATGGTGGATATGGCGCGGCTCAACCGCATTACCGAAATCAATGAAGAGGACATGTACGTTATCGTTGAAGGCGGGTGCACTTGGGCGGCCTTGTATCAGGCGTTAAAGGAAAAAGGTCTGCGCACGCCTTGTTGGGGAACGCTGTCAGGCCTGCGCGCGACGGTCGGGGGTACGCTCTCGCAAAACGGTCTCTTTTTTGGCGCTGGTCAGTATGGTCCGTCTGCCGAAAGTGTGCTCGGTTTGAAAGTGGTTTTGGCTGATGGCGTTGTGATCACCACGGGCACGTGGGGGACGCGCGGCGGTTCTCCTTTCTTTCGTCATTACGGCCCCGATCTGACCGGAATATTTTTGGGTGATGCCGGCGCGCTGGGCTTTAAGGCGCAAGTAGCATTGCGTTTGATTCCGATTCCCGCTTTTGAGGATTCTGTGTCCTTTGCATTTGATACGTATCAGGACTGTGCCGACGCCTTGTGCGACATAGGGCGCACGGGTATGGCGTCGGAACTCTTCGGGTTCGATCCCAGTCTGGCTGAAATGCGTCTGAAACGCGAGAGTCTGGCGAAGGACATCGGCGCTCTGAAAGGTGTGATTTCCGGCTCCTCCAGTCTTGTCAAGGGCGTGAAAGAGGCTGCCAAGGTGGCTGTGGCCGGGCGGCGCTATATGGATGAGGTGGCTTATTCGGTGAACGTCGTTGTCGAGGGGCGCAGCGCGCAAGGTGTGGCGGCTGATTTGGCAGATGTGCGCCGGATCGCTCTGGCGTATAACGGCAGGGAGATTGCCAACTCCATTCCCAAAATCATCCGGGGGACGCCGTTCGCCCCATTGAACAACATGCTGGGGCCCGAGGGTCAGCGCTGGGTGCCGGTGCACGGCATCGTGCCGCACACCAAAGCCAAATCGGTCTGGCAGGCAATTTACGATCTGTTTGACGAGTATGCCGACGCCATTGAGAAATATGACATCACCACTGGTTTCCTGATTACAGCGGCCTCTACTAATGCGTTTCTCATTGAGCCGGTCCTGCTGTGGCCCGAGCAACGGCTGGAAATTCATAATCGCTCGGTTGAAGCGCATGTGTTGAAGCGGTTTACTGATTTTCCCGCCAACGCTCCAGCCAGCAAAGTGGTCGATGAGATCAAGCAGCGCCTGTGCAGATTGTTTCTGGATTTTGGTGCGGCACATTTCCAGATCGGCAAAACCTATCTTTATGCGGAAGGTCAGGACAAGACGGCGCGATCGCTTCTGGAAAGTATTAAAAACGCCGTTGATCCCGCCCGCAAAGTCAATCCGGGGTCCTTGGGGTTGGAGTGATCTGTTCTCACCGGTTCTCGATCAGCTCAATGAGCTCGCCCGTGGCGCCGGTCAAGGTTGCGGCGCGGCGGCCAAAATAGGGCGCTTCGGCGCGTGCGTCAGGCGCGGCGATAAACGCCGTATTGATCGCATCAAGATCATCGTGCACGAAGCTCACGATGGCGGCGGCGGGCGGCAGGCAGCCGGGGCGCGATGGACGGGCAATCGCCTGGATGGGCATTTCGTCAAGTTCGATGAGGGTCTGGCCTGGCAGATTGATCGTGGCGATGGTTGTTTTTGTTGTGGGGGGACGCTCAAAAGCGCGGTTCAGCACACGGATAGTGCCGTCCATGGGTGGAGAAGACGGGAGCCCAAAAGTCTTCGCAAAAAAGGACGTGGTTTGTACCAGGCTTTTGCCTCCTAAGATCATAATAAAGGTACGGTCTACAAATGAATTGGCGCGCGGCAGATCGAGGCCGGGGACTTGCTTGCTGACCATGGTGAGGTAGAGCACTTCCCCCGCAGGGCCGATGACCTGCATGGCGCTGATGGCGTCGGTAAAATCAAAATCAAGCACGGCGGGCGTGCCGATAATCTCAAACGGGGAGTCCAGCAGCCGCTCATTCAAGGCATGAAGGTCTTTCACGATAATCTCGATGGCATTCCAGCCAAAGCTTCTTAAGGGCACATAGTCCGGAACCGGATCACTTTGCACGAAGCGCAGATAGTTTGCCGCGCCGCTGGCCGGTTGCAGGATAAGCGTCTCTGCTCCCGCAATTTCCTGAGTATCCCAGCTTGCGGCGAGCGCAGGGCTGACAAGCGTGCGGTCCACAACCTTGTATTCAAAATAGCGGCTGTAAGCATCTTCGATCTGTCGCAAGTCACCGGCGCTGATGGTGACGGTGTGAATAGGCCCAAGCATCTCCCCGTGTCCTTAATGAGTCATGTTGGGGATGGGAGAGACACCGAAGAGGTGTTTGTGACCAAAAAGAAACACAACGAAGAGAATCAAGGCAATGAGGGGCCGCCACCAGCCTATTTCGGACCATTTGAATGTGGTGCGGCCCGACAGAAGAGCCACAAAAGGCACGTTCGAGGTTTGCGCTTTAAAACTTTGCCACTGGTCGCCAAAGGCTTTGGCGCGTTTGTGGTCAATCGCCAGGGTACCGGCCAGCGCCGTAAACGCGAACCCGCCGAACAGAATCACAGCCGCGCTGTGAGCATTGACCGCCATATGCATCAGTCCCCAAATGCCAATCCCCCACATAACAGGGTGACGAGTGATGCGGTTGATCCCTTGCGCCGCATCGTCCCGGCCGATGCGATCAGCGGTCAAAAGAGCGGTCGGGTTGGGGGTCAGGACACCGATAACCACAAAGAAAAACACGATCAGCATGATAAGCGGCGCGGAATCCACGAGTCCTCTAGGCGGCGTCCAGAGCACGGTCGCGGCGGCGCGCGCGGCGGGATAGGCTTTAATCATCCACACGATGCCGCCCAGAGAGGCGATGGCAAACAACGCCATATAGATTTTCTCACCGATCACGCCAACAATGGCGCCTCGCAGCGGGGTTCCTGAAACGATAAGATGAATGGCAACAAAAAAGGCTGTGGCCCAGATGAGATTTTCCATGCTTCATATCCTGAATGTTTTTTGAAGTTCGGTGCGCCCGCCAAAAGTAGGATGAATATCGCGTAAGAGTGGCTTAATCAGACCGCTTCTCATTGATCAATGTGCGTTGAACGAGCTGGTCCTTGTTGAACCAGTGCCAGGTGCGGACCCGGCTGTTGTTGTCATCGCTGATCTGGATCATCTCATAGAGATAGGAATCAGGATCGTCTTTGCGCACCCAGGTCAGCATCACGGAGCGGTGGTCGATTTCCCAGGCACAGCCTTTGATGCGCTCATTGTCCCACCAGATGCGATGATCGTGATAAAGACCGGGAAAGTGTAATTCCTCGCTGCGCCCATCCCCCCAGTGATAGCGATTGATCTGATAATAGGGAAATTCGCCTGTCGTGGGAAAATCGCAGGTGAGTACGGATTTGTGCCGATCAATGATCTTGCCGGTGGGATCGAGGTGAACATATTCGCCTTGCCAGCGGCCTTCATGGCGCGCCAGAATGGGCATTTCTTTGCGTAAATCAGCCAATTTTTTCTTAAACATCGTGATCTTTGCCTTGCTCGGGCCGAACCTTTTTGTCAAGGTTTGCCGTCTGGTTGCCGCCTGTCTTTTTTCAGCCTAAAAGCATAGCAAAATCCTGCCCAAAGAACACGTGATCTTTTTTGATTGAAGGAGCGTCAGTCCATGGCCAAAGGCCCCATTTATATTGAGCGCCATGGTCCCATCGCCCATATCGTTCTCAATCGGCCTGAAAAACGTAATGCGCTGACATTGGCGATGTGGAAAGCCTTGGGCGCTCTGGCCGCAGAGCTGGACGGTGATCCCACCGTGAAAGTGGTTATTGTGCGGGGGGTGGATGCCGCCGCTTTTGCCGCCGGGGCGGATATCGATGAATTTCAAACCGTTTACGCCACGCCTGAAACCGGGCTGGAGTACACCCTCGCCATGGCGGCGGCGGAAGCGCGGCTGAGCCGCCTGTCAAAACCCACCATTGCTTTGATCCAGGGCCCGTGTATCGGAGCGGGGTGTGCCATTGCGCTCAGTTGCGACATGCGGTTCGCCGATCACACCGCAAAATTCTGCGTGCCGCCCGCGCGGCTGGGGCTGGTCTACTCTCTGGCCGACACTAAACGGCTGGTGGACGCCGTGGGCGCGGCAAAAGCAAAAGACATGCTGTTCACGGCAAAAGTGCTCAAAGCGGATGAGGCTATGGCGATTGGATTGGTTGACTGTGTCCTGGAGAGTGAGAACCTTGCTTCGCATACTAACGCCACCGCGCGATCGATTTGTTCAGTATCAGGAATGTCAACCAGCGCCGCAAAGAAAATAATTCAAATGATTCAGGATGGCGTGACGGACGATAACAAGGAGACGCGGGCCATGTTTATGGATGCGTTCAGCGGCAAGGATTTTTCCGAAGGCCGCGCCGCGTTTATCGAAAAACGCCGTCCGAAGTTTGAATGATGGTGATGTTTCAGGTGGATTCCCGCTTGCGCGGAAATGACTGTTTTTTGAATATTACATATTAGGCTCGTCTTTCCCGCGCAAGCGGGAATCCATGATGCAGTCATATCGCGGATATAATGTTCAAAAGCTTTAGCATTTCTTCCATGTGACGCCGCCAACCCATGTGCCTGCCGCCGGGGTGAAGGGCAAGACCTCGACCGAGTCCCATATTTGTGCTTTGGCGTAAGGGTCCTGATTGAAAATATCCCTGGCCGCCGTTTCTGACGCGGCGTCGATCATGATCAGGCTGGCGCACATCGTGCCGTCTGCATCGCTCACCGGACCGGCCACGGGCATGGAGTTCACCACTTTTTCGATGTGATCCAAATGGGCCTCCAGATGCGCCTTGCGCAAGCGCGGCGCGTCAGGTCCGTCTTTGCAAAAAAAACAGTAAATCATGTTCGCCTCATAAGTTACTCAGCCTGAAAGGCCTGAATGCCCGTTTGCGCGCG
>Ga0114931_10002545_pt1 | contig 23175 bp, 14 predicted proteins | sample 2SBtaG_FD_89579 | JGI IMG/M metagenome (GOLD analysis project Ga0114931, IMG submission 89579) | Deep subsurface microbial communities from Kolumbo volcano to uncover new lineages of life (NeLLi) - 2SBTROV14_V59a metaG | ecosystem: Environmental > Aquatic > Marine > Volcanic | place: Kolumbo... | reverse complement strand
GCGTCCCGCCCAGTGGCGCGGGCGTCCCGCCCGCGTTGCCTGGGACAAACCCAGCCTCTTCTCCGCCTTCATGGTCGCCGCCCATCGGATCGCCCCTGAGCAGAACGTGGCGCCGACTCCCACACTGGCAGAAGGGCGGCAGCACCTATTTCGTCACGTTTCGTCTGGCGGCTGGATCGCTCTCCGAAGTCGAGCGGAGGATCGTCACCGATGCCTGCATCCACTGGCACGGCTCTCGCGCCATCGTCCGGCTTGTCACCATCATGCCGGATCATGTTCACTTGTTGCTGACTCCGCTCCAGCGCAGCCAGGATTCCTGGTACTCCTTGCGTGAACTGCTGCACAGTGTGAAGAGTTATTCGGCGCACCTGATCAACAGAATGCGAGGCTCCTCCGGGCCGGTCTGGCAACCCGAGTCCTTTGACCGGTTGATCCGCGATGACGACGAGTTTCACCAGAAGTGGAACTACATGCTCATGAACCCGGTCAAGGCGGGCCTCGCGAGCAGACCATGGGAGTACCCGTTCACAATCGACCCCGATCGGGCCGAGGCCTCATGTGGTGACCAGATTCGCGGGCGGGACGCCCGCGCCACTGCCCCCCGCGCCACTGATGCCCGCGACACTGAAGATACCCGACCCGTGATCCTTGCAGTCACGCACGGCTCGTTCGAGGGGCGGATCGGCCTGCCGGGACCGGGCGATCGCGGCGGCGTGCCACGCGGCGAGCATGGGTTCGGATACGACCCCTTGTTCCTCGTCGCGCCGAGTTATGCGCACACCAGCGCCGAACTGGAGCCCGAGCACAAGAACGCGCTGAGCCACCGGGCGCAGGCGGCCAAGGCAATGGCGCATCGCGTCGAGGAACTGCTCCGGCTCCGACCCTGAACGAGAAAGGCCCACGGACATCGCCCGTGGGCCCTGAAGTGGTTCCCCTCGCTCAAACCTGGATTCAGGTGTCGCCGTCCTTGACCTCGTACTCGGCGTCGATCACGTCGTCGTCGGTCTTGGCCGCGCCGGCATCGGCGCCCGCGTCGGACCCGGCCGGCTCCCCCTGGGGCTGGGATGACGCCTCGTAGACCGCCTTGCCCAGTTCCATCGCGGCCGATTCGAGTTCCTTGGAGGCGGCCTCAATGGCGGCCGCGTCGTCGCCCTTGATCTTGTCCTCGAGGTTCGACACGGCCGATTCGATCCGCGAGCGGATCTCGGGGCTGACCTTCTCCCCATGCTCTTCGAGGCTCTTGTTGGTCTGGTGGACCATCGCCTCGGCGCGGTTCTTGAGATCGACCAGTTCGCGGCGCTTGCGGTCCTCCTCGGCGTGGGCCTCGGACTCGCGCTTCATCCGCTCGATCTCCTCCGTGCTCAGCCCGCTGGCGTTCTCGATGCGGATGTCGGCCTTCTTGCCCGTCTTCTGCTCGGTGGCCGTCACCGTCAGGATCCCGTTGGAATCGATGGCGAACTCGACCTCGATCTGCGGCATGCCGCGCGGCGCCGGCGGGATCCCCTCGAGGTTGAACCGTCCGAGCGTCCGGTTGTCCGAGGCGAACTGACGCTCGCCCTGGAGGACATGGATCGTGACCTCGGCCTGATTGTCGGCCGCGGTGGAGAAGGTCTCTTTCTTGCTCGTCGGGATGGTCGTGTTCTTGTCGATCAGTCGCGTCATCACGCCGCCGAGCGTCTCGACGCCCAGGCTCAGGGGCGTCACGTCCAGCAGCAGGACGTCCTTGACATCGCCCTGGAGGACGCCGCCTTGAATGGCGGCCCCGACGGCCACGACCTCGTCGGGATTGACGCTCTTGTTGGGCTCCTTGCCGAAGATCTCGGTAACAATCTGCTGGACGCGGGGCATCCGCGTCGACCCGCCCACCAGGACGACTTCGTCGATCCGGCCGGGTTCGAGTTTGGCGTCCTTGAGCGCGGTCAGGCAGGGCCCGCGCAGACGCTGGTTCAGATCGTCGCACAGGCTTTCGAACTTGCTCCGCGTGATCGCCAGTTGCAGGTGCTTGGGACCCGACTGGTCCGCGGTGATGAACGGCAGGTTGACCGTCGTTTCCTGGAGGTTGGACAGCTCGCACTTGGCCTTTTCGGCGGCCTCCTTGAGGCGTTGCAGGGCCATCGGATCGGTTCGGACGTCGATGCCTTCCTTCTTGCGGAACTCCTCGGCGATGTAGTCGATGAGGCGCTGGTCCCAGTCGTCGCCGCCCAGGTGCGTGTCGCCGTTGGTCGAGAGCACCTCGAAGACCCCATCGCCGATGTCGAGGATGGAGACGTCGAACGTGCCGCCACCCAGGTCGAAGACCGCGACCTTCTCGTTCTTGTTCTTGTCCAGCCCGTAGGCGAGTGCGGCGGCAGTCGGCTCGTTGATGATCCGCTCGACCTTGAGCCCGGCGATCTCGCCGGCGTCCTTCGTCGCCTGTCGCTGCGAGTCGTTGAAGTAGGCCGGCACGGTGATGACCGCGCTCTCGACCGGCTCGCCCAGGTAGTCCTCGGCGACCTTCTTGAGTTCCTGGAGAATGAATGCAGAGATCTGCTGGGGCGTGTAGTCCTTGTCCTTGACCTTGACCTTCACGAAGTCGTCGCTGCCGCCCGTGACGGCGAAGGGGACCTTCTTTTCCTCCTCCCCGACCTCGCCGTGGCGCCGGCCCATGAAGCGCTTGATCGAGAAGACCGTGTTCTTCGGATTGGTCACCTGCTGGTGGCGGGCCGGCTGGCCGACGAGGCGCTCGCCCTTGTCGGTGAAGGCCACGACCGAGGGGGTTGTTCGACCGCCCTGGGCGTTGATGAGTACCTTCGGCTGCCCGCCCTCCATGACGGCGACGACGGAGTTGGTCGTGCCCAGGTCGATTCCAATGATTCGGGACATGGTTGGATTCCTGTTCGGGGGCCGGGGCGACGCAGCGCCGCCGCCACAATGCCGAGCAAGGCTGGTGCCAGCCGGCGCTGCCCGCACCGCTCCCCCGCCACCCCTTCAAGGCCCGCCAGCGACCAACCCGGATCATCCCCTCACATGCTCTGACCCGCCGGATTCGTCTCCTGACCCCGATCGTCTGCCGATCTGGCAGATGTCTGGGCGCGGGCGGATCCGGGGTACGACCCCCGGGTGCCGGGCACGCGGACCCCTACAGTTGCCTAGGTATCGTTGCCTCGAAGTTGAGCGAACGCCACCGCTCGGGATGACACCAATGACGACGATCCAACACGCCGGCCCCGGGCCGCGCCCCCAGATCACCGGGCCCGACCCGCGTCTGGATCCCATCCGGCAGAAGGTTCTCGCCGGTGAGCGGTTGACCCTGGAGGACGGGGACCTGCTGTATGCCACGCCGGACGTCTGGGGTGTGTGCGAACTGGCGGACCTGGTTCGTCGTCGCCTCCACGGCGACGTGGCCTACTACAACGTCAATCGACACCTGAACTACTCCAACGTCTGCGCCCTGAGTTGCGAGTTCTGCGAGTTCTACAGGAAAAAGGGCCAAGCCGGCGCGTACGAGCACTCGATCGAGCAGATCCGTGAACAGGCCGGATCGGCGATCCGGGCGGGCGCGACGGAGATGCACATCGTCGGTGGGCTGCACCCGAACCTGCCGTTCGAGTATTACACGGACATGATGCGCGCGATCCGGGAGGAGTCCCGGGCCGCGGGATCGGGCCTGCACATCAAGGCATTCACCGCGGTGGAGATCGTCCACCTGGCCAGGATCGCCCGCGTGTACCGCCAGTCCGATCGGCGGGCCAGCATCCGATGGGTGCTCGAACGTTTGCGCGAGGCCGGGCTGGGCAGCCTGCCCGGCGGCGGGGCCGAGGTCTTCGACGATCGCGTTCACGACGAGACCTTCAAGGGCAAGATCCGCTCGGATGTCTGGCTGGACGTGCACCGCGTCGCCCACGAGATGGGGATCAACACCAACGCGACAATCCTCTATGGGCACGTCGAGTCCAGGCGGGACCGCCTCGTCCACATGGACATGCTGCGCCAGGCTCAGGACGAGGCGCTTGGTGGCACAGATCTCCAGACCTGCGGGAATGGTGGTACAGGGCTCCGGCCTGTGGTTGATGGAGAATCACACGCCTCGGCGAGCCACACCACCGAGACCCCTGCCACCGGGTGCTTCCAGGCGATCATTCCGCTCCCCTTCATACCTGACGGGTCGGCTCTTGAGCATCTGCCCGGGCCGGTCGGCATCGAGAACCTGCGCACGCTGGCGATCGCCCGCCTGATGCTGGATAACTTTCCCCACGTCAAGGCGTTCTGGATCATGCAGACGCTCCCGATGGCCCAGGTCATGCTCTCGTGCGGGGCCGACGACATCGACGGGACGGTCGTCTGGTACGACATCACCAAGGTCGCCGGGACCGGGACGCACCAGGAAGTGGACGTGTGGGACCTGAGGCGGGCCATCATCGAGGCCGGCTTCGAACCCGTCGAACGCGACACGCTCTATCGGCGCGTGGTCCGCGACGGGACGCGCTGGCACGTGCAGGCGCAGACCGATGCGAGCCTGAGCGAGTAATCCGCGTTCGAGGTGATCGCTCGATCTGGGCTTCCTCACGGGCGCGGCTCGGTGCGGTGTGTTCATGCCCCCTGAGCGCCTATTTCACCAAGAAACCAGATCCCGATTGACACCAAAAGCAGATAGTGCTATCTTGTTTCCACGCGGGGGCTTCGCCGGCGGTGTGTCGGCGCCTTCCGCGGAGAAAGAGGAGAAGCGCCATGAGACATCAGCAGGGCTGGTGGTGCGCGGCGATTGCGCTGTGCGCCAGTGGAAGCACCGCGTTCGCACAATGTGGCGGCGAGCCCCCGAGCGACGCGATCTGTGGGGCCAGGTTCATTCCCGGCACGCCCGGGACCGTCCACATCGTCATGGACGTGTCCAACGCCATGCCCGACTTTGACATGGCCTGCGGATTCAACGTCGGGCACACCGTCTGGTTCGAGGTCACGCCCGGTCTGCCCGGTCCGGTGAGCGTGAGCACCTGCACCCCCGAAACCTCGTTCGACACGGTGATGCAGATCTGGCAGGACTCGGGCGACTGCGAGTTTCCGATCCGGCTCGACGACCTGTGCTCGGACGACAGCCCCAGGGCCGAGTGCATGACCCCCTGCGATCCGTTTGCGCCGCGCGGCTCTGAGATCACGTTCACCGCCGACGGGATCAGCACCTACTACATCCAGGTCGGCGCGTACAACGATGATGCCGCCGGCTGCCCGTTGTGCCTCGGACTGGACGTGACGATCTGTGGCGGCGATTCCACGCCCCCCATCGCCTCGATCACGTCGCCCTCGGCCTTCGGGTGCATCTGCGACGGGACACAAGTGGTCGGCAGCGCCAGCGACCCGGACGGCACCTTCGCTTCGTACACGCTCGAGTACCAGATGCTCGGCGGCGCCTCGTGGACACTGATCGCAAACGGAACGACCGAAGTGGACAACGGTTTGCTCGGGACATGGGACACCACGGGACTGCCGGAGGGGTACGCCTACCTGCGTCTGCGCGTCCAGAACGCCTGCGGGCTGGTCTCGAGCACGACCGTCATCACGCGGGTGGACGCCGTCTTTGACAATCTGGAACTGCGGGCGCCGGTGGATGGCGGCGTCTACGGCGGGATCGTCTGCTTCGACGGCACCGCCTGGGACCAGTCCTGCTTCGACCGATACACGGTCCAGTACCGGACGATGCCCAGCGGATCGCTCAACGATGTTGACCCGTCCTCGCCGATCTACACGAGCACCGTGATCAATGACCCGCTCGCCTCGTGGGACACGCTGGCGATGGGAATCCCCGACGGGGACTACTCGGTGCAGATCGACGCGTGGACGGACTGCGGGAGCAGCGCCTCGGCGACCGCGTTCATCACCATCGATAACACGCCCACGACCGCGTTGATCACCGATCCGGTACCGTGCCAGTTGATCCCCAACGGGCTCGTTCCGGTGTTCGGCACCGCCAACGACGCGAACCTTAGCAGCTGGGTGCTCCAGTACACGGGCGGCTCCTCGAGCGGATGGGTCACCATCGCCTCGGGAACCTCGCCGGTGACCGGAGGACTGCTGGGCACGTGGGACACCTCGTCGCTGCCCGCCTGCGCCTACACGCTGCGCCTGATCGTCTCGGACGAAGCAGTTCTCAACTGCAACGGCGCGATCCACCACAACAGCGGATACGACGTGTCCGTCGATGTCGGGTGCGGCGCGGACCTCAACCGCGACGGCGCCGTGGACGTGCGGGACTTCTTCGCGTTCGTGTCGCTCTTCGCCGCCGGCTGCCCGTGATGCCCGCCCGGGGCTGAGAAATTGCTCTGTCTTGTCTGTGGGCGCGCGCTCCGGAGAGCCGGGGCGTGCGCCCGCCGGACCCGGGAGGTCCGATGGGATGCGCTCAGGGACGGGCGCTGGTCGGGTTGGTGAGCCCTGGGGAATCGGGATCGCGTGGGGCCGAACCGCGACATGAACGTTGATCCGGTCGGGCTCGTTTTCTACCCTTGAGGTGGAGCGTATCGTCTTGATCCGATCCATCATGGAGTTGTCGGGCGTGCATCGAGCCGGAAGGCGAGAGCCGAGCCGGAGGAAACTCCGGAGCCAGTCTCACCCGGACGGGTCCGGGTCGTGTGTCGCTCTGCCCGGAGCGATCGCGGTCAGCGGGCTGGATTCCAAGGTTCTGGTGCTCAACAAGTTGTACCTGGCGATCCGCGTGATTCCGGCGCGCCGGGCCTTCAGCATGCTGGTGCGCGACCTGGCCGAGGTGATCCAGGTCGACGGTGGTCGATACGTCAACTACGACTTCGAGTCCTGGACGGAGATTTCCGAGTTGCAGCACGTGTACGAGCCGGACCGCCACGACTGGGTGCGCACGATCCGCTGCGACATCGCCGTCCCGCGGATCATCCGCCTGCTGGGCTACGACCGCCTGCCGATCCAGAACGTCAAGCTCAACCGCCGAAACTTGTTTGCGCGGGACCGGAACTCCTGCCAGTACTGCGGGCGACACTATCCCACGTCCGAGCTGTCGATCGACCACGTCCTGCCCCGCGCCCAAGGTGGGCAGGACACGTGGGAGAACCTCGTCTGCGCGTGCATCCGGTGCAACGCGAACAAGGGCGGGCGCACGCCGGTGCAGGCCGGCATGACGCTGGTCCGCCCGCCCCGCAAGCCGAGGCGAAACCCGATGATCTCGGTCCGCCTCGGTTCCGAGAAGTACGCCTCGTGGAAGACGTTCCTCGACAGCGCGTACTGGTCGGTCGAACTGCGCTGAGCGCATCGATCGAACCCCGCCCTCTGCCCCGTTCCCGGTGATCCAGACCCCGTGAATCAGGCTCTGTGAATCACGCGATGCTCATCGCGTCGACCTGGCGGGCCTGATCGAAGTCCTTTTCAGTGATCCCGCCCGCGTCGTGCGTCGAGAGCGTCAGCGTAACCTTGTTGTACCGGATGAGGATGTCCGGGTGGTGGTCCATGCGCTGGGCCACCTCGGCGACGCGATTGACAAACGCCATCGCCTGTGTGAAATCCCGGAACTTGTACGTCCGTTGGATCGCCCCGCCGGCCTCGGACCACTCGGGAATGTCCGTCAGTGACGATTCGATCTGGCTTCCACTGAGCTTGGTCATGGCGGCCTCCGTCGGCGGCGCCCCCTGTGCCGGAGGCAGCGTTGAGTGTATCGTCCCCACGGCGTGCGTGCTCGGACCCATGAAGACCAATCCAGCCCCGCGGGTCAGGCAACCCGCCTGGCCCCCTCCCCCACTGGCGCCCTGCACCTGGGCAACGCGCGCACGTTCATCGTCAACTGGGCCCTGGCCCGCCGCCACGGCTGGCAGATCGTCCTCAGAATCGACGATCTGGACGGGCCTCGCATCAAGCCCGGCGCGACCGATCAAACGATCCGGACGCTCCATTGGCTCGGGCTGGATTGGGACCGGGGCCCGATCGTCCAGTCCGCGGACATCGGGCCGTACCTTTGCGCGATGCAGCGCCTGGCCCGCGAGCGGCGCGTCTACCCCTGCCCGCTGACTCGGACGCAGATCGAGGCGGCGGCCTCTGCCCCGCAGGAGGGGGTCCACGAAACCCGATACCCCCCGTCGCTGCGACCCGCGATCAGACCCGAATCCTTCAACGACCCCCGCACGAACTGGCGACTGGCCGTTGACGATGAAACGATCCGCTTCACCGACGCCTTCGCCGGTAAGCAGGTCCATCACCCGGCCCGAAGCGTCGGCGATTTCGTCGTCTGGACCCGGCGATCGGTCCCGGCCTACCAGTTGGCTGTCGTCGTTGACGACCACCGCCAGGGCGTGACCCAGGTCGTCCGTGGCGACGATCTGCTTGACTCAACCGCACGCCAGATGCTGCTCCGGCGGGCCTTGGGGCTCGGCCCCGAGCCGGCGTACACCCACCTGCCCCTGATCGTGGGGCCGGACGGGCGACGCCTGGCCAAGCGCCACGGGGACACCCGCCTCCAGACGTACCGCCAGGCGGGCACACCCCCCGAGCGGATCATCGGATTGCTCGGTTCATGGTGCGGGATGGGTGGCCCGCACCCGGATTCACCCCGGTCGATGTCGCTTGGCGAGTTCGTTGAACGCCTGGACCTTGATACGATGTCCCGCAGGCCGATCGTGTTCACGCTGGAGGACCACCAATGGTTGTTGGCAGGCGCAAGATGAGCGTGGGGGATCGTGCGGGGGCGGGCGGGCGACGAGGGGGCCCCCGCGTTCTGGGCGGACTCGGGATCGTCGCCCTGGCTCTGGTGGCCCTGGTGGCGACGAGGGGCTGCGACGAGGAGGCGGGGCGAGACGTGGCTCCGGTCACGATCGATGGGCACACCTTCCATTTGGAACTGGCGCTGGACGACGAGACCCGCATGAAGGGGCTCTCGTTCCGCGAATCCATTGCAGAAGACGGGGGAATGCTCTTCGTCTTTCCCAACGCGGCTCGCCGGGCTTTCGTCATGCGTGACTGTCTTGCGGATATTGATATTCTCTTTCTGGACGGGGCAGGCAGAGTCGTGGCGATGCATCACATGCCGGTCGAACCCCCCCGAGACCCGCAGAAGGGGGAGGGCACGTTCGGAGGGGACAATACTTCCCGACAGACGTACCAGTATGAGAATCGTCTCAAGCGGTATTCGAGTCGATTCTCGGCCCAGGTGGCGATCGAGTTGCGGGGCGGGTGGCTCGACAAACTCAACGTCAAGGAAGGCGATCGGATCAGGCTGGATTTGAGCGGACTGAAGAAACGGGCCCGATAGACCGATGGGCGTGCTGGTGGGCGAGCAACACCGGGCGTGGGCCCGGGCCGAGCCTGCCCGGAGGCCCCCCGTGCCGTCCAGCAAGATCGTCATCGCGACCGACCGACCGCCGCAGGAAGTTCTGGACGGGCTCTGGCGCCGAATCGCTTCGGCCTGGCCCCCTGCGGAGGACGCCGGAGATGGGGAGGATGGGGGCGATCCCGTGCCCGGCGTCGGCGTGGAGCCACTCTCGGCCGTGCTCGAACCCGCCACGGCTGACGCCCCGAGGGTCGTCCTCGTCATCGTCGACCCGGCCGATCCGTTCGCGGACGTGTCGCGGCGGCTCAACGCGATCCTCGAATCACGCGATGCGGGGCTCGTTCTGTTCGCTCCCGGCGATCGGCGGGCCGACATATGGCGCGGTCTGGGACTGGTGATCGAGACAGAGGACGCCGATCCGACGATCCTGGCGGCGATGCTCCGAGCCCTGTCCGCGCGTCAGCCCGCGATTCGGGAAATGGCCCTCGAACTGTCGGTCCTGTCCAGCCAACGCAACGGAGCCCGGGACCGAATCGAGCAACTCAACGACGAGTTGCAACTGGCCTCGATCATCCAGCGCGAGTTCCTCCCGGCGAGCCTGCCGCTGCTCGAACGCGCCGAACTGGGCGTCTTGTTCCGACCGGCCGGGCACGTCAGCGGCGACATCTACGACGTCCGCACCATCGACGAGGCGCACGTGGGGATCCTGCTGGCCGACGCGGTGGGGCACGGCGTTCCGGCGGCCCTGCTGACCATCGTCATCAGCAGAGCGCTCGCCGTCGCCCAGACCGTTGACGGCAAACCCGTTCCTGTTCCACCCTGGACAGTGATGGCCCGGCTCAACCAGAGCCTCCTCGAACACCAGGACACGATCCCCCGGTTCGCGACGGGCGTCTACGCCCTCTTGGACACGCGGACCATGGGACTGACAATCGCCAACGCCGGGCACCCCCCGCCCCTGTGCGTCCGGGGCGATCGCGTCGATCGCGTCCAGACGACCGGCCCGCTCCTGGGAGTCTTTCCAGACGCCGTCTACGAACAGACCCACTTGGCCCTGGAGCCGGGGCAGACACTCGTCATCTTCAGCGACGGGTTCGAGACGGCCTTCCCCGACGAGAACACCCAATCGGGACGGCCCAGACCATCCGAACGCTACATCAAGCACCTGACCGACCTCGGGCGACGGATCGAGTGCAAGACCGAGACGATGTCGGCGGCGATGGATCGTCTGGCAAGCCTGATCGACAGGCAGGTCGGATCGTTGAACCAGGCGGACGACGTGACCGCCCTCGCGATCTCGGCCTTCGGCAGAGCCAAGTCCGCGGCGCTCCGGGCCGCCTGAGCCGCGCCGCGCCCGAGGGGGGCGTGTGGGACGGGCCCGGTTCATACGGATAACGATACGTTCTCGTGTGTTCGTGTCAGAATCAACGGTCAATACGGAGTCGCGCAGATCACGGAGAAGGTATTGAAACGCGAAGGTCGCGAAGAGGACGAAGGCCTTGAAAACAAGGGATTCCTTACAGAATCAACTCCGTGGCCCTCCGTGCCCCTGTGGTGAATCCCGATTGCACTGTCGGCTGACGAGGATGGAGAGTCACGCACGAGAAGAACGCGTGTTTCGTATCAGAGCGATGAACTGCCCAGCAGGATCAGCCCCCGGTGGATCACCAGTCCGTCCTGGATCGGGCCGAACCGCCCCGGTTCGATGGCGATCTGGATCCGGTCGGCCGACTCGCCGTCCGATTCGAGCGAGACATTGACCTCGACAATGGGCCGCTCCGCATTGATGCGCCGGCGCGCCAGTTCGATCGTCCCGGCGTCGGTCCTGATTGACACGACCAGATCACAGTCGCCCCAGGCGCGGTTGGACGGGGGCAACTCGAAGAGCCCCGAGAATCGTTGGGCCCCGGCCGGCAAAGCCCATTGCACCCGAATGGGGCCGGACAGTTCGACGCGCGGCACGATTCCCGATGCACCCGCGCCTTGCCCGGCCCACCCCGGCCCACCCCGGATCCGGGGCGCCGGCGCCCAGCGCCGCCCCGCGATCGGGACCGACTCGGTCATATCCAGAGACGCCAGCGCGCGCAGGCGACCGGCGTAGAACACGATGGCCCGCACGTCGTCCAAGCGCGGGCCGGTCTCGGACCCCGGGGGTTCCGGGCGACGGGCCTCGGTCGCCTCCGGCTCGCTGATCAGCGGCGAATCGAGAACGAGCGTCCCGTCCTCCCGCGTCGCGATGGATCGGACCGACAGCACGGTACCATCGGCAAGCCACACCTGCGCGCCGACCGGGGCAGTGGCGGGGTTGGAGAGCCTGATTTGTGCGACCGTGGCCGGGTCGATCTCGATCATTTGCCCCTGGCGTTCGAGCATGATCCGGGGCCCGATCCGATCCACGAATCCTTCGATGAGATCGCCGTTGGCCAGCACAACCGCGTCCTGCCCGCTCGGGGCGGGCGCGGCCGATGATGGGCCGAACACGATCCGGTGGATCTGGTCCAGCGCGATCCGAACCGATCCGAACGCCGCCTGCCAGATGATCGCGTTCGGATCGCTCTGCTCGTCGGCGGGCGGGGCGAGGCGACCGGCCAGGCGACCGGGAAGACGCTGCCCATCGACCAGTTCGAGCACTGCCCCGACCGGACCCGGCGTGCTTCGCGCCTGGGCGGGCCCATCAGTCGCGGGCAGGATCGCCAGCACACGCGACAGCGGCACGCGCTCCTCTCGCCCACGATCGTCGACGATGAGCAAGCTCTGTGGATCGATCCGCTCGATGCCAACAGCCCGGGTCGACAGGTTCAGATCGACCAGCAGCCGATCAGCAGTGCGATCGTCCGCGCGGGCCCCGGCCGAGATAACGATCCCGCAGATCGCCCCGAGCAGGAGCCACGCACGGCCGCGCCGCCCGGACTCCCACGCCGACGCACCGGCAGACCGTGCGCGTCCGCAGTCGGGGCGACTGTCGCTTCGGATTGTGTCGCTCGATGTCGCGCGCGCGCGAATCAGACGGATCACCGGTGAAACACGTGCGTAACGGCAGCCCGGGAAAGAACGCAAAGACTCGGAGGACGCGCAAAGAAGAAGTTGAACGCGAAGGGCTCGAAGGGCTCGAAGGGCTCGAAACAAGATCGAAGTACTGAATCCCCTCCGTGCTTCTCTGTGTTCTCTGTGGTGAACTCTGAGTTCTCTGTGGTGAGCTCTGAGTTCTTCCGCGTCGCCTTCGCGTTGATTCGATGCACGAGTTTGAGCGGGAATCCGTATCATGCGCACCTCGCCGCCGTCCGCGGCCGCCCCGGACCCGACAGACTGATTGGCTTCACTTCTGAAAGATCGGCAGATACCGCTTGGGCATCTGGAGAATGATCAGGGCCATCGCCGTCCCATACGACGAGCCCACGGTCGGATCGGCCCAGGATCCGTCGTCGGCGTTCTGGCGGGAGACCAGTTCGTCTCGAATCGCAGGCCACCACGTGGCCCAGGGCTGACCACCAGCGAGGTACATGGCCTGGACGGCGTAATAGTGCCCGTAGAAGTAGTGCCCCCGCGAGACGCGCACGTGCCCGGGCAGGGCCGAGCGGATCAGGTAGGCGATGCCCTTGTCGATCGCGTTGTCCTGGTAGATCCCCGCGTAGTAGAGGCTGGCCACGCCCGCCGCCGACCGGGGCCAGGCGCTGGCGCCGGCAGGGAGTTGGTAGCGGAACCCCCCATCGGGGTTCTGGCAGGTTCGCACATAGGTCACGGCCCGATCGATGGTGGACTTGGCGACCTGGACGCCGGCGTTCCGCGCCGATCGCAGCGCCATCACCTGGCAGATCGTCACGCTCACGTCCGCGTCGTACGGCACCGGGTTGTAACGCCACCCCCCGTCGTCGTTCTGCGTCCGTTCGATCAGACGGATCGCCTTGGTCAGCGCCTCGTACACGCGCTCGGCCTCGGTGGTGTTCGCCCCGCCGGCGGTCATCCCGTAGATCTCACCGAGGAACAACGCCGCGAACCCGTGCCCATACATCGGCCCGTTGGCCGCGTCCGAGGCGATCAGCCCGTTCTCGGCCGAACTGTTGAGCACGAACCCAAGCCCGTCCTGGACGACCTGCCCGTATCGGCCCCGCCCGGGCAAGTTCCCGTCGGCCATGAACGCCAGGCAGGCCAGCGCCGTGATCGCCACGTTGCGTCCGTAGCGCCCGCTCCCGAACGAGCCGTCCGAGTTCTGCCGCTGGGCCAGGTAGGCCATCCCTCGTTCGACGGCACGGTCCAGTGCCGGCGTGATCTCGTCGGCCAGGGCGGCGTTCTGCGCCGAGGCGCCCGAGTCTGCACCATCCGAAGGGCCCGACTCCTGCGCTGCCGCGGTCCAGGACCACAGCACGATCGCCGCGGCGATCATCCCCCATCGCCGCCGAGCCGGGCGGGGGCCGATCCGCCCGGTTGCCATCGGAACCGGGCGCTTCATCGCCGAGCCTCCTGGGCCAGGCGCCGGTAGTACGCCTCGGTCAGCAGGCGGTACAACGCGCTGTACCGCTCGCTGGGGCCCTGGAGCAGGCTCTGGCGCTGCCGATCGGGCAGGTTGCCCCACGCGGCCGAATCCGGCGCCACGCCCGGCGCGAGCGGCCCATCGCGCCGACCGGGCGGGTTGACCTGCCCGCGGTTGTCGCCGGAGCCCGGGCGGGACGCGGATCGGCTCTGACTCTGCTTGGGCTGGCTGCGAGGCTCGGAGCCGCTGCGGGATCCGGACTGCCGCTGCGACGAAGAACCCTGCTGCCGATTGGCCGCCTTGATGATCGAATCCAACTTGCGCAGGATCCGTCGCTGCAATCGCTGCGTTGCCAGGCTCGTGTCGCGCGGGCCACCGAGCCGATCGGCGGTCTCCTCCATCAGCGCCACGGCCTGGGCAAACTCGTCGGCGGCCTCCTCCGGCGAAAGACGACGCTCCAGATCCGCCCGCGACGGGTCCGGCGTGGGAAGCGCCGAATCGGGGCGGTCCGCCCCCTCACCGCTCAGGCCCAGCAACTCGTCCAGACCCGGGAGCGCACGGTCGTCCCGTTCTGGAGCGGATTCCTTCTCTGGCGGCGCGGGCGGAGCGGTGCCGCTCGGGGGCGGCTCGTCCGAGGCAGATCCGGCGACCGCAGCCCACGCGTACCCCAGCGGACCCGCACCGGGATCGACCGGCGCCGGCCCCTCGGGCGTGTCCGGGCCGCCCTCCATCTTCTTGAGCAGCACCCGCCCCAGTTCGGCCAAGTCGCGTTGCAGGCGCGACACCTCGCCGAGCAGATCGGGGTCCGTGGCGCCGTCGTCCGTCTGCCGGGTCAGGTCGGCCGCCTCGGTCTGCATCGCCCGGAGCATCCGTAACTCCGCGACCGACGGGATCACCGGCGTCTGCCCGCCTGCGCCCCCACCTCCGCCGCCGGATGCGCCGCCCGCCTGGGAATCGCGAAAGTCGTCCTCCTTGGGCGGATCAGTCAGCGACCGGACCAGGGCCGAGAGCGTCTTGATCGCCCGATCCTGGCTGGCGATGACGGTCGAATCGGCGAGCCCGCGCCCGAGGCGATCGGCCGCCGAGGACATGAGGCGATCGAGCGTCTTGTGCGCGTAGATGAACGTGGCGGCCTGGCTCAACGCGTCGGTCTGCTCGCGGAGGTCATCGAGCCGCTGGCGCAGCGCGTCCTGCTTCTGACCCAGCCCGCGGACGCTGGCCCGCTGGCGACGGGTGAGTTCCTCGCCGAGGTACTCCCCCGTCCCGCCGCGCAGGACCACCTGTTCTTCGAGCGATTCGCGATAGGCCTGCTGGAGCATCGCTCGCTTGCGTTGGGCATCGCGCTGGGATGCCTGGTCGCCGAGGCGGCGCGCCTCGTCGCGGGCCTGTTCGAGCAGCCCGAGGCTGTTGCGCTCGTGCCGTTCGGCCCCTTCCAGATCCAGCGCATCGGCGCGGAGCGCGACCACCGCCGACGCCTGCGACCGCCCAGCGGACTGGAGCATCCCCTGGACCTTTTCCACCTCGGGCATGCCCGGGTGGATCAGGTCGGCGACGCCGAGCGTGTTGCGGTGCAGCGCGATCATGCCCGAATCCAGCCCGCCCCCACCCCTGCCCCCGTCGCCGTTCGCCTGCCTGATCCGCTCCAGGCTTGAGATCTGGCGTTGCTGGTCGTCGATCAGGCCCTCGATGGACTGGACGAGGTCGGCCAAGACGCGCTGGAGGATCTCGTCGCGGCGCTGCGCACCCGAGGCCAGGTCGCCGAGCATCTGCTCGATCGCGTCCAAGGCCTGCTGCTGGAGCCGCGTGGCCGAGGCGCCGCGGTTGGCCTGGACCTGCTCGGCCGCCTCGTCGAGTTTCTCCGGCACCTCGGACTGTCGCCCGCTGCGGGCGGCCTCGGCCATCCCCGCCGAGGCCGACGGGTCGCTCTGCGCCAGTTGGCGCGAGCGCTGCGAGAGCGTGTCCAGCGCCTGCCGGGCCCGTTGGGAGATCTGGCGCTGCTGCTGGGCGATCCGGTCCAGGCTCGTTCGCTGCTCATCGCTGAGTTGGTCCCGCGCCCTGCCCAGCGTGTCCCGGGTGGTGCGATCGGTCTGCTCGGACAGCGCCCGCTGATCCTGGGCGAGGCGCTCCAGCGAGCGGCGGATCACCCAGCCGTCCTCCCCGCGGTCGAGCAGTTCGACCAGTCGCTCCAGATCCTTGCGGACCTGGTCCTGCGCCACGCGGGCTCGCTCGAGCGCGCCCCGATCGACGCCGCCCTCGCCGCTCTCCCCGATCGACTGCTCCAGTTCGTCCCGTGCCGAGGCGGAAGACTGGGCGGCCCGATCGAGCAACTGCCCCGAATCGTCCAGCAGCCCGTCCAGGGCCTCGTCCCGGAGCCCGTTTCGCTCGACGCGCCCGCGCAATCGATCGATCGTCGCGCGCTGCCGGGCGAGGCGATCCGTCAGCGAGTCCTGCGCGGCGCGGATCTGACGCGCACCGGAGGGCTCGGGCCCGTCCTGCACCCGCTGGATGAGTTCGCCCTGGCGCTGATCGACGCGGATCGCCGAGCGGCGCACGCCCGAGAGTTCGCCCCGCACCTGGTCAATCAGGTCGCTCTCGGAGATGACCCGAAGGCGACGGACGGAGGATTCGACCGGATCATGCCGCGTGCCGAGCAGGTCGAAGCCGTCCTCGGCCCGTGCCGAGAGCCACAGTTCGTCCCCGGGGTGGAGCCCCAGCGTGGCCAGGTCCACCGACGCCGAGACCCGGGCCGTCGGCGGCATCGGATCAGGCTCCAGGCGTGCGACGGGCGCGGCCGGACCCGTCGCCTGGGGCGGTGCGCCGATCGATCCCGCCGGCGCCCGTGCCAGGCGGCGTTCGAGCACGATCGAGGCGACGCCCACATCGTCGCGTGCCTCCCCGGACGCCTCGATCACCGCCGTCGCCAGAACCGACTCGTCGTCGCTCGGTTCGGTCACGCTCACCGAGGGCGGGGCGTCCTGCACAGCGTCAAACTGGTACTCGGCCCGATCGCTGACAAGCCCATGCCGGTCCGTCGCGGCGATCCGAACCCGTGCCGATTCGCCGGCACGCCACGACAACGCCCACGTCTGGGCGTCTGCCCGGATCGTGAACGCCTCGCCGAGTTGCGCCCCGCCCAATGCCCGGGCGATCCAGTCCTCCCCGGGGTGAGCCGGGACCGGCATCGGCTTGTTGAACCGCACGTCAAAGCCAACACGAGAGCCGGCCAGGATCGGTCCGACGACCGCGCGTTCATCGCCGCCGGGACCGACCGCCCGCTCGCCAACGATCCACGCCCCTCCCGAGGCCGACCGCGTGTACTCCGGCGGCTCCACATCGACCACCGCATCCACGACGGCGGGCGGCTCGACAAGCAGAACCCGCCCCGGCTCCGTGCGGTCGTCCTCGGTCTGGAACCAGTATTCCAGCCAGACCTCGCGCTCGGTCGCCACAGACCCCGAGGACGCGCCCGGCGCGATCGGATCGATCAAACGCTCGTAGAACTCGCCGATCGAGCCGTCGCCTGTGACGCCCTGGCGGCGCTGGCTGGTCAGTTCCACCCGTTGGGTCGGGCCCGGACCGTCCGAACCGATCAGGCGATAGAACGCCTCGACGCGCGTCTGCCCGGGCGCGTGCGGCGAGCGGGTCAGCACCGCCCGCAGGGGGAGCGCCGAACCGATCGGATGAACGTCCGAACTCATCGCATCGGCCACGCCCGTTCGTTTGGGCCACGCCGCACCGGACCAGGGCAGCACGATCCGGCTCAGCCCGATCCTGCTCAGTTCCGGTCGCATCGCCAGCGCCGCCGAGCCCAGCGCGATCGCAAGGGCGGCCACGAGGACGCCCGGCACGGCCTGCCGTTGCGCCACGACCTTCGTCGCGCCAATGGGAGAGAGTCGTTCCAGCGCCCGCCGAGCGACGCTGTCCTCGAGCCCGCCCAGATCGCCCCCGCCCGATTCGCCATCCATCCCACGCCGACCGGACAACTCCAGTCCGGAAGCCAGCAGATCCTCCAGCCCGGCCCGCCGCCCCGCGTCGGTCCGCTCGATCCGCAGCGCCACTTCCGTCAGGCTCGGACGAAACCGGACCGAGGGCAGCGCGAACCCGCGGATGGTGAGCCCCAGCGCGATGACCCCGAACACCCAGAGCGCCATCCTCAACCAATCGGGCGTGCGCAGGACGAAGTCGGCCAGCGCCAGCGTGCCGATCGCCAGGATGGCCCACCCGATCACGAGCGAGAACGAGCGAACAGCCAGCACCGCACGCGCCCGGACGCGAACGGACCGCAGGCGTGCCCGGAGGCGCGGGCCGGCGGCATCGGCGGTCCGTCGATCAGCACGCATCGGGTTCGACCCTCCTTGCTCGTACCGCGTTCGCAGGGCCGCCACGGGCGCTGCCCGGGATCCCTGCATATTCTTCGGCCCAACAGGCCCATTCACCACCCAAACAGGATTGAATGGTCGCGCCCGGCAACCGGAGCCGGGCCGCTCATTCCTACGTCGGCACGCTCCCGAGGTTTCGCCCCGAGCGCTCCAGAGCCCTAGGGCAGGTGGATCAACCGGCGACCAATCCACTCGCCCCCCAGCAGCAACACCAGCGTCAGCAGCACCACGGGGCGATCCCAGAGCGTCTGCACGTCCGGCGTGCCCGCCACGTGGATCTGCCGATTCGGGAGCAGATCCGGGAGTTGATCCAGCGAACCGGGCCCGAGCATCGCGCCCCCGGACGCCTCGGCGAGCGCGCCCAGCAGCGCGTGGTCCGCCTCGGGGCGGCGCATCTCGTCGTCGGGACGGATCACCTCGACGCGCCGGCGCAGCGTGCCCTCACCCGCAATGGCCGAATCCGAAACCTCGACACGATACACGCCCGGTTCATCCGATAACCAGGTGCCGGCGAAGGCGCTGCCGCCCCCCGACCCCCCGCCCTCGGGCCCGAGGGTCAACTCGATCGGCGATGCCCACGACGCGGGCTCACCGTCTTGACCGAGCGGGGTCAACCTGACTCGCACCGAACCCAGCGCCAGATCAACCAGCGCCTGGTCGATCAGGCGGACGACGATCCGCACCGGCTGGCCGACCCCCACGCGCCGCGGCGAGACCTCCAGCACAGCCGACCGCCCGATCCGCGCCAAGCTGTCCCGCCCGGCAAACCGGATCAGCGGGAGCCAGAACCGCTCGGGCAGCGCCTCGCCCCGGGCGTAGCGCCACCGCCAGATCTCATCCGTGCCCACATACACGCTTCGCCCCGCGCCGTAGCGCATCGTGAGCACCAACGGCGTCGAGGCGTCCGAGCCCGCCTGGGACACCTGCGACTGCCCAGTCGCCCGGGCCAGCACCTCGGCCGTCGGCTTGAGCGACGCCGCCTCGATCCGCTGGGCGTACCAGAGACGCGACCAGCCCGTGGCAGGATCGCTGAGCCGGGCCGGCCAGGGCTCACCCGGCGAGGAACCCAGACGCAGCAGCCCCAGGCGGTCGGCGAGCGGGGTCGGGCTGAGCACGACGGGCTCGGCCCAGCGCCCGGGCCCGGGCGAGCCGCCGACAGACCCGCCCGACGATCGGAACGGGAGCAGATCGCCCAGCGGCGAGCCCCACCACCGCCGCGGGACCGCCCCTTCTCCGCCGAGCCACACCAACCCCGCGCCCCGCCGCGCCACCTGCTCGAGCAGGTGTTCCAGCTGCGAATCCGAAAACACCTCCGGACGGATGTCCCCGAGAATGACCACGTCGAACTGCGACCACTCCTCCGGCGTTCGCGGCAGCGCGTCGAGCGTCACGTCGCCCTCCTGGAGGAACCGCCGATCCGGGGCCACCACCATCGACGTCGAGCGGATCGAATCCTCCCGACGCAGCAGGTTCTTCAGATACCGATACTCCCACCGCGGATACCCGTCCATGTGCAGCACGCGAAGAGGGCGATCCACGAGATCCAGCCGCACCGGCGCGGTGTTGTTCTGCTCGATCAGGTCCGGGCCCCCGGGCGACAGACGCACGATCCACCTCGCCCGCCCCGGATCCACCGCGTCGCCGGTCAGGGTCAGGCGAGCCCCCCCCTCGGTATCGAGCGCGTCGGCGTCGATCCGGGCCGAATCCAGCACCCGCCCCGTGCGCGTGTCAACCAGTTCGACCGCCGCCCCGCCGCCAGCCACCTTCCCGCCGGTCGATTCGATCGTTGCGTTGACGGGAACGACGTCGTTGACGAAGGCCATCGCGGGGCTGTCCACTCCCGTTATGGCCAGGTCCGCAACGGGCGTCGGGCTGCCCAGCGCGACCACGAAGACCGGGATCCGTTCCGAGACGAGCATGCGGCGCAGCGATGGGCTGGGCACGTCGGCGCTGCGCCCGTCGCTGAAGACGACCAGCCCGGCGATGGGCCTGCCCGCCGCCCTGCCCAGCGCCTGCTCGATCGCCCGCCCCAGAGCCGTGCGCAGCCCGTCCGCCTCGCCCAGATCGGGACCGGCACCCCCCCCACCTCCCGCATCACCCGCATCACCCGCATCACCGGTCCCGTTCGGCGCCCCCTCGCCCCCACCCTGGAGTTCGAACGCCCCATCGGCGAAGCCGAACCACCGCACGACACGCTCGTGGCCCAATCGGGACCAGACCGCCCCGCTCTTGGCAAGGGCCGACCGCAGTTGCTCGTCGCGCGTGCGCCACGCGCCCCCCTCTGCCCCCGCGACGTCGGCGATCCGCATCGAACCGGATCGGTCCAGCAGCACGAGCACCTCGTCGCGCTCGACGCGGTCGTTGGGGCGGATCAGTTCCGGGCCAAGCGCCAGCGTCGCGATGAGCACGAGTGTCGCGGTGCGAACAGCCGCCAGCAGCCGCCGAACGCCGGCCCGTCCCGCCAGTCGCCGATAACTGCCCCACGCCACCGCCGCCAGCACGAGCACGCCGATCACGCACGCCCAGGACGGCGCTGCTCGCTCGAACGTCAGCGACACGCCGGGGGAACCGAATCCCAGGCGATCGAGCCCGAAGAGCCAGTTCAGCGCCCCGTTCATGCGCGCGCCCCCCGGCTCCCCGCCGCGATCGCGCCGATACCCAGCGGAGCCGCGGCGTCACGCGCCCCGCCCCGGGCGATCGACGCGTGGCTGCACCGCCGGGCCAGCACCGCCTCGATAAGACCGAGCAGAACCGCACCAACCAGCAGCCCCACGCTGATCGACTGACCGCCGGGCGGGGTCAGTTCCATCGGCGTTCCCACCCCGGCGCCGGCTCCCCGAGCCGACCCATCCGGATCCTCGAGCCAGCGTGGGCGCTGGCCAAGCCCCGACAGCCAGCCCTCGATCTCCGCGACGGGCTGGGCCTGAACCCGCCCGGCTGCCGCATCGGCGTTGACCGCCAGCACGCCCGCGTCTGAGCCGCGATCATCGATCACCCGCCACAGCCCTCGCACTCGAATCGGTTCCCCGGCGGCGCTGTCCGCACCGCCCGCCTTCCCGAACCAGACCAGCCGCGATGCGCCCCGTGCCAGCGCAGGGATCCGCCCGGCGACCGCCGTGGTAACCGACCGGGCCGAACCAACGCCCTGGCGAATCAACTCGTGAACCAGCGGCACCATCAACGGCTTGGCCGGCAGGTCCGTCCAGTCCAGGTCCGGCGCCGTCGCCAGGTAGATCACCAGCCCCGGCCTGCGCCTCGCATCCGCGGCGCCGGGGCGAACCGCCCAGATCAGCGTTTGCCCGTCGGCCAGCGACAAGACCTCCCGCGTGCGCTCGTCGTGACGCACGATCGGCACGAGCCGATTCACGTGCGCTGCGCGACCGAGCACGGGCAACTCCGGCCAGAGCATGGTCAGCAGGTCCGCCGACCCCGACGCCGGCGGCTCGGGGCTGATCGCCACCGGCTCGTCCAGATCAACCGCCTCGCGGGCGATGGTCCAGTCGATGCCCATCGCGCCGCTCATCGCATCGGGCCAGAGGTGAACGCCCACGTCCGCCGGCGGACTGACGATCACCAGCCCGCCGCGCTGTGCGAACTGCCCGATCATGCCCCAGGCGGTCGCATCCAGCCGCTGCGGGTCGGGGATGATCGCCGCATCCAGCCCGGCCAGGCGGGGCGTCGAGAGCGAGCCCGGATCCACCTGGACCAGATCCAGCACGCCCAGGTCCGCCCCACCCCCGGAACCCGGATCGCTCGCCGCGGGGTCCAGGGCCACCCGGAACCAGTCGCCGGGGCTGAAGCGATCGATCCCGGGCCCCAAGCCGAATCGACGCGGCGCGATCAGCCCCACTCGAAGGCGATCGCGGATGTCGATGGGGCGCTGCCAGAGGTTGTCGCCCCGGATCGCGTCGGCGTCGATCCGGGCGAGCAAGACGCGCGGGCCCGGATCGCTGGCGTCCACGCGCACGGAGACGGGCGTCTGGGCCTCCTCCTGCCCCGGGGACCAGCGCACGCTGGCGCGCCCGATGACGCGCTCGGGCTCGACCCGGTCGCCCCGGACCAACGCCACGCTCACGCTCGTGATCGCCGCCCGGGCAACCGCGCGTCCACTTCGCGCCAGGCGTATTCGAACATGGGTGGTGCGTTCGGTGCCGCCCGGGCCCCCGACCAAGACCGAGCGCACCGGCTCGAGCCCAACGATGGTGACGTTGCCCGGATCGTCCCGCGCCGGATCGGCCGCCAGCACGCTCACACCATCGGGCAGCGCCGACAGGGCCTGACGTTGCCCGGTCGAGCCCAGTCGGAATCGGCTCAGCACAGCCACGACGGACCGCGGGGCGCGATCGCCCTCGCCCTCGATCGCCCCGCGGACCAGTTCGATCCCCCCGGGCAGATCCATGGGAGCGTCGGTCGGTTCGAGCCCCTCGATCAGGCGCGAGACGGTCCCGAACTCGTAGGATGCGGGCAGGACGATCGCCCGGGCCGGCGCTGCCAGCGCGATCAGCGCCACCCGGTCGCCCGAGGCCGCATCGAGCCGATCCAGCAACGCCGCAGCCCTGGTTTCGAGCCCGTCCAGATCGCTCGACTCGCCATCCCGGACCGACGAGGCCAGCGAGTTGTCGATAAGCAGGTAGAGCGTGGTCGGCCCGGTCCGCGCGCCCATCGCCGAGCCTAGCAGCGGGCGACCCAGCGCCACGGCGATCAGGGCCAGCAGCAGGCAGCGCGCCGCCAGCAGCAGGAGCTGTTCGAGTGTGAGACGGCGCCGGTGCTTGCGATAGGCCTCGACGAGGAAGCGCATCGCGCCGTACATGATCGGCGTGCGCCGGCGACGCATCAGCAGGTGCAGGATGATCGGGATCGCCACAGCCGACAGGCCCGCAAGAGCCAGAATGGGGTGGAGGAAGGTCATGGGGTCGGGGAGAAGAGGCGCCTACCCATACTTGCTCCGCTTGATCCTCGCGTTTCGCCGCGCGATGAACGAGGCCAGCGCCGGGCCCAGCCATTCGTGCGTGTTGACCAACTGGTAGTCGAACCCGAACGCCCGGGCCGTCTTCTCGACCTGGCGCAGGTGGTTC
>Ga0114931_10002544_pt1 | contig 23179 bp, 23 predicted proteins | sample 2SBtaG_FD_89579 | JGI IMG/M metagenome (GOLD analysis project Ga0114931, IMG submission 89579) | Deep subsurface microbial communities from Kolumbo volcano to uncover new lineages of life (NeLLi) - 2SBTROV14_V59a metaG | ecosystem: Environmental > Aquatic > Marine > Volcanic | place: Kolumbo... | reverse complement strand
TCAGATAGTAAATTATTTTGACCTGATAAGGTTAATTTTTGGAATATCTCTTTTACTTCTCTTTGTGTTATCATATCGCAAATATACATATATTAGCTGATATAACTAGAACTTAACTATAAAAATTAATCCTCTTTATTTTTTCTTCTAATACTTATCATTTCAATCTTGTTGTCACTTACCTCATCAATGGCTATTGTATAGTCTTCTAGATATATTATCTCTCCTTTTTCAGGAATGCTTTCGTTAAGATGAATTACTAAACCTGCCAGCGTTTCATACTCTTCTCCTTCGGGTAAATCAAAACCGTATTTATCATTCAAATAATCAATCTCTACACGTGCCGAAAATTGAAACTCTAATTCATTAATTTTTCGCTCTATCAATTCTTCTTTATCGTGCTCATCTTCAATTTCACCAAATATCTCTTCAATAATATCCTCTATGGTCAAAATACCTGATGTGCCACCAAACTCATCCACTACTACCGCTATACTTCGTTTTTCTTTAATGGATTTTTGTAACATGTTTTGAGCCGACATCGCTTCAGGAATAATAGAAACAGGAAGTAATATAGATTTTATTGAAGATGGGTTATTAAACAGTTCTTTGGAGTGAACATAACCAATAATATTATCGATAGATTCTCGATAGATTAAAATTTTAGACAATCCTGTTTCAATAAACTTATCTTTTAATTCTGAAAGTTCATCTTCAATACTCATGGCAGTAATTTCGGTTCGAGGAACCATACACTCACGCACCTTTACATCAGAAAAGTCCAATGCATTCTTAAAGATTTGAATCTCAGAATCTATTTCTTCCCCTTCTTCTTGTCGATCTTGTATGTCCATTACAAAATGCTCCAAGTCTACTTTAGAAAAAGCCATATCACTCTCAGAGGTGTCAATTCTAAATAATTGTAAAATAAAATTTGAGATACCCACCGTAAAGGCAGTAAAAGGATATAACACAATATAAATCACTTTTAAAGGAATGGCAGCCAGCACCAGTACTCTATTCGGATTGATTTGCAATAATGCTTTTGGTAAAAACTCTGCAAAAAACAACACCAATAGGGTTGAAATAATGGTTTGCATGAATAAAATAACGAACTCATTTTGGCCAACATATTCAATAATTTTAGGCTCTAACAATTGCGCCATTAGCATACTATAAATTACTAAGGCAATGTTATTCCCTAGCAACATGGTACTAATAAATTTTGCAGGCTGTTTTAAGAAAGAAGAAAGGATTCTGGCCGCATATTTTCCTTGCTTATTATCAAGTTCAATCTTTAATCGATTGGCCGAAACAAATGCGATTTCCATTCCAGAAAACAGAGCTGAAAAAAACATCGCAAGCAATAAAAAAAACCAAGTAAGGGCCATTTAAAGTTAATGTTGACTTTCTAAAAATACGCTTTTTTAATTTTCTTCCAATTTACTTCGCTGTCTTTTTCGTAAAAAAAATAACACACAAGCAGCTGCTGCAAAGAAGTAAAAAAACAAAGCATCTTGGAGTGTTGTTGCAAATAAGTGATAGGTAGCTATGATTGCACTAATAATGGCAACAACTAACCACATTAACTCTAAAAAGCGTATTATTTTAAGCATTATTCTATTTGTTATTGGTTAAAGAATCTGTTTCCTCCGTTAAATTAATGATTCCTTTTATTTGATGAATTTTCCATTTGGAAAAATCTTGGTTCGCTTCCATGCCTTCTCCCATTATAATTTCATTTTCAGTAGTAATTTTCACAAATTCGTCTGAGTAAATTTTTGCAGAATCTTGTAACCAAATTAAGTGTTCCGTATTTAATTTCTCTCCTTTTTCATTTACTACTTCCACATCATTTCTAGCTTCCATTTTTTGCTCATCTATCAAATTGATCGCATATTTTGAGGTAAGTGTTGAAGTTACTCTCATCAACGAATCATAAAAAAGAGCTTTTATTCCCTCTCGCATTTCTATGTAATTCCTTGCTCCAGCATACTCCTCCATTAACGGTGCTGTAATTTTAATTTGCACATCCGATTTCTCCGAATAAATTAACTCTACATTTTTCCCTTTTCGAACAGGCAGTTTGGTTTTAGATAAAGAAGCTACTTCTTCCATATCATTCTCACAAGAAAAAAGAATCCCGCATGCTAAAAGCACCGGGAAACTTAACTTAAACATCTTTGTATGAAGAAGTATGGTATCCAATTTATTTTGTCCTGATCGTAGTAGTTTCATTAATCCAACACCCTACAGTATAAGCATCGCCACTTTTTTTGCTGTAAAAGAATACATCTTTCGTTTCTGGATAGCGAGCAGATATGCTTGCAATTTTTTTATTGGCAACTCCAGCTACAGAAGCATCAACTGCTTTTGCTTTTTTATACTTATCTACAGCAGCCCAATACACACCAAATCTTCCTAGTTCTCCATCATCGCACGATTTATAACTCTGTGCATAACAATCTCCTATTAAAATATATGGTGCACCCCAACCTTTTTTCAAACCTGCTGCTTTAATCGCATAACTTCTAGCTTGTGCATAACTATTTTTATATAAATTAGCTTTAGCAATGCTCATCATGTATTCTGCTTTTTCCTCATCTGTTTCAGCCATATCAATTGCCTTATTGAAAAACTCAATTGCTTTACCGTACTCTTTTTTACTTAAAAAGATTTTTCCCATTCCATCAGCCCCTGAAGCTGAAGGTTCTAATTCAAAGTAGGCTCCCGCCACTTTTGAAAAAATAGCTGCTCCAGCACCTGTCTCATAACAATCTTTTCTTTTTAATAAAGTAACTGTAGTTCTTAACCAAGATAAATTCGCTTTATTAGCCTCATAATTCTTTTCAGCCATAGGCACTAATACTTCACAATCTAAATAAGGAGAAGTTACATTTTGAATCTTTTCTTCAGCCGCAACATACCTCTTTCCTGTTTTTGGTTTGTCCTTGTTCGCTGAACAAATGGCGACTGTTTTTTCAAACATTCCTACCACGTCTTCTTTTGTTTTCTTTCCAGCTTTTTCTAAGTTAATGGTAGCAAACATTAACGCCACCAATGTTCCAGATTGCGTTTTTTTGCCTGTTAATTCAAATGCTTGATTTAATGTTTCAAATATTTTTTCTTTCTCTTTCGGCTGGTACACCAACATAGACTGTCCTTTCATTCCCAATACCATTCCCTTTTGCCCAAACATTTCAATTCGTTGGTCATAGATGGAAAGCATGGTATCTATTAATGCTTGTTTTTTAGCGGCATCATCTTTAGCTTTTTTAATTAACCCTTTATACAATTTAACGCCATTAATGTATAACGATTTTTGAGACTGAGGACAAACTGCATAGGCTTTTCTCCAAAGTTCTAAAGCCAATTTAGGCTCATTTTTTAGGTAATCTTTATATATCAAACTTTCAATACAAGTTATACTATCTTCTGGTGTAGCTCCGTATTTACTTTGTGAAAATGTAGTTGTACTTAAAACTATTCCTAAAACTATTAATGCTGATTTTTTCATCTTTTTATTCTGTTTATTTATCTTGTCTTTAAATTGTAAAATAACTGTTAATCATATCTTCTTTTAATAAACCACCTGTCGTTAATTATTAAGCCTACACTAAAATTAAAAAAGGTTTCTTGTATCAATCCATTTTTCATTTGTCCTCTTTTCCCATATTCTGCTCCAAAGTTAAGACGCGGAATAGCTGTTTCTTGTCTTTTAATTGGCAATCCAACACCAAAAGTTATGCCATATTCTGTTAAATCTTGGTTATTAATTAATATATACGATGTATTGTATCTTGCTCCAAACCGGTACGAAACTCGCTTAAAATAATGGTTAAATGCATCATATTTAGGAACAAATTCCATCCCTGCTGCTAAAGAATAATTAGAACTGTATTTAAACAAGCTACTGTTGGCCGCTATTTCTCCCCAGCTCGAAGAATGGTAATCAACTCCCACAATCCATTTTCTGTTTTTTTCGAACGAAATTCCTACTCCTAATTGACTAGGAAGTTGGGTAATATTTCTTGCATTACGTATAAACGAAACGGTATCTACATATTCATTATTGAGACTATTATAAGAATAAACTGTTTCCGAATACCGCGATTTCAAATCCGTAGCTATGCTATAAGTAGCTGCAATAATTAACTTGTAGTTCTCATCTTTAGTATTCTTGAAGGTCTTTTGGTATTGTGTCCCTAAGTCAATTCCAAAATCAGCTACCGAAGTTTGCTGAAAGGCTCTGGTATTATACGCATTAGCAAGCCCTCCAAAAATTACTTCTTCATAATATCCCTGATTTCCAAAATAAAAAAGTCCATTCACCCCAAAAGAAATTAATGATAATGAATCTAATCTAAATTGAACAGCATTAACAAAGTACGCTTTATTAATTCCCCCCTCTCCATACTCTCTATACGTAACATCTCCAGCAACAGGGTCGGTAACTACACTTTCATATTCATAACCAACAGCTGAGTATGGCAGCAAACCAAACCCCATTCCCCATTTATTCATAATAACAGGCATTCCAAAAGATAAATGATCTATGTAAGTGTTATTTTTAAACTGCGATTGCACTCCATCGCTTAATGTTAACGCATTATTAGTTACACCTGTCTCAAAAACAGTAATGGTTAAAGCAGAGTGAGCTGCTGGATTAAGAATATTGATGTCCTTATTAGAACGCAACCCTAAACCAATACCTCCCATCGATAAACTTTGAGTAAAGCCTTGTGCACGCAATACTCCCACACCGTACTTAGAATATGGAGAGTTGGTAGTATTTTGTGCCTCTACAAAAACAGTAGAACACATCAAAAAGAAAAAAAGTACTACCTTACTAATTTTTATCATTATAATTTATAATTTCATTTAACCCCTTCAACACCAAAAATTCGTCTGCAAAGATGCGATTTTTTGGCGCTATATCAAATAGATTTCCGTCACCTCCTGTAATAATTATTTGAAGGCCATCATGCTTTTGCATATACTGTTGAATAACCCCATTTATTTCGGCTTCTATTCCATAATAAGCTCCCGATTGAATTGCATTTTCAGTAGTATCTCCGATTAATTTTAGTTTTTCTTTATTAAAAGCAACCAAAGGCAACTGATCAGTATAATGATGCATTGCCTTAAAACGCATTTGCAAGCCTGGAGAAATACTTCCTCCCCAATACACTCCTTTGTCGTCTATAAAATCGTATGTAATGCATGTTCCCATATCAATTACCAACACATTGGTGTTAGAGTATTTTTGCTGAGCTCCTGCTACAGCTGCTATTCTATCTAACCCCAAAGTGGTTGGCGTTTTATAATTAATGGATAAAGGTAAAGGAGTAACGGAAGAGAAGTGTATTAAATTATATTTTTTTAACAATTCTGTATGGTTTTCTTTTTTAACCGATGAAAATATGCCTTTTTGAATGGTATACTGTGCAATAAACGACTGAATTATTTCATCATTTAATTCAGCATGAGTCTGGCAATCAAGCAATCTATCTTGCTCAAAAACAGCTAATTTCACATGGGTATTTCCTTGATCTATAACGAGGTGCATGGCTAAAAGAAAGTTCGAAAATACAAAATGTAACTAAATGTTTTTAGAGATTAAAATAATTTTCTACATTTGCCGACCATTTGAATGGTGCCTTAGCTCAGTTGGTAGAGCAATGGACTGAAAATCCATGTGTCCCTGGTTCGATTCCTGGAGGCACCACTCACAAGAAGCTCTTCGTTTTACGAAGGGCTTTTTTGTTTTCCATTGTCATGCTGAATGATGTTTTACCTGTAAGCTTCCCCAAAAACCGAACTGTTTAGAATTATAAAATAGTATTAATTTTAAACAGTTCGGTTTTTGGGGAAGCTTACACTAAAACCTCTCGATAAATCGAGAGGTTTTTTGTTTCCTGCAATTCCTACTCCATACGTCATTGCGAATGAGGAACGAATGAAGCAATCTTCCTTTAAGGATTGAGATTGCTTCGTTCCGATAGTTATCGGAACTCGCAATGACGAAAGAAATAAAAAGTTTAATGATTTAGAGAATGGAGTGGAGTTTTGAGCACATAATCACGAAAGTGTTTCAATTTCATTATCTTCGAAAGATGGATGAAAACATAGTCTAATACTCTGCAATTACAGATACCTCAACAGTTTTTGCAATGTTGGTTGATGGCTTACCTTTTTCGAAAGCGACTTTGTAATCAGCTAAACTGATCTTGAATTTAGTTGAGACCGAAACTTTTCCACCCTTAACTATTATTGTCGCTTTTTCTTCTACCTTTTTAGTAACTCCATGCATTGTCATTTCACCTTTTACTGTTACATTATAATTGCCATCCTTTTTAAAGTTTACATCCGATAAGTTTGATATAATTCCTTTTAATTTCGCCTTAGGAAACTGTTTAGTGTCTAAGAACTTGGGACTGTTATAATGTTTTTGCATTAATGCTTTTTCAAATTCAAAACTTTGCATTGGAACCGAAAAAACAACTGTTCCCTTTTCTGTGTCAATTGTTCCTACTGCTTTATAGTTATTCGCTTCAATATCTTCCGCAACAGTGTGCGAGTAAAATTTAATGTGCGATTTTGAAGTTGTTAATTTTTGAGACGTTGCAGTTAAAGAAATTGCTAAAATCGCCACGAATGTTAAAATTGTTTTTTTCATCTTTTCTATTTTTTAAGTTTATATTGTTTTTATTTGGTGACTATGTCACATTTTTCCATGATTACATTTTCATACATTTCTAAATCTTCATCGTAAGAAGCTCCAGACCTGATAACATCTTTTATAATTACTTTTTCACCAATTGATAAATTAGTAACAGATTGATTAGTTGCTGCTGTAAACGTAGCACTAACACCTGCGTTTTGGTCGTTTGCCTTTAAAAGAATTACTTTTTGATTATTAAAATCTTCAGACATAGAAGCGATAATCCCTTCCACCTCTAAAATTTTAGACTCACCCCCTGCATCTAAATATTTATTATTAGCCTCTTGAGGGTTGCTTAGATATTCGTTCACAATATCTGCGGCTTTTAGAGTGTAGTCCGTTTTTGCTTCTTGGACATTTCGGTGAGGCATATTATACATATATAAAACAATGCCACCTCCAATCACAATTCCTATTAGACCGACAATCGCAATTACCTTAAATCTCTTTTTGTTTTTTGAATTCATCCTTTCAATCCTTTCAATTTTTTAATTGTTTTGAATGAATAGTCGGAACTAAATTAAATTCCTTACAAAAAAAGTTTATTTTTTTTCAGAATCGGTGTTCAATTTAGATAAGATAGCTCTCTTAAGGCCTTTGTTTTCAGTAATCTCTACAACATTTGAAGAAGAATTTTCTTTTTCAAAAAAATCATCCATTAAGTCACTATTAGTTTTGTAAGCTTGGCAAGCTTTACAAACTGACAGGTGAAATTTAAGCTTCAATTTCTCTATCCAAGTAATACTTACTACTTTTTCTTTTTCAACCAATTCGGTGGCTTTTATACATCTTAATTTAAATAATCCCATGTCAATTATTCCAATTTTTTTCAACGCAGATTTTAAGTTGCAATTTAGCTCTATGTACTATCTGCCAATAATTAGACGAAGAAATACCTAATTCCTTACATATTTCTTTAGGAGATTTATCTAATGAATATTTTGAGGTAATAGCTACCTCCCATCTTTTGGGTAATGAACCAATGCACGTTTTTAAAATAACATTAAAATCTATGTCATCAAGTAAATTATCATTTTCCCAATGCCAGTCCACCTCAGTATTTTTCCAATTTCCATTGCCATCAAATAGATTGTTGGTTTGTGACTCGCTGTTTGTTTCACTTTGGGTAAAAACCTTTTGTTTCCCTTTTTTGCGATAATAATCAATTATTTTATTATTCAAAATAGAGAATAACCAAGTTTTTGCCTGACTAACATTCTTCAATTTATCAATTGAATTATAAGCTGCTAAAAAAGTGTCTTGTACTAAATCTTCAGCAGTTTCTTTATTGTTAGTTTTATGATAAGCCCAAGAGTATAGTCCATCAGAGTATAAGTTAACCCAATCTGTAATAAGTCTTTGATATTCCATCAATCAAAGTTACACAATCAAAATGGAAACTAAAGTGAACTAATCCGCACAAAATCACATAAAAGTGGGCTAATCGCTTTTTTTAGTAAAATCTCTACAACTCAACAACGAAAACATCTACAGCTGGTTTTATTAATTTAAACGGATGCACTGAAAATCCATATGTCTCTGGTTCGATTCCTGGAGGCACCACTCACTAAAAACCTTGAACAGCATATGTTTGAGAATTTTTTAGTTTATTTTCCTAATTTCAACTACTTGTATAGCAATTTATACCTAATAAATACTAGGTAAAATACTGATTCGCTCCTCGAAATAATAAGTTAGATTTGATGGAACTAACTTGTATTGTCTTAAATTAACGTATCATATGCATTTATTTAGAAATTATTTCGTCTCAATAGCATTGTCTGTACTATTATTACACGTAGGAATTGTTACCAAGGCTCAAAATGATAGTGTCAATGTATCAGACAATGACTTTTTTAACCTGTCTTTTGAAGATATGTTAAACATGGAAGTAACCTCTGTTTCTAAAAAAGCAGAACGTTTACAGGCTGCTTCCTCATCTCTTTATGTATTAACTTCTGAAGACATCAGCAACTCTGGAGCAACAACCCTGCACGAGGCATTAAGGATGGTTCCTGGTTATTGGGGGGTACAAGAAGAATACGGTAATGTTCAGCCCATGATCCGAAATTCCCCTCCAGAAAATGGATCAACAGGTACCGTGCTTTATCTTTTAGATGGAACACCTATTCAGGATTTAATGTCCTCTACTTTTTCTTTCCATAATTTTGATATTCCCCTAGAAGAAATAGATAGAATAGAGGTAATTAGGGGTTCTGGAGGAACTATTTACGGGGCAAATTCTGCTACAGGAGTAATCAATATATTCACAAAAAACCCTAACGAATACGATGGTATTAATGTTAAAGTTGAAGGAGCTATGCCAGGATATAGCAGTGCTTCATTAAGAGCAGGTGGCGCTATAAACGATCGTTTATCCATATCTGGATATGCCAAATACCGAAGCTTTAGTGGGTATGGTCTGTTAAAAGAGTTTGATGGAGATTCCGTTTTGGCACCTTTAGCCCTTCCAGGAGCTGATACCAACTCAAACTTAATAGGTCTTCCTAGCGGTGATTCCATAATGATAAAAAATAGGTTTCAGGAAGATTTTGAATCTACAATGATGTATAGTGGTGGGTTAAAATTGGCGTATAAATTAGGTGAAAATTCAAGAATATCTACCAACACCCACTTTAACATGTCTCAACAAACTATATATACCAACTTTGAAACAGAAGATCTTTTATTAGGTGCTCCCGACTCTTTAGTAGTTAATGATGCAAAGAGAAGCAGAGTGGTTAATAATTTTAGGTTTGATCATAACTTTAGTGAAAATCACAGTTTCTTTGTTAGAACTTCTAGCAATATAGAGCGTGACTTTTTGAAATTATTAGGAGGTTATCAGGTTAATAACTCAATTTGTGATATTGAAGTACAAGATAATATTGCCATTGGCAAACTAATGAACTTAAGTTTTGGTGGTAATTATAGAGTTGTCAATTTTGATATCCACGACATTAACGATGCTGAAGGGGTCAGTTTTATTAACCCTCAAAGCCAAGAAAAATTAAATGGCTTTTTTATTCAAGACAAAATAAAGTTAATGGATGAAAAAATTAACTTTTTAATCGGGCTAAAAGGAGAAACTTATTCATTAATAAATAAAACGTATTACTTTTCTCCAATGGCTAAAGTTTCCTATGTTCCTACAGAAAACTTAACTTTCTGGGGTGGGTACACACAATCGTACACAACACCTGGTTATATAAATGTTAATATTGATGCCTTATTTATAAAAACACCATCTGATGCCACCATTGATATGGCTGCTTACCAAAGTGTTTATGATGGTTTCTATAATGCACAAATTTCTGGTGGAGCCTCTCCCGCAGCGGCAAAATCAGCCACAGATGCATACATAATAACTCCTGGAGCTGTAGCAGCAATAGGTGGAACAGCTGCAGGAATGAAAGACCAAATGAACAATGTGGGAGTAATTAATGGGTCTGAAACAGTGCCTACCAAATACCAAACATGGGAGTTTGGGTTTAGAGCAAATATTGATAACATGCTATCCTTAGAGTCTAATTTTTATTACGCCACAATTACCGATGGTATTGCTGCTTCTGCTGATGCTTCTCCAACCCCAACATTATTTAATGTCGAGCGACCTGGAAGTCCAGGAGAATTTTCTGACTACTACCTTTATGGGAATTATATTAAAGGAGTTTCGTACGGAACAGAATCAACAATTAAAATTATTCCTTCCAAAGGTACACGGTTTGAGGTTTCACATATTTATACCCACTCTGAATGGAAGTTACAGGAAAACAACGATTTTGACATCAATGATCCATCCGTTGTTCCTGTAGAAGACCTTGACAGAACTCCAAAAACCCCTAAAGTTCCCAAACATGTTTTTAGAATGAGAGGATCATTTCAGTTACCTAAAAACTTTTCGTTTACTATGGATATGCTGTATGCTACTCAATTTGATACTGATGGCAACTATATCTATGAATTGCAAAGATACCCCAACATTGTATCTAATGAAGGTATTACTGTTGCTGAAAATAATAGCAGAACTATCATTAACCTAAAACTGCAAAAAAGCTTAATGAACAAAAGAATGAAAATTTCACTATTTGGGAACGACATTTTTAATGATGGGATAATAGCAAACACCAACATCTTTAGCAATGTAACATTATCTCAAATAGGACGAATGTATGGAGCTAGTATTTCATATAAATTTAAATAATGAAGAGCATGCTACAGTTATTGAATTTTAGGATGGTAATTTTAAGTTTGCATGATAAATAGATGAGAAAGGCATTATTAATCATATTATTACTCTTATCGTTTGATTTTATGGCACAAGATGCCCGAATTGAAGCAGGATTGATGTATAACTTTGCCATCAATACAGAATGGCCAGTGAATAAAACAACTGGTGATTTTGTTATTGTTATAGTCGGGAAAGCTAAAGTTGAGTCTTTTTTAAAAACATTAGCTAAAACCAAGAAGATAAATAATAGACCTATCGTTATTAAAAAAGTAAATGCTATTTCAGAAATTAAAAACTGTCATATTTTGTTTTTCTCCAAATCAATGAAAGCTATCCTCCCTGAAGCAATTACTTACGCCAAAAAGAATAAAGTAATGTTGATAACTGAAGGTTTTGGGAGAACTAAAAAAGGGGCGGGAATAAGTTTTACGATTACTTCAGGAACATCTGATTTTACACTAAAAACAAGTTATGATATTAATCCTGATGCATTAGCCAAATACGGGTTAAAAGCAAATAATAAATTATTAAATTTAGGAACAATCTCCAAATAATAAGTGCCATTACTTCACATCAAGCAACTTTACCATTTTTTTAAATAGCACCTTAGCATCGAAAGGTTTTGATATAAAATCGTCCATTCCTGCATCATGAAATCGCTGAATATCTTCATCAAATGCAGATGCTGTCATTGCCATAATTTTGATATCCTTTTTAGGTGCATCTAACTCTTCTCTAATTTTAAGTGTTGCCTCAATTCCGTCCATCGTAGGCATCATAATATCCATTAATACCAAATCAAAATCTTCTTCTTTTACTTTGTTAAATGCTAATAATCCATTTTCTACAACAACTAAATCAACACCCCATTCCTCAAATATCAATTTAACCACCATTTGATTAATCTCATTATCTTCCGCCAACAATATTTTTTTATCGGCAAGTAAATCCGGATTAATGATAATTTTCTCCACCTCTTGTTCAGACTCTTCTTCTATCTTAATTACTTTCTTAAATGGCATTTCAAATATAAAGTTACTCCCTTTGTTTAATATACTTTCCACCCATATTTTTCCGCCTTGACGATCTATCAAGCCTTTAGTAATAGTTAATCCTAGGCCAGTTCCACCATATTTACGTGTTGTACTCGACTTAGCTTGTGTGAAACTTTCAAATATCCCATCCAATTTATTCGGTGCAATTCCAATTCCCGAATCTATTACATCAAACCTTAAAACAGCTTCATCATCAGTCTCTTTTATAAGTTTCAACTTTACAATAATACCTCCTTGTTCAGTAAATTTTACAGCATTACCTATTAGGTTTAATAGGATTTGATTGAGTCGGGTAGAATCACCAATAACGTTGCTAGGCACATTTTCATCAATGGATATATCTAAACTTATTCTAGCTTCGCGCACTTTAAAATCCATAACGGAAACAACCTTTTCTATTACTTCTTCAATATTAAATGGAATGGCTTCAAATACAATATTTCCTGTCTCCATTTTCGAAAAGTCTAAAATATCGTTAATAATGATTAACAAATTATCTGCAGAATATTTAATGTTATTTACGTAATCTTTTTGTCCGGTAGTTAATTCTGTATTCATAAGTATATTAGAAAGGCCTATTATACCATTCATTGGAGTTCTAATTTCATGACTCATATTCGCAAAAAATTGATCTTTCATTTTTGCAACCTGATGTAATTCGATATTAGAATAAATTATCTCTTGCATCATTTTATTAAAATTGGAAACCAGACTTCCAATTTCATCATTGGAATTGGTTGCTACCTTCTTAAATTTTTTGGTTTTGATAAAATACTTGGCAGCATTCCTTAAAGAAACAATAGGCTTGACGAAGTAATAAATTAAGAAAAACATGATGGTAATGGTAAACAAAGAAATGGCACCATATAATAGTTTTAAACGAGATAACATCACGTTTAACTTTTCTATTTTTTTAACAATAGAATGGCCAATAATCACATCACCATAAAATACTCCCTTATAAATTATTGGTGAGGTAGTAAAAATTAATGCTTCAGGTTTATTGTAATATGGAAAAGAGATATTTTCTTTATCAAAAGATATGGTATCTGGGTTCATTTCGGCCAATAGATATCCTTCTTCATCAAAAAGTTGTACAAACACAATAGAGCTGTCTTTTTTGATATATTTCATGGCTTCCTCTACGTGTGAGAAATCTTGTGATGATAAACCCACTCCTACCCCTATAGAAACTATCTGATTGGTAACGTTAGATAGATTAAAAGCATTTTTTTGAAACTCGTTTAAAAAATTATTTTCAATTATTCGGTATGATATAAAATAACCAATCAGCAAAAGACTACCAATGGAGATTATTAGTTTATATTTTATTGAAATGTTTTTCATCTATACTTGTTTTCTATAATGCTTCTATCTCAATAAATGGTTTTAGCCCTTTGGTTGTAGATTTACAATTTAACACTCCAATGGTATTAGAATTAGAATTGACGTATTCGATTAAATCTTCTTCAAATTCAAAGAACATGGGGGCTTCTATTTTACCTTTAAAAGTCATAGCTAGATAATGTTTGTTCATTTGATTAGCGGAAGAATTAAAAATGATTTTGGCTAGAGCTTCTCCTTCTTCCGTTTTTGGAGACATTAAAGCTAATTTTATAGGGACTTCATTACCCCAAGTTGATATATCTCCTTTTATTATCAACTTCAGTGTGTCCAGGGGTATTTTTTTTGAGTCAATCTTTTTATGAATAGCAGCACATAGCTGAATTTCTTGACTAAACCCACTAGATATACTAAAGCAACAAAAAAAGAAAACAAATAAATAAAAAGATTCTGTTTTAAAGAGCGATCTACGTAAAAAAATTAAATTAAGTGTCATTCCTATTCAAAAGATGTGTTTAAGAAATTATCTGCTTCAGTAATAAAACTACGTTATTAGTTGATGAACTAAACCACCACAAACCCTTATTTTGTGTTAAGTATATTTACTGAATACAAAATAAGGGTATAAACCAATTTTGTTAGCACTTGAATAAGCTGTTTCATTATGAATGATAGTTCTAATATACTACTTCACTTATCTATAAATGAATTGACAAGGTTTTTCAATTTGATTAACATTTTAGACTCATTAAATGATTGCTCTTGAACAGAGTGAACATCAGAAATAAATTCCGTTTTTTTGTTAGAATCGATAACACTGACTTCAGCTTCAGGAACTTTCTGAGAGATTAATTTAGATAATTCAATGCTTTTTCTTGAACGTGTTTCCATTTTGTCTATATGCTCATCCAAAATAACTAAATCAGGGTTAAGTTCTAAATAATCCAAACACATCTCTCCGTTTGGGAAGTCATATATTAAAAAGTTTTCACGTTTAAGAGAATTTTTAAGTAAATTCAAATACTTCTTATTCTCGTCAATAATAAATATAGTTAAGTCTTTTTCAATATTTTTTTCAATAAAGCCTTTTGCTTTTGAATGTTTTTGAATAATTTCTTCTGATGTTTTCATAACTTTTAGTTTTACTTAATAAAGTTGTACTAATTGAACTGATTTGAATCAGTATTCAGTTTTTTTAGGATGCTTTAAGTTTGCATTCTGCAGAGAACAATAAAGAATCTAAAAAATCGTCATCTTGCTTAGCGATATAATCATTCGCTCCTTGCTGAATTATTTCTTTAGCTATTTGGTCATCTCTTTGCCCAGAAAATACAATTACTGGGATGGTGTTAATTTTTCTTAAGGCTATTAAGAAATCTAACCCTGTACTATAATTAAGACCTTCATAATTAAAGTTGTAATCTAATATTATAAGTTTAGGTGGCGATTTCAGTAACTGCTTCATCGCACGATCCGCATTTTCGAATAAGAGTGTTTTACAACTAAATTTTTCACTCATATGGTATCCGACTATTTCTGAAATGATTTTGCTGTCTTCAATAACAAATATTGTTTCTTTATGTTCCATAATTAAAGTTTTTTAATAACCCTAAAATAAAATTTTGCATATAGGGGTATTCATTCTGCACAACAGAATACCCAAAATGTGCCAAAAACATAAGTGGTTGTTTTTCAGTTTGTTATATTGGTTTTGTTTTGGCTAGAAGTGCCAAAATAGAACGAAATTCCCATTTTGGGAATAATTATATGTTTTCTATTTGATCAAGAAGAGCGGAAATATTCGCTATAAGGAGTTGCGTTTTTTTAATCATAATTTCATCGGGTTGTTTCCATTCTTCAACCTCTCTTATGGAAGAGAAAAGACTTGATATACAGACAAAATGAATAGATGATTTAAGCTTATGTGCAATGGATGAAACACGTTGATAGTCAGATAATCCAAGAGCTGATTCCATCGCCTTTAATTCTTCAGGGGTTTCTGTTAAAATGAGTTGTATCATTTTATTCATGAATGCTTGATCGCCATCAACAGCAGCTTCTAAAGATGTTAAATCATACAATTTTGTCTCCATCGTTAATTAAATTAAGTATCTTACTAAGTAACACATTATTTTTAAAAGGTTTTGAAATATAATCATCCATTCCTGCATTTATACATTCTTTGTCTGCTCCAGTAATTGCTCTAGCGGTTAAGGCAATTATAGGCGTATCTAATTTTAGATCATTTCTAATAATCGAAGTCGCTTCTACACCTCCCATTACCGGCATTTCCATATCCATTAGGATAATATCAAAGTTCTCTTCTCTTAATAATTCTGTTGCTTCCAACCCATTCTCAGCTACCTCCACATTCATTTTCCATTTTTGCAATATTGTTTTGGTTAAAAACCGGTTAATCTTGTTGTCATCAACAACTAAAACACTTTTATTCTTTAATGCATCCTTATTAAGAGATCCCGTTCCAGTACCCACCAAATCTTCTTTTGAGCCTACTGGTAAATCAATAGTAAAATAAAAAACGGTGCCTTCTCCTTTAGAACTTTTCACTTGTAAATCGCCATTATACAAATTTACCAGTTGCTTACAGATAGATAATCCCAACCCTGTCCCTCCAAATTCTCTTGTTGTGCTGGTATCCTCTTGTGTAAAGCTCTGAAAAATTTTGTCTAACTTATCTTCGTGAATACCAATTCCAGTATCAGCAACCTCAAACTTAATTCTATTATAAGCAGGTGTTTTTTCTATTAAATCACAGTTAAGTTTAATGTGTCCTTCATGAGTGAACTTTATCGCATTATTCAACAGGTTAATAATGATTTGATTGATCCGGGTAGGGTCACCAATTAAAACCTCGTCAATGTCTGTATGAATATTAGACACTAGTTCTACCCCTTTTTCTTTTGCTTTATAATCTAATATTTTTATGGTTTGTGTTAAGTGTTCTCGCAGGTTAAACCCAATTTTTTCATAGGTGAGTTTTCCTGCTTCTATTTTAGAAAAATCCAAAATATCGTTAATAATCACCAAAAGATTATCTGAAGAGGTTCTTATGGCCAAAAGGTATTCTTTCTGCTCATTAGTTAATGAAGTCTTTTCTAGTAACCTAGACATCCCGTCAATTCCATTTAATGGGGTTCTAATTTCATGACTCATATTGGCTAGAAACTGTTCTTTAGCTCTAGAGGAAGATTCTGCTTTAATTTTTGCATTGATAAGTTCAATACTTTGCTTATCTATTTCGCCAAGCATATTGTTAAAACTGTCTGCTAAAACACCGATCTCGTCATCCCTCTTAATATTTATTTTAGTGGTATAATCTTTATTGTTAGATATCTGGGCAGATAATGAAGCCAATTCTAAAATAGGGTTAGTAACTGTTTTTTTAATAATGGTGGTGAGAATATAGGTTGCAACAATGGCTATGAGTAAAATTATCCCACCCATAATAATTGCTAAATTAACTTGTTTATTAACTTGGTCTAAATTTGATCGAATATATAAACTACCTAAATTATCTCCCTGAAAACTAATGTTATAAAATGCTTCAATTTGGTTGGGATGTTCGCCAATTTCCGTTTTAGTTTTAGGGGGATGAATAACAGTATTGGTGAAATTGCTTTCAGAAAAAATGTTGCTGTTTTTATCTAAAATGCAAACATATTCAATGTCCTTATTCGCTATTAAAGAATATAAAGATTCTTCTGCCGCAGCAGCATCATTAAATAAGAGTGCTGCTTGATTATTTTCAGCAATAATTTTAGCCAACACTGCCACATCCTCTCTTTTAGTCTTTTTTAAGTTAACTATATCAAAAACAACATAAATACTAATAGCAAGCATTGAGATAACTGTTCCTGTTATCATTATTGTGTAACTCAATTTATCTTTTAACGAAAGGCTCATTTAACCTGTATAGCTAGTTTTAACAATTTAGAACTAATGTGTATTTTTTCTTCCAAAGCTCTTTGCTGATTTATTTGAAACAGGTAATTTCCATTAGTTCCTTCAACGAGGTTAACAATACCCCCTTTTACACAAAAGCCTTCTATTTCAGCAATAGAAAGAATTGTTTTTCCTTTTATTTTTTGCAGCACCCCATTAAAGTTTACCTCTTTACTATTCGTAATATAAAGCGCATCACAATCATCATAACCATCTGATGCTGAAAGTTGCTTTATATTTAAATTACGTGCCCCTACCTTCTGGCCGGCAAGTCGAGACTTTAGCACTTTAGTAAATTCATTTGTTCCTATAACACCAAGCGTTAATGATTTTTTTTCAATTGGCCAATTTACAAATCGTATGAAATTGTGTACAAATGCTGTTTTTATTTCATCTTTAGAAAATTTTTGAGCACAGGAATAGTCAGGTTTCATTATTAAAACCGCAAATAAAATGATAATTGATATGTTAACTTTTATTCTCAAAAATCTATTCTTTTTTAATCAATTTAATTTCTACTCTTCTATTTTGAGCTCTACCAGCTTCCGTTTCGTTGGAAGCAACAGGAAATTCTTCTCCCTTCCAATGTATTTTAATATTACTTGGTGCAACTCCATTTTTCATTAAATAACTCTCTATCAGCTGTACTCTTTTTTTGGATAACATCAAATTTGATTCTTTAGAACCAATATTATCCGTATGACCTGTAACAATGAATTTCAAATAAGGGTAGTTTTTATACACTACTATTAACTGATCAATATCTTTAAGATGTTCTTTCTGGATGTGGAGCTCTTTGTTCTCAAATAGAATAACATTAGATAACAATTCTTCTGGTATTTCTACTTTGTTACTATCATTGCTTTCTGTTTCAGTTTTTTCAATAATTCCAAAACTGTTTATTGTATCGACATAATTTATTGGCTGAACCGCTTTAAAACTGTTGGTGTTAACGGTTATAGTATCTCTTAACTCGTTTCCATAAAAATGTATATTTCGCTCTGCATAAGTATAAAATCCTCTTTCTATTATATTGTTGGTATGCTTGAGAGCTGTTGAATCCGTATTCTCAAATATTTGGCCTACCAGATTAAGTAACGAACTAAAATTAGTATCTATAACAAGGGTTTTATTGGTGGTTTCAAAATTTGATGCTACCGTATCATTAAGATTATTCATAGATAAAGAATCTGATTGATTGATGATGCTGTTTAATAACTCTTGCAAACGTTCTTGACGTAGTTTCTCAATTCGTTGTTGTTCTTCTGTATCCACCAAAATTCCAGATGTATCAAAGAAGCTATTGTCTACACTTATCCCTTGCCCTAACTTTTTATTAAAAGGGTTAATGGCTTTAATGTAGATGGTTTGATACAATTCATAAAACTCCTTTTGCTCTGGGATATGCACATTCATTTTATAAGGAATATAACCATCTGTAGTAATAATCATGTCATAATTCTTTCCTGGAGGAAGTATAATAAGGTACTTCCCTGAAAGCGAATTAGGTTTATATACATGCTTAATAAATTCTCCTGTTTCAACATCACGAACCTTTATAATTACATCTATAGGTTTTAGTGAATCTGCACACAAAATAGTTCCTCTAATCATAGTAAGCGGAATGTTCATCTTAGACATTACTATTTGATAAATATCTTCTTTCCCATATCCATCAATTGAAGCGGATGTGTAATACCCATTTTTCCCATTAGCAGATAACACAAAATGTAAATCATCTTTAGTAGAATTGAGCGGATATCCTAAGTTTTCTGGTGCAGACCATGAAGTACCATCGAAATAAGTTTTAAAAATATCATACCCCCCCATGTTGTCATGTCCTTTAGAAGAAAAGAAAAGTGTTTTCCCGTCAGGATGAATAAAAGGTGACTCTTCATCATAAATGGTGTTAACCTCAGATCCTAAATTTTTAGCTACTCCCCAGGTTCCATCATCTAGCTTATGAGATACATAGATGTCTTTACCCCCTATTCCTGTTTTTTTATTACATGTAAAATAAAGAGCTTGTTCATCGGGCGTGATTGATACACTAGTTACCCTGTTCTTAGAGTTAATATTTTTCCCCATGAGTACTGGAAGTTCCCATTCATCATTATCAAAAAGGCTTTCATATATTCCGCCAACTTCATTCTCTCCCGACCTATAGATAAATAATTTTTGTCCATCAGCAGTCGTTGCACTAGTAGCATCATGCCCTGAAGTGTTAATTTTTTTACTCATTAGCTTTGCCTTTCCCCATTTATTATTCGGATCTTTAGTAGAGATATAGATATCTTCATAAGGATCTCCATCTACAGTAGTTTTTGAGCTAATCCCTCCTGTTCTTCTTGATGTAAACATTAAGGTAGTTTCATCGGCAGAAATTACAGGTCCATAATCGCCTTTATTGGAATTAATATTGTCTCCAAGGTTCACTTTTTTATATTCTTTCGGATCAGTATAAAGTTCATTGGCATATTCCGAAGCTTTTATTTTTCTATTGATTGATTCAATCAATTCCGTTTCATCTTCAGGTACAAGGGTTAAATACTTATTGTAATTCTTTACCGAATTAATAAAATTGTAATTGACATGATAAGCTTCACCCAACAAACGATACAACCCTCTAGGAATATCTTTAATGGAGGCGTTAATTTTTATAGCCTCAAAATAGTTAATGGCTACTGCATAATTTTTTTTGTAATTCATTTCACAATAACCCAACATAAAAGTAATATCATAATTAGATGGAAAAGCTTGATGCAGCTCATCGAGAATAGGGTATGCCTTTTCATAATTCCCTACAGAGAAATAGCTCTTAGCAGCATCTTTCTTTTTTTTTATCTCTTTCTGAGATTGCCCAAACAGATGTAAGGAACAAAAAATAAATGCTAAGAAAATTATATGTTTACAACTTTTATACATTTTATACTAGGACTTATCTGACTTGCTTTAACACTTGTAATCAACTCAAATAATTAGACCCCTTCTTCTTTTATTATTCTGTATATTGTAGATTTTCCAATCTGTAAAACCCTTGCCGCCTCATTAACATTATTATTGTATTTATTCATAAAATGTTTAATGATTTTGTTATTGTACTCTTTTAATGATCTTTCTTCCATTAGTAATTCAGCTAACGGGTCGGTAGATGGAAAGTTGATGTTTTCCGGCTCAATTACATCATCTCCGGATAAAACAATTGCTAATTCAATTATCGCTTTTAATTCTCGAATATTTCCTGGGTAATTATATTTTAAAAGTTTATCCGATGCTTTTTCGGAAAGTTGTTTAGGAGAAATCTCATTTTCTTGGGAAAATTCTTCAATAAAGTGCTTAGCCAAAATTAAAATATCCTCTCGCCTTTCTCTAAGAGGTGGTAATTCTATAGGAAGTCCAAGTAATCGATAATACAAATCTTGTCTGAAATTCCCTTTTTGTACTTCACTCAGTAAATCACGATGAGTCGCTACAATTATTCTACAGTTTAATTTAACTATTTCATTTCCTCCAACTCTTGTCAATTCTCTTTCTTGAAGCACTCGCAACAACTTACTTTGCATATTGGGCTCCATTTCACCTATTTCATCCAAAAAAATGGTGCCATTGTTCGCTTCCTCAAACTTTCCTTTTCTTCTTGTTTGTGCACCAGTAAAAGCGCCTCGTTCATGTCCAAACAATTCGCTTTCAATCAATTCTGATGGTATGGCAGACACATTAACAGCAATAAAAGGTTCTTGTTTTAGGTTAGAATTATAATGTATGGCTTTTGCAATAACTTCTTTTCCGGTACCTGTTTCTCCAGTAATAGAAACTGTAATTTTATTGGTTACTGCTTTTTCTAATAACTCAAACACGTTTTTTATGGACTGACTGTTCCCTTTAATGGATTGGGAGAAATCGTATTTTTTTTGGACTTCATTTCTTAATTGATCCAACTCGTGCTTGAGGTTTGCATTTTCTCGAATATGCAATATAGTTTGCCAAGTTTTATGCTTAGTCTCATCATCTTTCACCAAATAATCATAAGCTCCATCTTTTAATAAATCCACTGCTGTTGAAATATCTTCTTGTCCTGAAATTACTACTACTTCTGTATCTGGAGATTCTTTTTTTATATAAGATAAAAGTTTCTTACCATTCATATCCGGAAGTGAATAATCTAACGTAATTACATCTGGTTTTTCATAGAGTGCATCTAATAGTTCTTCACCAGACTGAAATGTTTTAATCTCATAATCCGGGTTTGATTCTAAATGATGTTTAAGTAATTCGCTATACCACACATCATCTTCGGCAATAAATATTTTAAAATTTTTCAAACCATTTATATTTTATTGGTTAAGAGGAGTTTCGATTCGGGAATCTTCCCAAAAAAAATCCAAACGTTATAATTGTCAAATTCCCATTTTAAGAGAAGTGAGACACTAGTGCAATATATTGATGTAAACCGTATCATGAAACAGTTCAAACACCTAATCACAAGTAAGTGTATATACTTAATTTGACTAGTATTTTTTTATTTGAATTGGTAATTAAAGTGAGTTGAAAAAAATCCCATTTTGGGAAAATAATTCCTTATTTGGGAAATTCAACTTCATTTGACAATTCATAACTACCTGTAAATCATAAAATTAAAGTTACCCAAGTAGTTTGGCACAATAATCAAAGGTAGATAGGTAAAATTGCTCATAACAAAAAAATATAGATATGATTAATATTAAAATAGTAAAGGTATTTAACCGCCAGAGCCCAGAACGAATAGCAAGAGGATGCTATAGAATTAACATAAGAGGGAAATATGTAAGCTTTATGTCTTTAATAGCATTTAAAGCCAAACACCGTATTTTAAATAATACTGACCAACAAAATAAAACCGAAGCAACAAGATTAAACCTTCAGTATGGCGAATCTGCTTACAAGTGTTTAACGGAGCACAAAAAATCACGTGAAGTATACCTATTTCCCATATTCCAGCTGGAAGAATTCTTTAATATACGAAGTATGCTTGGTTATGTAGATTAAAAACAATTACAATAAAATTTGAATGATAAACTAAAAATTAAACTTATGAGACCTATTAGAATATTATTAACAGACGATCACCACCTCATCAGAGAAGGAATTAGAATGATGCTTTCAAAAGCCGATAATATTGAAGTAGTAGGGGAAGCTAATTCTGGAGCAGAGGCAATAGCTTATGTAAATAAAAACGCTGAAAATGTAGATTTGATACTTATGGATATCAACATGCCCGAAATAAATGGCATAGAAGCTACCCAAATAATTACAGATAAATACCCTAATATAAAGGTATTGGCATTTACCATGCATGAAGAGGAAACATACATAACAAAAATGATTAAAGCAGGAGCTTCGGGATACGTTTTAAAATCTTCCGGTAAGGCAGAGCTCGTTAAAGCCATAGAAAGAGTTTCATTGGGAAATAAGCATTATAGCAACAAAGTTTCGGTAACAATGATCAATTCAATGATGTCCGATGAAAAAACAAAAGAAACAGAATTATCGGAAAGAGAAATTGAAGTATTACACCATATCGCTCAAGGAGCAACGAGTAAAGAGGCTGGTGAAAAATTATTTATTAGCAACAGAACCGTAGAGTCGCACAGAAGAAACATATTAAGTAAACTCGACATAAAAAGTACAGCAGAGATGATTGCTTATGCCTTAAAAAACAACCTAATCGTTTAACTTCCCTTTCTAATACTTTTAAAGATTTACTGCTTGTCCGTAAAATCACCTAATTTTCTTATATTAGCATCAAATTAATGAATTATGAATCTATTTTCATTCACCGCAAACTTCACAAACGAAGAAAGTTGTCGACTTCATTTCAAGGAG
>Ga0114931_10002543_pt1 | contig 23180 bp, 24 predicted proteins | sample 2SBtaG_FD_89579 | JGI IMG/M metagenome (GOLD analysis project Ga0114931, IMG submission 89579) | Deep subsurface microbial communities from Kolumbo volcano to uncover new lineages of life (NeLLi) - 2SBTROV14_V59a metaG | ecosystem: Environmental > Aquatic > Marine > Volcanic | place: Kolumbo... | reverse complement strand
ATAGTTTTAATTCATAAAATAAATTTAGGTAAAGGCGCGGCAGCAAAAACAGGATGCGACTACGCATTAAAACATGGTGCTGATATTTTATGTTTAATGGATGCTGACGGACAACATTCTCCTCAAGACATACCTAGAATCATTACTGAATTAAATAAAACAAAATCAGATATTGTTTTTGGATATAGGAAAATAGACAAAAACATGCCGATAGTAATGAAATTTGGAAATTGGTTTATAAACACAAGTACAAGAATTGTAAATGGAATAAATCTATATGATACTCAATCGGGATTCAGATGTTTTAGATCTAGTGCATATAACAAACTAAGATGGTTGTCAAACGACTACAGTATGGAGAGCGAAATGATATATCGAGCATCAAAAAATAAACTAAAATACTCCCAGATTGAAATAAAAACAGTTTATTTAGACAAATTTAAAGGGACTACTATCTTTGACGGAATAAAAATCTTTATAAATATATTAAAATTTAAAATATTTGGGGGAAATATATGATTGCAGGAATACAAATACTAGGCATACTCTTCGCACTAGTAATGATATATCTCACATACGTATATTATAAAAGAAATAATTACAGTAAAAAAAGCATGATTCTGTGGAGTTTGGTTTGGCTAGCAGTGCTTGTATTGGTGAGTATCCCTAAGACTGTTTATGGCATAATGAGCGTGTTACAGATTGACAGAACTGCAGATTTCTTTGTCCTCGCAGGATTTACATTCTTTTCCGTAATAATATTTTATATGTATGTCATACTAAAAAAAACAAAGAACAAGGTTGATGACCTTGTGAGAAAAATTGCAATAGAAGAAAAATCGAATGAGATTAAAAGAACAAGAAAAAAATGAAACAAAAAACATTATCAATCATAATTCCTGCATACAATGAAATAGAAACAATAAGCAAAGTTCTTGAAAAAATAGAGAAAGCAGACATTGGAAACGTAAAAAAAGAAATAATTATTGTAGATGATGGTTCAACTGATGGAACTCGCAATTTTCTTCAGAAACAAAAGAAAAAATACAAAGTCATATTTCATAAAAAAAATATGGGAAAAGGATTTGCAGTAAGAACTGGAATAAAGAACGCAACAGGCGAGGTTGTTATAATACAAGACGCTGATTTAGAATACGATCCGAATGATTATAAAAAATTAATCGATCCAATACTCTTGGGAAAATCAGAAGTTGTTTATGGCTCGAGAAGACTTCACAAAAAAAATAAACAATATTCAGGATTGTCTTTTTTTGTTGGTGGCGTGAGCCTTACTATTATTGCTAATTTATTATATCCTAATCTTAAAATTACTGATGAACCGACTTGCTATAAAGTGTTTAAAGCCGACGTTATTAAAAGCATACCTCTTGAATGCAAGAGATTTGAGTTTTGTCCCGAGGTTACAGCTAAAGTAGCAAAAAGACATATAAAAATTAAAGAAGTTCCAATAAAATACTTTCCAAGACATTCAGATGAAGGTAAAAAAATAAAGTGGAAAGATGGTGTCGAAGCCGTCTGGACATTACTAAAGTATAGATTTGTGAATTGAAATGAGAAAAAACAAACAGAAAAGAACGAAAGAAGAATTTAATTTAGAACTCATGCAAAAACAAACAAATTATAACAATTGGTTGTACAAACAAATAAAAGACGATTTGACTGGTCACGTTCTTGAAATAGGTTGTGGCATAGGTACTATGACAAACCTTCTTCTTTCTGACAGAAAAGTAACGAGAATAACTGGTTTAGATATTGATAAATCAAACATAGAATTATTCAAAAAGAATATTACTTCCAAAAAAGCTATAATCAAAAATATAAATATTGAAAACACAACAAAAAATTTAGGAGCATATGATTCAGCAGTATGCATAAATGTTCTAGAACATATTAAAGATGATGACCGCACTATAAAAAACATAAACAAAGTCTTAAAAAAAAATGGAAAATTAATAATGATTCTCCCCGCAATTGAAAAAGCATATGGCACAATAGATAAGGCAGATAATCATTATAGGCGATATGAAAAAAATAAAACAAGAGACTTGCTAAAAAATAGCGGATTTGAAATAAATAAACTAAAATATATGAACTTTCCAGGACTTATTGGTTGGATATATCATGGAAAAATTAAAAAGATAGATGTTCATGAAGCAAATGACTTGAGTTTGTACGACAAATTAGTTCCTGTCTTCGAAAAAATTGAAAAGATAATAACTCCCCTTATAGGTCTCTCGATAGTTGTGGTGGCTACTAAAAAATGATACAATATTTACTTGCAGTAATCTGGTTTTTTATAACAATATATCTTCTAGGATTAGGAATTTATGAGTTCATAAAAATCAAAAAAGAAGATACCACAATAAAACGAGTTGTACAAATAATTATGTTGGGACTTGTTAGTTTCATTATTCTGAGCTATTTATTGAATTGGTTCAGCCTTATTTATTGCTGGATGTATATCTTGATAGGTATGGCACCTCAAATATATCTAATATTCTTTTCAAAAAAACAAAATAAAGAAAAAATGATTTTAAAAAGAAGTGATCTCAAAATATTAGCAGTCATTATACTAAGTCTTGCGATTACTGCAATATTAATTCATGGCGCATTCAAATATAATTATCTAGAAGATGATGATGGTTGGGATCATGCATCTGCAACATATCAAATAGGCACATTCCATACATCTCAAAAGTCTCTTGAACAACTCAATGTATTCGGAAGGCTATATATGGACCCATATCCCCCTGCATATGATTATTTGATGGGGGCACTTTACCAAATAACAGGAGACGTTTCATGGACTCTAAAATTTTTTAATAGTTTCCTAATCTTTTTTGCACCAATATTTATCTATATGTTTTTAGAAAATCTATTCAAGAATTCAACAAAAGCATTGCTCGGTGCAGGAGTCATAAGCATTTTACCTTCATTCATGACACACTTTATTTGGTCTCAAACACTCGCCGTACTCGTACTTATACTCGGATTATACACCTTATCTATTCGCAATAAAAATAAAGCATGGATTTTTTTAGCATCTTGCGTGTTTGGTGCATTAATATTAACTCAACAAAGCACTGCTTTAATCGGATATGGTTTTTTTGCAATATATTTTGTATCAATAATTCTTGCACAATATTTTGATTTAAAAAACATGAAGAAATCCTTAATTAGTAGTAAGCACATAGTAACTGCATTAATCCTGGGCGTAATTCTTGCAGGAGCCTTATTTTACGGCCCTATGATTATAAAATACGGTTTTGAAAACGCATTAACAGGAATGGGCTTCTCTAAAGGCTTAGTAGAAACGGGAGCAGGAACAGACACTTCAGGGGGCATTGTTTATTCATTTGGAGACATACTAACTGCGCCATTAAATAGTAAAATAGATCAACAGACAGGGGTGGGAAGTTTTGTAGTGATAATAGCCCTTTTGACAGTTCTTCTCTTATTATACAATGTCAAAAGAAAAAAAACAGACGAGGTATTTTGGTTATCAATAATTCTTCTTATTTTCACAATTATTGGATTAGAAGCAAATCTTTTACCTATAAGACTCTTTCCGCACAGATTTTGGGTATTTTTCTCAATACCTATAGCAATGTTATTTGCTGAAGGAATCTATATACTAAAAGCATCTTTAAAAAACAAATTAATATTTGGCATATTATTTGCAGCAATATTATTGGGCGTTATTTACACCAGTGCATACCCCAAGTACATGGTTCAGACAGCAACATGGCCCGCGGGGGGTAATTTCCATTATGATGGTCGAACGTCACCCTATGGCAGCGCGGAAATAAATGGATATATTTGGATGAAAGATAATCTAACTGGACAACGAGTTCTTCCGTTATGTGGCCCTTCTGAAAAGGTAATTGGTATGAATATGAAGAGCGAACCTTTAGATCTTCAAACTGAATATTTCAAACTAAACATAACTAATAAAACTGCAAAAGAGGCTCACGATTTCTTCATTAATAAAAAATACACATATATTGCTGTAGATGTAGCCTGTTTAACTTCTCTTGGTATAAACGAAACAAATGATTTGTTAATAAATTATACAAATACAGCTTATTTTGGAATATATCATAAACAGCAAGGACTTGTAGTTTTAAAAGTAAATCCATAAAATGAAACATGTACTAATATTAGCAGCCCATTTTTATCCATACAAAAGCGGTCTTGAAAATTTTGCCCTTGAATTGGGTTCTGGTCTTGCAGAAAAAGGAATAAAAGTTGATGTATTCACATACGAACACAAAGGCACGCCTTCTGAAGAAGATTATCGAGGAATCCACATAATGCGATTCCCATCACATTCAATTCTAGGACATACATATACGTTGCCACGTTTCAATAAAGAGTATAAAAAAAGAATTAAAAAAATTCTTTCAACAAAATATGATGCAATAATAACAAACACAAGATTCTTCACAACAAGTTATCTCGGAATGGTCTATGCAAAGAAGCTTAAGAAAAAATATGGAACTAAATTTATCCATATAGAACACGGAAATGTTCACGTAATACACAATAATCTTATTGTGACTTTGATTGCGTGGCTGTACGACCAAACCGCTGGAAGAATGATTTTCAGAGCAGCAGATATTGTTGTAGGCATATCAAAGCCCTGCGCAGAATTTGCTAAAAGATTAGGTGCGAAGAAGACAATTGTAATTCATAATTCGATTCATACAAATTTATTTTTTTCCAAAAAAACAAATCTCAGAAAAAAGTTAGGCATTAAAAAAACAGATACTGTGATTATAAATGGCATAGGCCGTCTAATATATGCAAAGGGCCTACATGACACAATAACTGCTGTGAAGGGCATAAAGAACATTATTGTAATAACTATAGGTTGGGGGCCATATAAAGAAAAACTTGAAGCATACGCTAAAGAAGAAGGCGTGAATGCAATCTTTACAGGAAGCTTAAGTCAAAAAGAAGTAATTGAATATCTAAGCATTGCAAATATATTTATTAACCCGTCATATTCAGAAGGGCTGCCTACTTGCGTACTTGAAGCGGGTGCAATGGGCTTACCAGTTATTGCAACAGATGTTGGCGGGACACGGGAAATAATAAGTAATAAAAATGAAGGAATTCTGATAACTCCAAAAGGCATAAATGCAATTAGAAAAAATGTTGAGTTGTTAATTTCCAATAAAAAGTTAGGAACAGCACATGGCAAAGCATTAAATAAAAGAATAAAGAAAGAATTTGACTGGAAAACTAATCTAGAAAGATTTGAGGATTTGATATGACTTTTAAAGATAAAATAGTAAACAAAATTGAAAATATTTATTGCAAATTCTTTAAAACAACACCCACAAAAGAAATAAAAATTTTCATTGAAAGTCTATTATTCGTATTTATTGCGACAGGAATAGCAAAAGGCCTGTTGTTTATTATGAATATTCTAGGAGGTAGAATATTAGGTCCTACTACTTACGGAGAATATACTCTAGTAGTATCCGTATCTGCTTTTCTCGCAATACCTGTAGGACTAGGAGTTCTTGGTGGTGTATTAAAAGTTCTAGCAGAGACAGATAACGAAAAACGAAGGAAGGCGATAATTTCAACAGCGATAAGGTATATAGCAATATCAACTGCGACATTTTCAATAATATATATTCTTTTATTTAGACAATTGGCAACTGTTTTCCAAATAGGATCTAATCTTTTTCTACTCTCAGTTGCATTAATGGCCTCGGCAATTGGTCTCTCCTTGTATGAATCAATAATACAAGGCCTCCACAGACAGAAATTGTGGTCCTGGATGACTTTAACAGCATACATAATAAGTGCAGCAGCATTTGCATTTCTTTTGATAAATAAAGAGACTGGAATGCTACTCATGTTTATACCAACAATATTAATAAATATAATATTTGTAGCTATAGGAATTTATATTCTCAGAAAATATCATTCAATAAAAACATTCGATAAAAGTTCTTTCAGAGATATGTTTATGTACGGCATATATGTTCTTATAATAACTGTGGCGACAACATTTTTAGGAAATGTGGATAAAATAATGATAAATTTCTATAAGGGTGCAGCAAGTGTCGGATTATATCAAGCATACTATTTTTCAAGCATAATGATTCTCGGCGTAATATCTGGCGTATTCATAAAAGTGTTCTTTCCCACAGCAGTCAAATTAAAAGATCCTAAAGGTATGCTAAGAAAACTTGACAAAATTCTAATAATGGGCGTTCCTATGATTTTCATTTTTACTCCATTCATAATGTGGCTCGTTCTCTTTCTCTACAATTTTCCTTTCAATCTGACAACATCAATAATTTTTGCTATAGCTACCGCAGTTGATTTGACATCTGTTATGTATGTTTCTCTTCTTAATGCTCAGGGTGAAATGCAGATAAAGAAAATGACTATTGGATTCATAGCTGCGTTTATCTTGAATATAATAATAAATGCAATACTTATTCCGCCTCTAGGAATAAATGGTGCGATAATTGCAACGGGAATTGCATTTTTAACAGTGGGAATATATGCAAGAGCAAAAATAAATTCTATCTCTTCTTAAGAATATATATGACATTATTTCCTAAGAGTTTGGTTCTAAAAGGAAGATAAATATTCAAAATAGGAATATGCATTCTACCATATCTTTTTGAAATAATTTTAAGTCCTGCATCTTTCAGAACTCGCATCTCAAAAATGTTCTCCACTAAAGGATTTATGTGCTCGCGCATATCTCTATTGGTAAAATTTATGAATCTGCCATTCACAAAAAAAAGAAATCTGCTCCAAATATTATATATGTTAGGAGATGAAATTATTGCAATTCCTTTATCAGATAACCTATCAGATATATTTCTTATAAGCATGAACTGATTCTCTACATGCTCTATTATTTCAGTACATGTTATAAGTTCAAACTTTTTATCTTTAAAGGGCAACCCCTCATTAAAATTAGATTTTTTGAAATGAATATTAGATTTTTTGAAGATGAAATCTTTGTCGTTAAGGTCAGTCCCATATCCTTCAGAATAATATTCTGCTAACCTTTTGAGAAGAGCTCCAGTTCCGCAACCAACATCAAACATAGTTGAGAATTTTTTTCCTTTTGGCAATAAGTGCTGGATTTCTGCATGCAGTCCTTTTGCTGTTTTCTCCATTAAAGACATACAACTAAAAATGGACGACAATATATAAATTTTTGCTAGAATTAATACTGCATTTTTTCTAATATAAGATTTCTATATTTCTTAGCTATATTATCTGCTGAATGAGCTTCTCGCACATATTTTCTACAGCGCTCAGTGTATCTTCTTTTAAAATTTCTGTCTCTGAGAAGTTTCATTGTAAAATCTGAAAGATGCTCCTTATCTTCTTTTATTAATTCGTACTTATCATAAGAAACCACTGTAGCTCCCGACGCCATTGCTTCAAGTTCGACAAGATTGAGCAAACCCTTTCCAAAAGCTCCAAAGACCAAATCAAATGAAGGATATATGTTTACAATGTTTTTTCTATCAAAAAAATCGTGCCAAACAATTTTATCCTTCAGTCTGTCTGTATATTTAGAATAATATTGATACTGCGAATAACGCTCAGGATATCTTATTAGATGTAACTTAGCCTTGGGAAATTTCTGAAGCACAGATTCAAATATTTTAAATCCTAACTCCGGCTCTTTCATTTTGTGAAGTCTGGTAGGAAAAAATATAGATGGAGAGCCATCAAATCTTTTCTTTTTTGGATTTTTGAAAAAAGAATCATCAATAGGGTTAGAAAGCCATATTGCATCTTTCCGAACAACTCTAACATCATCTAATATGTTGGGTATCGCAGCAAAATAGTAATCAAATTTTTTTATCGCGCGTTTTATAGGAAAGTGAAAGAATATACCTAGGAGTATACCAATTATTCTGCTTAGGAATGTGCTGTCCGCTAGTGCTTTTCTGAAATTTAGTCCTAGATGAAAACCATGACTTTCAGCAATCCATACCTGACCAGGTCTTCTATATTTTATCAAAAGAAAATTAAACCAGTTGTTTATGTGGATTATATCATAAGAATTAAGCTCTCCAGATATCAGCTTTTTTCTTACCTCAAAAAAATCATTTACAAAATTGAACGTGTTGTTTGAACTTGTGAAGAAATATGTAAATTTGAAATCTGGAAGTTTTTTCTCTACTGCTTTACCTACAAAATCGAAACAATCCATGAATACTTTCATTGTCTTTTTCATTTAAAATGCCTTTAAACCTGCAAATCAGTTAAAATAATCAACATTTATATACTATTTGTTTTTCATAAGATTATGAACATCTACGAAAAAATAGTTAGGAAATCATCTATACTTTATCACACAATAATAATTAGTTGTAATTGGATGGAATTTTTAAAAAACCACTTTAATCATCGCAAAAAAACTATGATTTTAAAATTCAGAAATGGTTGTAGTTTCCTAGTAAGACCTTATGAATCTGACGTCACTATGCTTATGGAAACCTGGGGCGTTGGAGACTATACTCCTAAAGGTTTTGAAATTAAAGAAAAAGATGTTGTATTTGACATAGGAACTCATATAGGTTCTTTTTCCATTCTGGCGGCAAAAAAAGCTAAGTCTGGAAAAGTATTCTCATTTGAGCCTCTACCTGATAACTACAAAATATTTTCCAAAAACATAAACCTCAACAAACTTAAAAACATAAAAGCATATAATCTCGCAGTAGCATCTAAGAAAGGAACACAAAAACTGTTTTTATATGAGGGTGCGCATACGGGCAGCAGTAGCTTATATAGACGAAACACAGACAATTTCCTCAAAATAAAAACAGACACTATTCAGAACATCATGAATGTAAACCATATAAAAAGAATAAATTTTATGAAGATAGATTGTGAAGGTGCTGAATATGATATTCTATTCAATCTACCTAAGAATGTCTTAAATAATATAGAAAAAATATCGATGGAATATCACGATACTATCAATGAACACAAACATCAAGATTTATTAGAATTCTTCCACAAAAATAAATGGACAACTAGATGCACAGATAACATGATATATGCAAAGAATCCACTTCGAAAGTAATCAATCTAGATTAAGAAGCATATTTTTCATCTGTTTCCATACTTTCTTGTAATCCGTCAAACGAACTACAAGTTTCTTGTTTATATTTGAGAATTTTTTCCCTAGTTCTGGGTTCTCAAGTTATACTGAAACATTACTTGCAAGAGTGTGAAAATCATCTGGTTCATGAAAAAGCACAGAACCATTAAAAACCGATGTGAACGAACCTATATTAGATAAACATAGTGGCAATCCTGCCGCGGCTTTCTCGTATGCAGTAAGACATTGTCCTTCTCTTGCAGAGCTTATTATTCCAACTTTTGCAGAGTGCATAAGCCCTACAAGATCATCTTCAGGAAGTCTTCCAGTTACTATCACTGAACTTTTTATTCCTAGTTCATTAGCTTTCTCGGCAACAGAAGGTAGACCTTCATCTCTTAAAATGTCTTTTCCAGTAAATACAAGTTTAAGTTTGGGATATTTTTTCTTAAGTTCCTTAAGAGCATATATTGCAGTATATGCTTTCTTTTGACTTCTTATGTGAGAAACTGAAAGAAGGAATTTATCATTCGGTTTTAATCCTATTTTCTTTTTTAACGCACGTATTTCCTCAACATCTGGAACTCTACTAAAAAATTCGTGGTCTATTGGAATAGGAATATAAAATATTTTTTTTCTATCAACACCCAGTTCTACTAATTGTTCTATCTCATATGGATTTGAAACCTTGATAGCATCGAATTTTCTTACAAAGTATTTGAAAATTGCTTTCTGCCACGCTTTAGGAGGATTCATACTTTGATGCGACATGAAAAGTTTATGCTTTCCAAAAAATGCTGCAATAAATCCTGCGGCAGTCCTATCATTTCCAAACACTATGTCTGGTCTGAATCTGGATAACGAGAAAAAAGTCTTGATGACAGATGTGAAATTTCTTATACTTATTCCTTCGCGAAGATTATTTCTTGAATTATCTGAACCTATGTTCAGTTTCAAGCCACTCACAGCAAAAATACTAGATTTATATTTCTCAGAAGCCACATTGGATACCAAAGCAAAACAATCTGATTTTGGTCTCATCCCGTGGTTTCCATGATAACTTATTGGAACTAGTTGAACAAATTTTTTCATTCTAAAGAAAAAGAAAAACTATTTATATAATTTACCAATATTAAAAATTGTGGTTTTTAAAGAACATAATGATTTTCTCCCCGGTCTTCTGCCGATAACAATCGATTGGCAAAAGATACAGAAAGTGATGGAATTTGCCAAAGAGACAAAACAATGGGTTCTCTGCTTCATAATAGGCACAAAACCATGTATAAATAAATTTTATGGCGCAATAACGAAATCTGCTAAGCAAAAATTACCCGTCCTTATTATAGATTCTAATCAACATTACGACGCCACTTTAACTAAAGGACTGACAGAATTTGGATACGTTGATAAGATATGTGCGAACCTCAATATACGCGGTGATCTTGCTCAGAAATCAGGAGAACTCTTCTTCAAGCTGAAATGGATTGCTAATACCATGAAGAAAAAATGGCCTGCTGTTACTGTGGTTCCTGTAGTCAACGGAGATGTTATAGTCGCTGCAATAGCTCCTGCGGCGTGGATGTTTACAAGAGGCGAAAAAGGAATAAATCTTGAAGCAGGTATGAGATCCATGTCTCCTGAATCCTTCAGGAAAATCAGCACACGCACAATAACGAAGAATAAGTTCTATGATTTCGTGGAAGGTCAGTTCAGAAAAAAATGGACCCTTATGCCAATTGAACCATTTCCTGAACAATGGGACACATATGTGTCCTCAAAAGCGTGTCAATTCAATTTTGCACCTCTGAAGATAAATAAAGATAATCTAATACGTGAAGGATATCCTGAGAAATATGTAACCCTCTCAAATAGTGGGGTCGTTATAGATGCTTGGAAATTCCTAAAAAACAAGAAGACAGAAACAAGCATATTTGAGATATATCCTGACCTTGAAGAAGATAGATGGATACGTGTGGACATACACCGAAAAGAAAACATGAATCCTCGACGCATAACAAGCATAATTGGCGGAATAAAGAAGCTTGTGGAAAAAGGACATAAAGTAAATCTGATAGCTATGAATTCTACAAAGCAGGCAATATCCTATAACAAACTTGGTAAGATAATATCTAAACTTAAAGAGAACAAGAACTTCCTATACACAGATCTCTGGCCAGAATTCGCTCAAGTAAAAGAATTCTATAAGAGTGAACATAACTTGGTCCCTCTTACTGATAGTGGAGGCCTTCAGGAAGATATGAACTACTGGAGAAAACCATGCCTTACAGCCAGATTCAGCACAGACAGACCTGAATCCGTCATGCATTCAAGATCCAATTTACTCGTTCCGCCCGCGTCAGCAGATCTTGTCTTCAGCGTCGTAGACAGGGCAGTGAGAGACGAAAATATTCTTAAAGACATGGCAAATGCCAAATATATATATGGCGATGGTTTCGGAAAGACATTCGCTGATAAGATGAAAAAATATATGCGAAACAGCTACCCAATGACCTGGACTCATGAAGAACTAGAAATCTGGAAAGAGAAGCATTAACCAAAATACAGGTATGAATGAATATGGTCAAAAAGATTATGGATGATTTATATTATGATAGTAAGGAAAATTACAAGATTGAGAGAAAGAATAATTGGAAACTCAAACTTATCTCCAAATACAACAAAGGAAAAGGCTTAGATATAGGTGCAGGATCAGGCAGATGGCTTGACAAATTCCCCAATTGGACAGGAATAGATATTGATAAGAGATCTCACAAAAACAAAAGAATAAAATACGGAGACATAACAAAAATTCCGTTCAAAAGTAAAACATTTAACATAGCTCTCACAGCACACATACTTGAACATGTACCTCGCAACAAGACGCAGAAAGCAATCAACGAAATAAAAAGGGTACTAAAAAAAGAGGGCATACTTGTAATCTTCGGACCCAATCCTGCAAATCATAATTTCTATAATGATCCAACACACATAAATCCTTTGAATCTCACTGCACTTGAATCCATACTCACCAATTCAGGATTTAAAGTGATAGAAAGGGACTATTCATTATACAGAAGACTTGGGTGGTCCTTTTTACTACCTCGGTTCATAATAGATATCTTCGGACAGATATTTCTCACAGAATATTTCCTAGTTGTGAGAAAATCATAGATTAATTACTGATGTGACTGCTGATAAAATAGCATCAATGTCTATCGAATCAGTTATGTTCGGTCTGTGTTTATCTTTAGTAGTATATGAACAGAAATCTAAATGATCTGCTACAATCTTCACACCAGTATATAATTCTATCTCCTCCGCAGAGGTCACTGTGAAATAGCATATAACAAATTTATTTAGGGATATTCCTATATGCACTGTGAGAGAATCTGGAGTTATTATAACATTGCAAAGATTAACTATGCCTATGAATTGTTCAAGATCCTGAACTTTGTGCGTTAACACATAAGGACATTTTTCTTTAATACCATTCGTCTTAGAAAGCTCAAGTTCATCAGGCCCTGTTAATAGTAATATGTTCACCTTGTTACCGAATTTTTTTCGTATCTTTTTTATTAAAGATATCTGTCTGTCTTTTGGCAACGACTTCATAGGCCATCTCTTTCCAGCACCAACACCAATTCCTATGATTGGCTTGCTCAAATCCAGTTTTCTCCTCAAATCATTAGCATATTTTATGTCTTTTTTTATGAGAAAAAGCCTATATCTCTGTTTGGTCCAGTTCAAATCAAGCAACCTGTATAATATTTCTGAATATGAGAAAAGATTAGTCTTCTTAAGTTTGTCAGCAGTCTCCCTACCATGCCTGCTTATAAGACTCATATCATACCAAGCCGAGCTTCTCTGCGTGTATTTCAGTCTACTATCATCCAAATATACTCCAAAAAGTCTGGAAAAAGATATCTTTGTTACAATATCAAGAATGTGCTTGTCTTCCTCTAAGGATATCACTAAATCATATTTCCTTGAGAATATATCCTTATCTAAATTTTCTTTAAAATATAATTTTTCTATGTAAGGATTGTTTTCAAGAAGGGGTTTTGCTACATCGCTGGTAAGCCAGAACACTCGCGGATTTGTATATTTTTCCATTAAACCTTCAAGAAGTACTGTAGTTCTTAGGACGTCTCCCAGGGCACCTGTTTTCACTATCAAGATAGTACGCATGATGATGGTATTCTTAAACATTATTTATTACTTTCTATATCTTCAGTTATTGAACTGAATATCCTTATTTGAATATGAAAAAAGTAACAGAAATTATTTAAATAGCAACCTTGTTGAACCATTAATAGGGGGTTAAACTTATGAAAATTACAATATTAGGTGGAGCAGGATATTTAGGATCCATAATGACAGAGCATCTTCTTGATGAAGGACACGAAGTAACTGTGCTTGATAATCTTTATTACGGACAAAACACGCTATTTCATTTTTGTGCAAATACAAATTTTGATTTTGTGTTTGGAGATGTTAGAAATCTAGAACTTGTTAAAGAAACAATAAAAGATTCTGATTTTATAATACCTCTAGCAGCAATAGTTGGCGCACCTGCCTGCGACAGAGTTCCAGATGATGCAAAATCAATAAACTACCAGTCAATAGTAGAACTGATAAAATTAAGAAGTCCTAATCAAAAAATAATATATCCAACTACAAATAGCGGATATGGTACTAAATCAGGAGAAACATTTTGTACAGAAGAAACACCCTTAGAGCCTATATCTCTTTATGGTAAAACCAAAGTAGATGCTGAAAAAGCACTTCTTGAAGCAGGAAATGTCATTACTCTGAGACTTGCAACAGTATTCGAAACATCACCTAGGATGCGAGTTGATTTACTAGTAAATGACTTTGTAAATAAAGCAGTTACAGATAGATATATTGTTGTATTTGAGAAAGATTTCAAAAGAAATTACATCCACATAAGAGACGTAGCCAGATGTTTCGCGCATTGTATAAAGAACTTTGATTCTATGAAAAATAATGCATACAACGTAGGTCTTGATGAAGCTAATCTATCAAAAGAGGAACTCGTCAATAAAATAAAGGAATATTACCCTAATTTCTATATTCATTTTTCTGAAATAGGAAAGGACCCTGATAAGAGAAACTACATAGTGTCCAATGAAAAAATAATGAAAACAGGATTTGAATGCAAATATGATATCAATTCAGGAATAGTAGAATTAGCAAAAGGATTTGCTATAATGCAAGACAATACATTTAGAAATGCAGCAATCAAAAATGCAATTAAGAGACTTGTAGTAAAAGGCGATAAAAAATGAAATGCAGAGTCTGTGATAACGAAAAACTTATTCCAGTAATAGACTTAGGCATTCAACCTTGGGGAAATAACTTCCTTAAAGAAGATGAAGTTGGAAAAGAACTGAAGTATCCCTTAAAAGTTATATACTGCACTAATTGCGCTACAGCCCAGCTTGACTACACTGTAAAAAAAGAGGTTATGTTTGCAAACCACACATATTTATCGGGCATAACCAAAACATTGAGTAAACATTTCAGAAAACTTGCTGAAGAAGTAGATAATATGTTTTTTTCAGAGAAAACTGATAAATCCGTACTTGATTTGGGATCAAATGATGGCACCCAACTAAAACATTACAAGGACTTAGGTTATTCTGTTCTCGGAGTAGAATCTTAAAAGAACATAGCAAAGATAGCAAACGATGATGGAATACCAACAGAAGCTGATTTCTTTAATCTTGATGTTGCAAAAAAAATAAACAAAAAATTCGAAGTAATAAATGCTTCGGGTTTTTTCTTTCATTTAGAAGAACTTCATTCCGTAACCGATGGAATAAAATTTCTTTTAGCAGATGATGGTGTTTTTGTAGTACAATTTCTATACATGAAATCCATTATCGAGAACAATGCGTTTGATCAGATTTATCACGAGCATCTCTTGTATTATACATTAAAAACAATTGAAACATTGCTAAACAGACATGGACTAACCATGTTTGATGCATACTTTTCAGGCATACATGGTGGTTCTATAATGGGCTTTGTCACACACACAGGCAAGAAAGAAAAGACGGATAGATTAAAAAAATTAATACAAGAAGAAAATGATGCAAAAACAAATGACCTTGAAACATATAAAAAATTCGCAAAAAATATAGAGATAATGAAAGAAAAAAATCTTGAATACCTAAAGAAAAATAAAGCTGCGGGAAAAACAATATATGGTTTTGGTGCACCTGTAAAAGGAAATACTCTTCTTAATTATTTCAATGTTGACACAAAATATTTAGATTTTCTTGTTGAAAAGAATAAACTTAGAAAGGGATTATTCTCTCCAGGAATGCACATACCGGTAATACTCGAAGAGGATGTAGAAAAACAGCCTGACATTTATTATGTGCTTGCGTGGAATTTCAAGAAAGAAATACTCGAGAACAATGAAGAATTAATTAAACAAGGAGTAGAATTCTATTTTCCGGTAAATCCTAAGGTGAACTAAAATGACTGCTATTTTTGTAGATTGTGAAAGATCAGTTGCATATAAATCTCCAGATTATATTCAACCATGGGGAACAAAGTAAGACAATAGCACAAATAAGTTTTTTAATAAGAAGCTATATAAACTCTACGGCATTCAAAAAAATCTCAAAATATTAGACTTAGGATGTTCGGGGGGGGGATTTGTAAAAATGTGCCACGATGATGGGCACTTTGCAATTGGGCTTGAAGGAAACGATGTTTCCAAAAAAAATAAACGTGCCGAATGGGCATCAATACCAGAAAGACTATTCACTTGTGATGTAACTGGAAAATTTAATATATACAAAAATAAAAATGATTCGACAAGAATAAAATTTAATGTTATAACTTCTTGGGAACTTATTGAACACATAGCCGAATGTGATTTAAAACAACTAGCTGAAAACGTTAAAAACCATTTATCTAACAATGGACTTTGGATTATGAGCATTTCTCCTAATGAAGAAATAATAAATGGGGTTCGATTGCATCAATCAGTACATAATAAACCTTGGTGGATAAATACATTTAGAAGGCTAGGATTTATAAATAAAGAAAAATATGTCAAATATTTTAACACCCAATTTGTGAGAGGGCCTAAATATGGTGCTGGAGGAAGTTTTCATCTTGTTTTGACATTACCAAAAAACAAATTGCCCCCAATACCTAAAGAAACAATATTACAAAGAATGACTGATAAATATAGGGGTAGTAAATTACAAAAAGCACTCCGGTTTTTGGTCTTAGGTGAATAAAAAATGAAAATACTCGTCACTGGAGGAACAGGATATCTCGGAGAACATCTAGTAAAACGTCTTGAGAAAGATGGACATGAAGTCACTAAGTTTAGTTCAAAAGAATGTGACCTTACAGAGCATGACGCATTGTTTGAATATCTAAAAGATAAAAAAGGATATTTTGACAGAATATATCATCTTGCTGCATGGACACAAGCAGGAGATTTTTGTTTATATCATTCGGGAGAACAGTGGCTAATAAATCAAAAAATAAACACAAACGTTTTGGATTACTGGCACTTTGAACAACCCCAAGCCAAATTTATATGCATGGGAACCAGTTGCTCTTATGACCCTGAACTACCATTAATTGAAGAAAATTATATGCTAGGAACACCAATAGATAGTTTATACACATATGCAATGACAAAAAGAATGCTTTATGCAGGACTCTTGGCATTGAATAAGCAATATGGTCACAAATATCTTTGCGTAGTACCTAGCACATTATACGGACCAGATTATCATTTCGATGGTAGACAACTTCATTTCATATTTGACCTCATCCGAAAAATCGCAGATGGAAAATACGAAGGAACTGAAGTCACATTATGGGGAGACGGCTATCAAAAAAGAGAACTTATTTTCGTTGAAGACTTTATCAACGATCTTCTACATCTGAGCAACCATGCAGATAACGATCTAGTGAATATAGGCGCAGGAGAAGAACACACAATAAGAGAATTCGCGAAAAATATTTGTGATTTTATAGAATATCCTTTTGAAAACATCAAGTTTGATACAACAAAATATGTAGGTGCAAAATCGAAGTTTTTGAGTAATAAAAAACTAGGGAGTATTCAGCCAAATCTAAAAAGAATATCTCTAAAAGAAGGATTATCAAAAACAGTAAAATGGTACCTTAAGGAAATATTGAAAAAATGAAAAAACTTGTTCTTCTAGACTATTATCTCACAAACAAATCAGGCCATCATTTGACATATGATTTGTCTGTTGTTAACGAGGCCGTGAAAGAAGGAATTCCTGCAGAAATACTCTGCCCAAAAGGTGCTGCAGTGTCGAAAAATTTTCTTATAAAAGATGAGCTTGATTCTTTTACTACAAATGGAAAATTTCAATCAATAAAAAAAATACTTGAGAGAATTAAAGAAATAAAGAACACCATAAAAAAATACAAAGACTCGCTTTTCATTGTACAATATGTAGATAAAACAACATATTTTCAATGGTTCTTTGCGACATTATTTAATTCTGGAAAAAATAATAGATACGCTTTTGTAATCCGTAGAGGTCTTGTTGATCACTATAAATCCGATCCGCTTATGAGCGCCTTATTAAAATCTTTAATAAGCTCTCCATTCATATTCATCTTAAAACAAAGAAAAGATTTCTATTTTTTAACTGATAGCGAACTGATAGATATTGATTTAAAAAAAAGAGGTTTCAAAAGAACTGGCCTCCTCCCAATACCTCATTTACCTAATGTAACTTTCAAAGCATCAAAAGAGGATGTAATAGGATTTTTTGGTGGGGCTCGATATGAAAAAGGATATTGTCTTCTGCCAGAAATTATAGACTCAGTATTAAAGAAAAAACCAAAAACAAAATTTGTAATACAAGATTACCTTCCAAAGATAACATATTATAACATGCATCTTGATTTATTAAAAGAGACTCAAACAAAGATAAGAAGTTTAGCCAAAAAATATCCTAAAAACATCATTTTACTCGAAGGTTATTTGGATGATAAGACTTACAATAAGTACATGGACATGTGTAAAATTCTTCTTTCAATATACAATAAAGATCTGTACGGTATGGGTACATCAGCAATTCTGTCAGAAGGAATCTCTATGGGAAAATGGATAATCGTTCCAAATGGCACTTGGATGTCTTATCAAAAAAATAAATATTCCAAAATATCTGCATTTGATAATTTCAATGCAAAATCTATAACTGAAGCCATACTTAAAATTAAGGAGAACATCCCTCAAAAAACACTTCTTGAACAAATATCTGGCTGGAAAAAGTTCCATAGCGCTAAAAACTTCATCAAACTTCTCAGAAAATACGCGTTTAATTGAGAACGTCTATCAACAAACATTTGAAATATAACCACTATTCAGTAGTTAAAAAGTGAAACATTTATATATTAGAAATTTGTAAACATAATATAAATCCTAAAAATTCCCTTTCTGTTGGAATACCTGTGATGCTACACAGCCCCGTCGAAATAGAAGCATTCAAACAGGCAAATATTCGTCTGATTAACCTAGGAGAAAACCTGGGAGTTCGTCTAACTCCAGGAATATTTCTTTATAACACAAAGAATAGCATGCAAAACATAGATTCTACGATAAATAATCAAAAAAAACATCGCTTTGAAATATTACAATCACAAATATCGATACAATACGAAGATAGCCTAATTTATCCAGCAAACAAAAATTCTCTTGCAAAAAAAGCCATAGAAGCAACAGCGAAGATGATTGAATATAGTAATCAAGACAGAGCGCCAGTAATTTCCACGCAACCAGGAATAATGATTTTAGATAATAACATTGATATCCCCTAACTCAGGGCATATAGTATCAAAACATTTCTCAAAAATTCCGATAAAATAAAAGAAAATATCATAAAACAGTTTCACGAGCTTGAGAAGGTAGCAAATTCGTACGGCTTGGTTTTGGCAATTGAAAACTCAATCACACCCACTCTCGAACCGCATAAGAACGATCCCAAAAAAACACCCGCATTACATTATTTTCCATCAACAGACATAAAATCTCTTAACAACATAACAAACAATTTTGTTTTCTATATAGCACACTATAAATCATCACAAAATGCTCTGATTGCTTTAGATAGAAACGGCGAGAATTCAGATTTGTTGAAAGAAATTTATGATGTAAAAACTGCTAAAGAATACATTAAAAAGTTAGGTTCAGTAGACGACTACTTGAAAAGAAGCAAAGCAATACACATGAGCAATACTGAAGGCATAGGTGTTCATCTTGAAACACATCCTGAACTAGATATTCTTTGGGGCCGAGATGGAACGAATGCCGGACTTGCAGAGAAAGAAGAACTCAAAAAAATTTTAAATTATGCATTAAACAAAAACATATCAATAAGTATAGAAACAGCATACGATTTGAAGAACATACCGAAAAATAAATTTTCAGAAGCAGACAGCTTTATTGAATATGTATTGAAATAAGCACCTAATACATATCTTTTATTATTTTTCCCCAATCTAAATTTTCTTTCATCCACAAATAAGCTTTTTTGCCCATATTTTTTGTAATATTCGGATTTAAAAGAAAGCGAGATATTGCTTCAGAAAGTTTTTCAGAATTTTTTGGCGGCACTAGAATTCCTGTTTTTTCATTTATGACTACATCAGAAAGACTGCCCACATCCGTCGCGATAACTGGCTTTCGAAAAGAGTAAGCCACTGGAATAACTCCTGATTGTGTAGCATCATCATAAGGTAAAACAACAAATTCCGATTTTGAAAACAGGACAGCTAATTTTTTATCAGATATGAACTCGTTATGTATTTCCAAATTTCCTTTCACTTGTTCAATAAGAGCTTCGTATTCTTTGAGACTTCCTGAACCTGCTATGATAAGTTTCGATTTGGGAAATTTTTTTACGACTGATTGCATGGCATTAAGTAGCGTAAATAAGCCCTTATATCTTTCAATGCGACCAAAGAATAAAAACACTCCTTTGTCAGGTATTTTTTTATTCTGTCCTTCTTTTAATGCAGGACCTATCGCGCCATGACGCTTCGACATTATTCTAGAAGCGGAAATATTTTTATTTTCAATCAGCTGTTTTTTTAGTTTCTTGCCATGCACAAATATTCTGTCTGCGTGCTTAAAAAAATATGTGTGTACATATCTGTCTCCAAGCGTCCTTAATTTCCACGCTTCTCCAGAATGAAATTCGGGATCGTGACAAGTCCAATATATTTTGAAATTCCTAAGCATTTTTGCATAATACACAGCATACGGATGATTCCACACTACGTGCAGTATATCTGGCTGTACGTTCTTTATCTTTTCTAGTATAATTCTATGCTGACTTGAAAAAATATTTCTAATAGTTCCTAATATGCTAGGGGGTGCAGTTATAGTTAATATGTTCACATCTTTAGAGAATATAGATTTGTCCGAGTAATCTGGAATAACTACCCACACCTCATGTGTTTTTGCCGCGGCATTTGCAATACCTGCAGCGTAATACAAATTAGCGTTTTTCCCTAGCAAACTAAGTATAACTATTTTTTTCGTTTTGATAATAGTTCCTCCACAGAGTTCATAATCATTTTAGGGGTTATGAGATCCATACAATTAGTCGTTGGACACTTCTCATCAAATTTTGTCTTATAACACATCAAACAAGGCAGATTAGGTTCTAAAATTGTTCCTCGGCCATACGTATAAAATTCGTTTTTATTGAATATATTATTCAGAAGTACGACTTTTTTGTGAAGACCCACCGCCGCGTGGAATGCGAATGTGACACAAGTAACAACAACATCTGCAAGACTGAGTAAACCTATAAAATCAGAATATTTGAAAAGTCCAGGGTAGACTGCGCCTGATTCCTTTGCTATCTTTTTATTTTTGTTATCTTCTGCTGGTCCTCCTACAATAATTACAGAATAACCTTTTTCAAGAAGTATCCTAGCGACAGATATCCATTGTGCTTCAGAATAAATCCTTGTAACCCACTGATTACCCGCTCCTGTATTCAGTGCTATTATGGGGCCGTCAGAATCCAGATTTAGTTTGGGGACCACATACTCTGGCAAGATGTATTCCTCGCCCTTGAAATCATAGCCACACATTTCAAATATTTCTTCCATATAATGCTTCTTGTTCTTTTTCATTAAATCGTCGAATATTCCAGTCTCCCATTTTCGTCTCGCATCCTCATCAAACGGAAGTATTACACCATCTTTTTGAGTAAATCCTTTCTTCTTTTTTGCTCGAATTGAATTAGCAAGTGCACAAGCCTCAAGATCCTTGTCAAGAGATAGTACGAGATCAAATTCAATATCTCTTAGAAGAAGAGCGGATTCGTTATTGAACTTGAGAATCTTGAAAACTCTGCTTTTAGGTATTAAATCTGGATAATTAGTCACCCAGAATATCTTGGGGTTCTTATATTCATTCTCTAGTCTTTCAAGCAGAGGTGTATTGCGTATGACCTCTCCAGCGGCCTGAAACTTTATTATTAAGATATTCTGTCCAGCTTGCTGATAAAATCCACAGGCTTCACAATGTACTCCTTGCTCTTTGTGAGGCTTGCAAGGCTTGTAACCATTGAAATAAATACAATCAGAGTTCACTTGCATAATTTGTAAAACCCAATAGAATATATAAACTATTTGGAATAACCACACAAAATGACAAATATTTATTTACAATATGGTAAATAAATGTCCTTCAGCCATAAACTTATTAAAATAATACAGATATCCAAAATCAATTAAACAATGACTATAAAAAAAAGACCGCTCGAAGAGATAGTTGACAATTTTGATGGAAGCAAGATTCTCGTTATAGGGGATGTTATGATTGATCATTATCTGAATGGCTCTGTTAAAAGAATCTCGCCTGAAGCTCCTGTACCTATTGTGAATATAACTAATGAATACAATACTTTGGGCGGGTCTGGAAATGTTGCTGCGAATATAGCTGCGCTCAACACAACAGCTAATTTTCTTAGTGTAGCAGGATATGATGATGGAAAATTGAAATTAGATGGTCTTTTAAAACAGCACAACATACAGGGAACAATAATTGAAGAAAAAAACAGACCCACAACAGTCAAATCAAGAATAGTAGGAATGAGTCAGCAACTTCTAAGATTCGACTATGAAACTACTGCAGATATCAAAGAAAAGACAGAACGAAAGATACTTTCAGAACTTGAATTAAAATATCTCAAAAATCTTTCAGTAATAATAATATCGGATTACAAAAAGGGCGTTGTCACAAAAAACCTTCTCAAAAACATAATCTCTCTGTCTAACAAGCACAATATAAAGACAATTATAGATCCTAAACCAGAAACCATAAATTTCTGCAAAGATAGCTATCTAATAACTCCTAATAATCACGAAGCGTCAACATATCTGAATGCTCTAGCAGATTCTAATGAAGATGTTGTACTTGCTGGAAAGACAATAAGCAGAAGACTCAAGAACAACGTACTCATTACTCGAGGTGAATATGGTATGGCTCTTTTTGAGCAAAATAAAAAACCATTCCTAATTCCTACCGAAGCTAAACACGTATATGATGTGACTGGTGCGGGAGACACCAGCATCGCACTCATAGCACTAAGTCTGACCGCTAATGCGACACTGCAAGAAGCAACCATAATATCTAACGTTGGAGCAGGACTTGTTGTACAGAAACAGGGCACGCAAACAATAACCCCTGATGAGCTTAAGAAGGAGTTAAGTAAAAAATATTTCTGAAAAACTAAAATGACTATAAAAAATAAGAACACAAAAGTTCTGATTTTAGCAAGATGTTTGGGAACTAGAATGAGACATTTAACTGAAAAAATTCCCAAATCATTAATTAATTTTTGTGGTAAACTTCTAATTCAACATTAGATTGAGAAATTATCAGAAAGCTTTATAAATCAAATAATATTCCGAGTTATCTGGACGGTCATAGCAGCGTGGTCCCACCCGTACCCATTTCGAACACGGAAGTTAAGAACGCTTACGTCCTGGT
>Ga0114931_10002542_pt1 | contig 23182 bp, 21 predicted proteins | sample 2SBtaG_FD_89579 | JGI IMG/M metagenome (GOLD analysis project Ga0114931, IMG submission 89579) | Deep subsurface microbial communities from Kolumbo volcano to uncover new lineages of life (NeLLi) - 2SBTROV14_V59a metaG | ecosystem: Environmental > Aquatic > Marine > Volcanic | place: Kolumbo... | reverse complement strand
CGGGCTCGGGCCGCCCGCACACAAACCCAAGGAGCGCAGCATGATGTTTCCATCTCGCCGTCCGCTTCGCGAACCTACCAAGTTGATCATCGCCGTGTGTTGTTTGAGCTTTGTCGCCGGAGCCTCGCTGGGACAGGGGTTGCGCCGGCCCTTACTCAAGAAGCCGTCGCCGTTCGCGCCGGGGTCGCTGCCGTGCCCGACGCCATGCACAACTCGGGCCACGCCACCGAATCAATGCTGGCGCGTCAAGTGCAATCCGAGCTCGGCAAACTCCAATCAATACGGGTGTGTTGTGGTTTCGGTTACAGGTTGGTTTAATCGCCTTCTTCTCGGGTGCTGAGAGACGCGCATGGGCTCCGAACTTTCATCTCCACTTCACCGGATTCTTCTTCGCCGGATTCGTCGCAACCGCCTTCGACGTGTAAAAACACGCCAGCGATTGATCCTATTGATTGTGCTTGTCGGCTTCTTTGCCCTGACGGGCTGGCTCCTGTTCCGACCTGTTGAATATGTGCCTGAAGAGGTCAAAGAATGGGCAAGGCAAACCCAAGAGACAGCGGCGCCATGGTCCGTTGCTGAGATCGACAACGAGACAGGGCGAGAAGAGGCTATACAGTTCCTCACTTCAAGGCTGCCGATTCCTGATGGCGCCCAACAAGACAGGAATATCCTTGATCGCGGCGTCGATCATCTCGTCGCATTCCTGGCGGCCCGTTCAAGCGCCACGCTGCGCGAATACACCGATTGGACCTATTCGCAGGGTCTCGAAATCCGTAATGCCTGGCCGCACGAACCGAGGTTCAAGGAAGAATCGTTCCAGAGTGCGTATCGGAGATCGCTTGATATCGATGATCCTGAAATTAGATGCACACCCGCACAGTTTTTCCGTGATATCTACGAACACAATATGAACGCCGGTGGAGGCGCCTATGTGCCGGTTGAAATTTCAACCGGAGACGAGTCAGCTTATATCTCCATTGCCACATTCACCCACCCATCGGACACATTCGACTACAACGATGATCTGCTGGAAAAACCACCCGGGATCGAGTTCTGGGTTGGCGGCATCAGTTGGTCCTGGCTCCGTTTCACAGAGCCACCGAATACGATGGCGGATATCATCGAAAAACACGGCAAGGCGACCGTCATGCGTGTGCTGCTTCTGCTGATCGGACCGACCGGTCTCAAGATGCCGACGGATATCTACCAGTGCTACGATCCCGATCGCAAGCAATGGTTTGTTTACCAGGCGCTGCAAGCCAACTTCGGACCCACCGTGGGAACCGGCCCAAAGGAAGACACCTGGTTCGTATATTAATCCTCGCCCGCCTTCATCGCATCGTCTCGAACCGCTCACCCCGTCGAACAACGATTTTCTGCAGCTCCAGAATCGTCGTCTCCGAGCGCACCACGCCCGCGTCGAGCCCCGTTCGGCGGACGATCTCGTCGAAGGAGCCGGGGGCGTCGAGGCACACGACGATCTGTCGCTGCTGCTCGCTCAGCGAGTCGAGATCGATCATCGGCGGCGCCGGCTCTGGCGCATCGGGATCGGGATCGACCTGTTCAACGTGATGCCTTCTCGCCGGGCCTTCGAGCATGTCGAGGATGTCGCCCGGATCGACGACCATGTGGGCGCCGCCCATGGTGATGAGGTTCAGGCAGCCGCGCGAGGTCGGCGAGTCGACCCGGCCCGGGAGCGAGAAGACCTCGCGCCCGTGGTCCTCGGCGGCGAGGCGCGCCGTGATGAGGGCGCCGCTGCGTTTGGGCGCTTCGATCACGAGCGTCCCGAGGCTGAGGCCCGAGATGATGCGGTTGCGCGCCGGGAAGTTGTCGGCGTGCGGACCGGCGCTCATTGGCAGCTCCGAGATCACGGCCCCGCCGCTGCGAGCGATCGCGTCGAAGAGGCCCTTGTTCTCGGGCGGGTAGCACCGTGATAAGCCGCACCCGAGGACGGCGACCGTCCGGCCTTGCGCGCGCAGCGTGGCGCGGTGGGCGGCGGTGTCGACGCCCCGGGCGCCGCCCGAGATGACACACAGCCCGGCCTGCGCCATCGCCGAGGCGAATCGCTCGGTCTGCTCGATGCCGTAGTGTGTGGCCGAGCGCGAGCCGACGATGCCGATGGTGTAGGCGTTGCTGATGGCGTCGATGTCGCCGCGGACGAACAGCACCGGCGGCGGATCCTGGATCTGGCCGAGCAGTTCGGGGTAGTCGTCGTCGATGAGCGTGACGAGCCGGGCGCCCGCCGCGCCGGCTTCGTCGAGTTCCTGCGCGAGCCTGTCTTCGATGTCTGGCCGAGCATCTACAATCGCGCGGGCGGTCTGGGCGCCGATGCCCTGGATGGAGGTCAACTCGCGCCGGCTCGCTTCGAGGACGGCGCGGGGTGAGCCGAGCGTGTCGATGGCCCGGCGGGTCAGGACCGGCCCGAGCCCGGGCAGGAGGGTGATGCGGAGCAGGTCGGCCTGATCATCGGTAATGGATGGCGGGTCGGGCAACATGGATCCATGACCATACCGAACGGATGCCGATCATGCGAGCTTATTCTCTCGGCCACACTGATTACGTCAGCACCAACCCATCCCAAGCCAGCCCCATTTCCTCGCCCGGCATCTGCGCCTCGAACTCGGCGTGCCGGATCTGGTGGCCCATGTGGACGAACCACGTCTGCTTGGCGCCGATCTCGCCCGCTGTTTCGATCGCCTGATCCACGGTCAGGTGGGTCGGGTGGTGGCGCGGGCGGAGGCAGTCGAGCGCGAGCGTGCGCAGGCCGGTCAGCTCCGGGTGCGTCTCGGGCGGGATGCTGCTGACGTCGGTGCAGTACGCCAGCGGGAGGAAGTCGGCCTTGAGCCTCGATCCCGGCGCCGGCTCGATTCGGTAGCCGAGGATGGGCAGGCGCCCGTGCAACAGGCGGATCGGCGTGAAGCGCAGCCCGAAGAGGTCCAGCGGCAGCCCGGGCCCGATCTCGTGCGCGATGAGCGTCGCCACGAACGACTTGTTGACGTTGTTGTGCGACTCGAAGACGTGCCGGAAGACGCGCCTGAGCGCCTCCATCGTGTGCGGCTCGGCGTAGACATCAATCGGCGCCTGCATGACGGCGTTGAACCGGCGGACCTCGTCGAGCCCGAAGACGTGATCGACATGATTGTGCGTAAACAGAACCGCATCGCATCGCGTCAGGTTGTGCGTGAGCGCCTGCTGACGCAGGTCGGGCGTCGTGTCGATCAGGACCGTGCGATCCTGGCCGGTCGCGTCCGTCCAGCACACCGCGGCGCCGGTGCGCAGGCGGGTGTCGCGCGGGTCATCGGACGTGCACGTCGCGCAGTCGCACGCGATGGCGGGGATGCCCGCGCTGGTGCCGGTGCCGAGGAAGATGAATCGCATGGTGATGAGGATACGCCCGATTCGATTCGCGCGTGGCGCGCGGCACGGTCAAGCTCGCACCGGGGCGCGGGTGACGTGGTGACGCGGGCTCGGGTCACGGCGTATTTGGCGACGGCGCTTCGTATTTCAGGTACATCGCGATGTCGTGATCATCCACCTCGCTCTGTTCCCACGCGGCCATGTACAGCCCGGCGAGCGTCCCGGCGCCGTCGCCCAGGCGTTTGAGGATGAACGCCCGCCCCGCGTCGGTGTCCAGTTGATTGTCACGCTCGAGCCTGTAGAGCGGCTCGACGAGCTCGTGTGATCGTTCGATGTGCGCGAGGATCTCGGGCCACGGGTCGCTCGTGTCGTTGACGACGATCGGCTCGATCGCGAGCACGCCCACGAGCGTGTCGGCGTTGAGGTGTTGCGTCTTGAGAACACCGCTGTCGATGTAGGAATGGATGCGCCCATCGGTGGTGTAGCCCTCGGGGTTGTCGCCCAGCCAGCCGTGGTGATGGATGGTCGTGTGCAACGGCTGGGCGGCGTCGCCCACCCAGTGGCTCAGGACGCCCATATGGTACGCCGCCTCGGCCCGCGCCTGCACCAGCTCGCTGGCGCGGAGCGGATCGTCCTTGGCGAACGACTCGAGGATCCGGCACATCCGGAACGCCGCGACGAGCTTGACGTAGCTCTCGTTCATCGCGTACGGCAGGAACCCGGGCATCCAGTCGATGCCGGCCTTGTCGGGCGGCTCCTGGCCAAACCGCTCGGGATGCCGCTGCATCGCTTCGCCCATCGCCAGCACGAAATCGTACCGCAAGGGCGGCAGGTCTTCGTAGACGAGATCGAAGTCACTCCCGAGCTGTTCGATGTCGAGGTAGTGCTCGGGGTTGTTCTCGTGGTTGAGCGTGGCCAGCCCGGCGCCGCGCCGGCGGTCGGGCTCGTTGCACATGAAATCAACGCGTTCGCGGAAGAGCGCGTTGTTGATCCACTCGGGCATCTCGGTTGAGGCGGCGTCTAGGGCTAGCTCGGTGATGGCGATGTGCCCGACCCCGCCCCAGGCGTAGGCGAGGGAGGCGGTGGTCAGCATCGCGACGGTGGTAATGAACGCTCGAAAAAAATGCATGCTCGAATCCTTTGTAGTCAAAGAGAAATACTCGTTCATCCAACCCGCTCCGCCTTGAGTGGCCTCGACATGAGCCGCACGATGCCCGCTTTCGCAGACAAGCCTTCGTACAGCACCGCGTGGACCGTCTGCGCGATCGGCATGTCCACCTTCAGTTCGCCGGCCAGCTCGACGATCGCCCTGGCTGTCGCGACGCCCTCGACGACGCTGCTCGTGCGCGCCAGGTAATCGTCGAGCGCCTCGCCCTTGCCCAGCGCTTCACCGCACGAGCGGTTGCGGCCGAAGGGGCTGAAGCAGGTCGTGGCGAGGTCGCCGACGCCCGCGACGCCGAAGAAGGTTTCCTGTTTGGCGCCCATCGCAACGCCAAGGCGGGTGATCTCGGCCAGGCCCCGCGCCAGCAGCGCGCTCTTGGCGTTGGAGCCGAGATCCATCCCGTCGACGACGCCGGCGGCGATGGCGATGACGTTCTTGGCGGCGCCGGCGAGCTCGACCCCGACGATGTCGTCGCTGGTGTAGATCCGCAGCCAGGTCGTCGAGAAAACGCGCTGAACGGTCCGGGCGAGGTCGGTGTCTTCGCTTGCGGTGATCATCGTCGCGGGCTTGCGCAGGGCCAGCTCGGCGGCGATGGTCGGACCCGAGAGATCCGCCAGCGGGCCGGGGCGCCCGGGCAGGGCGCCGGCGATTATCCGCGTGGGCAGGAGGTTGGTCCCGATCTCGATGCCCTTGGCGAGGCTGACGATCGGGGCGGAACCCGGGATCGATGGGCCCAGACGCTCGAGGACCGAGCGGATGTGCTGCGTCGGGATGGCGATAGCCACTAAATCGGCCCCATCGAGGGCCACGTCGGCGTCGTGGGTGACCACGATTGACGGATCGATGCGGAACCCGGGGAGCCTCGGGGACGTACCAGTGGCCGCGAGATTCTTGATATCGGCCGCGAAGTTTCCCCAGAGGCTGATCCGATCGGGTCGGACGCCAGCGCCTTGGTGATCCCCCTCGTGCAGGATCGCCGACATCACGAGGCCCATCTGGCCATCGCCCAGGATGGCGATCCGGCGGGGATTCCCGGCGTCAGCAATGGCGGGAAGGGTGTCGGGATGGCCGGTCGGATGGGTCACGGGCGGGGTTGGCTCTCCTAGTATGTCCGCCCAATGGTATGTCACCGGGGGGCGTCGGTACGATAAACACTGGGGAACCCCGGTTCCCTTTGATCCCAGAACCACCGCACAGGTTCGTTTCCACCCCCGGAGCGTTGCACCCATGTCCACCGATCAGGCGACCACCGAGCAGGCGATCCTCAGGCAGGACCTCAACGCACCGCCCCGAGCCGGCTCCGAGATCGCGACCGAAGAGGGCAAAATCGTCAAGTATCTCGTCGGTGGGCTGCTGGTGGCCATCACCTGGATTTCCGGGCTGATCGGCCTCGGCTCGCACGAGATCACGCTGCTGCCCGCGTTTGTCGGGACGCTGATCATATCGTGGGACCTGTTCATCGCCGCCGCCAAAGAGCTGCGGCAGGGCCGACCCACCAGCTCCACGCTCGCTTCGCTCGCGATCCTCGCGGCCATGGCGATCGGCGAGTATGTCACCGCCGGGTTCCTCGCGTGGATCCTGCTCGTCGCCGACCAGGTGCTCCGCCGGACGGCCTCGGGCGCCCGCCGGGCGATCGAGGATCTGATCAACCTGACCCCCGACATCGCCCGCGTGGTTGACAACGGCTCCGAGCGCGAGGTCTCGCTCGAAGAGGTCCGCGTGGGGATGATCGTCCGCGTCCGCCCCGGGGAGAACCTGCCCGTCGATGGCGAGATCGTCGCGGGGCAGAGCACCATCAACCAGGCCAGCCTGACGGGCGAATCCGTCCCGGTCGAGGCCGAGCCCGGCGCGGCCGTCTACGCGGGCACGACGAACCTGACCGGTCAGATCGATCTGCGGGTCACCAGCGTCGGCGCCGACACCACGATCGGCAAGGTGACGACGCTGATTGATGAGGCCGAGTCGGAGCGGACGCCGCGGCAACTGCTGATCGAGCAGGTGGCGGCTTACTACGTCCCGGTGGCGATCACGGTCGCGGCGCTGGTGTGGTACTTCACGAGCCAGTCCGAGAACCCCGAGACGGTGACCTAGGCGGCCAAGCGGGCGATCACGGTGCTGGTCGTCGTCTGCCCATCGGCGCTGCTGCTGTCAAACCCGACGGCGATGGTCAGCGCCTTCGCGACCGCGGCCCGGCTCGGGATCATGATCAAGCAGCCGAGCGAACTCGAGGCGGCGGCGAACATCGACACGGTCATCCTCGACAAGACGGGCACGCTGACCACGGGTGTCTTCGCGGTCAGCCGGCTGGCCCCGGCCGAGGGCGTCGAGGGCGCCGAGCTGCTCCAGGCGGCGGCCGACAGCGAGCAGCACTCGAACCACCCGCTGGCCAAGTCGATCCTCCAGACCGCGCGGTCGGCGCGGATCGAGCCGCGCGATTCGGTCAGCGCTGAAGAAATCCACGGCAAGGGCGTCCGCGTCAAGCTCGACGACGGCGAGATCGCGTCGGGCCGGGCCAACTGGCTGCTGGAGCTGAACCCCAAGATCCAGGACGACGTCGCGCTCGTCGAGGCGAAGATCCAGGGCATGACCGGCGTTCACGTTATGGCCGGCGGGCGGTACCTGGGCGCCGTCGGGCTCGAGGACAAGCTCCGGCCCAACGCCGGGGAGGTCGTCGAGCGGCTCCGGGCGCTCGACGCGCGGTACATCGCGCTGTTCACGGGCGACCGGACAGAGGTCGCCCAGCGCATCGGCGCCGCGGTGAACATCGAGAACATCCAGGCCGAGTGCCTGCCCGCCGAGAAGCACGAGCGCCTGGTGGAGATGATCGAATCGGGCCGGCGGGTGCTGATGGTGGGCGACGGCGTCAACGACGGTCCCTCGCTGGCGACGGCGGACGTGGGCGTCGCGATGGGTCTGAGCGGATCGGACATCGCGGCCAACTCCGCGGGCGTGGCCCTGATGAACGACGACCTGAGCCGGATCCCGTTCCTGATCGAGCTGGCGCGCCGGACGCGGACCGTCATCGCGCAGAACATCGTCGCCTCGATCCTGATCGCGATTATCGGTCTTATCCTCGCCGCGACGGGGACGCTCGCGATTGGCGCCGCCGCGGCATACCACTTCGCCGGGGATATCTTTGTTTTCGGCAACAGCTTCCGGCTGATCCGGTACGGTGAGGAGTTCGCCGAGTCCGAGCACAGTGCGCACGAACCACCCAGGCGCCGACGCGTCGGACACGTCGGACCCGCCAGCGCCGAGTCGCCCGGTGGAGTGGCGCCGGCGACGACGTGAACGTGTGATCGGACGTTGTGGATCATCCGACGTCCGGATTTCCAGCAAAAAGACACGCAAAGACAAGAAATCTCGTCGGTTGCGCAAATCTGCGCTACCACTGCGCTTGCGCCTTGCTGTATGGTGGGCATTCATGAGCCGCTTCAGGGGAGAGGCGCGCCGGACAACGGGAGGATCCGGCGTGAATGGGGGGCGAAGTGCGCCAGGGTTATCGGCCGGCGGGTCGGTGGCGTCGGCGCGCCAGAGGGAGGCTTTCGGGGATGAGCAATCTTGAGCACGACGACCTCGTCGGGGAAGCCGCCAAGCGGTTCCGGGCGATGGTCGAGAGCGTTGGGGTCAAGGGTTTTTCGGACGATATGACGTTGTCCACCAGGCAAATTAACCGGATGCTTTCCGGAGCCCAGCCGAACCCGGTCGAGCGATTAATTCGATGTCTTCAGTGCTGCGAACCCGAGATCGGGGACGCGGCGCTGTCGTTCATCTGCCAGGAGGCCGGCGGACACTTCGTCAAGGATGTCGGCATCATCGATCACGCGATCGTCAACGCCGTCCGCGAGTGCGCCGAGGCGATCGCGGCCATCTCCGACGGCGAGGTCAGCCCGCTCGACCGCACCGAGGTTCACGAAGCGATCGCCGCGCTCAAGGGTGTGCTGCTCGCGTCGGCCACGGGCGAACAGAGCCCCGAGGTCCACGTCAGGCCGGCAAGGCCCGCATCCCGGAACGACCAGGTCAACCGCTCGGCGTGAACAACGCTCCCCACGTCGCGCCATCCCCCAACGCCGCGCTCGCCTTGATCAACACATCGCCGCCCGTCATCCCCCGGCCGGCTTGACCCTGCGTTCGACCGCTTCGATCCGTCGCTTGTGCGGCTCGCCCCCCAGGGCCGGATCGATCAGCCTCAGCCGGTTGATCTGCACCCGGATGGCCTCGTCGTCCCGCGCCGGCTGCCCGGGCGCCGGCTCTTGCGGTTGATCGGCGAGGATCTCGAGCATCCGGGACCAGCTCCGCCAGAAGTCCGGGTCGTCGGTCTGCCCGCGTGATCCGAGCGTGTCGGCGACGCTCTGGAACAGCACGTACTCATTCGAGGGCTCCCGCTTGCCAAAAACGCCTCGCCCCGCCAGGTGTTCAGCCGAAAATCAAAGCGATCCTCGATCAGATACTGGAAAACGGGCAGCGCCTCTTTGGCCCGGCTCAAATACAGCAACGCCATGCCACGGGCCTTGCGACGCGCTCGTGTTGGATCGAGCGTTTTGGCAATGTCGGAATCAACGATGCGGAGCAGGAGCTCGGCGCCTGCGCGCTGGGCGCCGGCATCGCCGCGACGCTCGGCGTCGAGGATCCGGGCCGTGATCGGCGCCAGGCTCCCGTCGATCGCCCGCGTCATCAGAGCCCCCGAACCCGTCGCAGTCGGCGCGAGGCTCTCGATCTCGGCGGCGACCTCATCGAACCGGCCAAGCTCGGTCAACGCGAGGATCCTCGACGCTTCGAGCAGCTCCCGCGTCGAGTCATCGAGCGGCATCGACCCCATCTTCGACAGGCGATCGAGCACGGCGTTCGCGCTGGCGGCGCCGGGCGTCCGGAGCAGCTCGCCCGCAGAAAGCGCCAGCGCCCGGCGCTGCGCCCCGGCGTACGCCGGTGAGCCGGCCGGGACGCTGTCGTAGGCCTTGATCGCCTTGTCGAGAGCGCCCACCGACTCGAACAACATGGCCCGGCGCCGCCACAGCGCCTCGCGCTTGGGACCGGGCCCGGCGGCATCGATCATGGTCGCGAGGGTCCAGTCGAAGACCGCCGTCACCGGATCGGCGAGGTCGTCATGCGTGATCGCGTCGCCGATCGTGTACGCCTCGCGCAGCGCCGTCGGGCCCAGGCGCTCGCCGTCATCGGCCCCGGCGGTTTCGAGCAGCAGCAGCATGGCCCGGCGCGGGTCCTTGGCCGCGATGATTCGTGCGAGCGCCAGCCGCGCCTCGGAGAGTTCAACGGCGCCGAGCGTGCCGGATCGGTCGAGCAGGCGCTCGAGCGTTCGGATCGCGGTGGGTGTCGCCGGAGCGTCCTGCGCCTGCCGGTCGGCGCGCTCGATCTGCGCCAGTGCGGGCGCCGACGCGGGGGTCCATGCGTCCTCAGTCCACAACTCGTTGATACGGTCGAAAACCGCCCGGCGCAGCGCCAGGTACACGGCCTCCGTCGGCGCAGACGCGAGCGCCTCGATATACCCGCCGATCCCGAACGGCCTCGAGTTCCCGATTCGATCCAGCCTCACCGCGGCGTCGGCGCGCAGCAACGCCAGCAGCGGGTTCGCGGCGCCGTTGACGACAAAGGGTGGCCCCGTGCGGCAATCCGAGAGCGCGATCCGGGCCGCGCGATCACCCTCGGTGCGGGCGATCGCGAGCGATTTGCCGATCATCGCCTCGGCGAGATCCATCGGGGCGGGACGGTCGGCGCCCGCGCCCCGGGCGGCGCGCTCGATCGCGGTGTTGAACGACGCCAGCGCCTTGGCGGGCTCATCGAGCAGCAGCAGCGCTTCACCGGCGATGACGGCGCCCCGGGTGTCGATCGCCACGCCGCCGAGGGTCACCTTGTGCAGCGCGTTGACCGCGGTGGTGGCCAGGGCGGCGCGCGTCCGGTCGTCGTCTTGCAGCGCCGCGAGGATCGTCGCGGCCCGGGCGCGCGCCAGCGGGAGTCGCAGCTCCCGCCGTTCGACCGCCAGCGCAAAGCGTCGCTCGGTCGTCGCGTCGTCGGGATCGGCGGTCGCGTCGATGGCTTCGATCGCGCGATCGATCCCGATCGAGGCCGCGTCGGTCAGCTCGGCGGCCTCGGTGATCCCATCCAGCAGCGTCGCCCGGTCGGGCCCTGTCAGAACACCAAGCAGGGCGAAGGCCGACCGGCCCGAGGCGTCCTGCCGGGCGATCAACGCTTCGGCGCGGTCGAGCTGCGCAACCGCGGCGTCGCCCGGGAGCGGGGCCGACATCGCCAGCGACGCCGAGAAGCTGATGAGCGCGGCTATCGGCGCCAGGGTTGTGCAGCATCGGGAGGGCATTGATGACTCCATCGGCGGAATCCGTCGGATCCGTTGCCAGGAGTCTGATTATTGCGTCGCCGGGGGCGCGAAGCGGATCCGCTCGAACCCGGCGCGCAGGACGGCGTTGAAGACGCCCAGCGTGTGCTCCCACCTCGTCTGGGCGCCCGGGGTGATGATGAACGCCTGATCCGACGTCAGCAGCCGGCCCTTCGAGGCGTCCAGCGCCAGGTAGAGCTGGTCGTACGACGCGATCTCCCTCGGGAGCGGGCCGGTCATCGAGATCGTGTAGCCCCGCGGGCCATCGCCGACCGACCGGACCTCGATCCGCACCGGCGGCTGTTCGAGCGTCATGGCGACCGCCGGCCTTGCGTGTTCGAGTGGCCTTGGCAGGTCCAGCTCGAAGAGGCCCTCGGGCGGGAGGAACTCGCCCACGAGCAGGAAGTACATCAGCAGCAGGAAGACGATGTCGATCATCGGAGCCATCGCGAGCGTGATGCCCCGGCGCCCGACGATCACCCGGCGCCTCGGGATCGGGACGCCGATCAGGGCCGGGCGCGGCGGCGGTTGTGCGGGCGCCTCAGCCATCGAGATCCTCCGAAACAAGGCGCACATCCGTCACGCCCGACTGCCGGCACGCCTCGAGGATCGGATAAACGCGGTCGTAGCGCTCGGTGCGCTCGGCCCGGATCACGGCGGCGGCGCCCGGCTGGCTCGCCTCGCGCAGCTCGAGCATGTCCTGCAGCCTTGCGAGGTCCTCCGGCGACCGCCCGAACGTGCGCACGCCGACGAGGTAGTCGCCCCCGAGCGAGCCGCGCTGCGACTCCGGGACCACGTTGATCACCAGCCGCCGCTGGAGCTTATCGGGCGCGGTCTCGGCGTTTTCGATCCGGGCCAGTGGCATCGGGATGCGTTCGGAACTCGATATGTGCGCAACAACAACGAAGAAAACGATCAGCAGGAACGTCACGTCCACGAGGGGCGTGAGGCTCGAGTCCTCGATGGGTCGGCTCCGCAATCGTCCGCGCCGCCGGCGCATCAGTCTTCCTTTTCCGCGGCGCCCGCGCGGATGAGCGCGCCCGGGTCGGGCGGGCTAACCGGGTCGGCCGGAGCCGGGGCCGGCTTCGGGGCGCCGACCGCCGGGGCGATGCGGCGCGGGCGGAATCGTGAGAGGATCTCCTCGATCTCGAGCGACGCCTCGCTGGTGCGCGCGTCGATCGCGTTGCGGATCAGCGCGTGCGCCGACAGCGCCGGGATCGCGACTACCAGCCCCCAGAACGTTGTCGTCAACGCGGTGCCGATCCCCGCCGCAAGCCCGACCGGGTCGGGCGATCCACCGGCGGCGACGATCACGCGGAAGGCGAGGATCATCCCGTAGACCGTCCCGAAGAGGCCCAGCATCGGCGCGACGGAGCCGATCACGTGCAGCGGCTCGATCCTGCGGAGCCGGCGGGCCGTGAACTCCTCGGTGGCCAGCTCGAGCGCCCGGAGCATCGGGGCGTACCCGGCGTGCGCCTCGCGCAGGCACGCGCCGAGCACACGCGCAAAGTACGACGGGTCATCGGCGATGAGCCGCTGCGCCTTGTCGCGGTCGCCGGCGTCGATCGCCCGCAGCACCCCGGCGTGGAGTTCCCCGGGGAGGATGCGCTCGCGCTTGTTCTCGATGGTCATGCGCACGATCATCGCCAGCACCACGACCGAAAGCCCCAGCAGCAGCCAGACGATGCCGCTGCCGAAGAGCTCGATCTGTTTCGTCTCGGGGTTTCGCTGGATGAAGAACGCCTCGAGGATCGACACGCTCGAAGCGCCGGCGGGCGACGCGAGGGCGGCGGCCGGCGTCGCGGCCAGCAGGGCGAGCGCCGACAGGGCCGACAACGGGTGCTTTCGGGGGTGTCGGGTCGGCGTCGCTTGGGTAGTCATCGTTCGGTGTCCGGTTCCTGGGTGTCGCGCGGGGGCGTTGCCGGGGGCGGCTTCTCGGGGGCGGGCCGGTCGGCCTTGGCCCGGGTCAGTTCTTCCCGAGAAATATAGTTGTACCCGCTCGGTCCGCCGTGTGTCTGCGCGATTTTTCGCAGCAGCTCTTCCGGGTCCTGGTCCAGGACCTGCACCGTCTGGATCAGGACACGTCGGCGCCCGGTCTTCAGGTCCACCGGGTTCGCCTTCTCCAGCCACGCCAGCAGCTCATCGGCGTCGAACGACCCGCCCTCACGGTCCGTGATGCGGCTCGACAGCAGGAAGATCGCGTCGGGCTTGAGGTTCAGGGCCGCCCGGAGCGCATCGGTCGGGTTCGACCGCCCGCGCGGCTTGACACTCCGCGCCAGCCACGCGTCCACCGACGCTTTCATGTCCGAGCTCGCCGGCAGGAGCCGCAACCGGCCGGCGCCCGATCGGACCGGCGGCGTGATGTACGTCGTCGTCGCGCCCAGCTCGTCGGTCACCGTCTGGAAGACGATCAACTGGAACCGCTGCGTTGGGTGCAGCCCGGCGATGGACTGCCGGAGCCGGTCGAGGACATCGGGCAGCGTCGTGAGCATCGATCCCGAGCCGTCAACGACGTACACCACGTCGCGCGCATCGCCCGCCGCCAGACCGGCGAATGTGGCGCCGAGGTTCGCCGGTCGATCGATCGTCAGCGCCTCGGGCGTCATCACCGGCATCGACAGCGGATCAATCGCGGCGGCGTCCGGGAGGCTCTCGTTCAACTCGAACTCCGCTGGCGCGTCGTCGGGCCCGAGCAGCTCATCGAGCGCGGCCTCCTCGCTGACCGTCTCGCCCCGGGCGTCGATCTCGGTTTCGGGGATCAGCGTCGGGTTGTACGACGGCGACTCGAAGCTGATCGCCGTCGCCGGCGGGTCCTCGGGGGGTGTGACGACCTGCCACACCACGAACCCGGCGCCGACGATCACGGCCGCGTGCAGCGCGATGGAGATCGCCCACGGGAGCACGCGCCCGGCGATGCGTTTGCCGGGCGCCCGCTCGTTGGCCTCCACCCTTGATGACTCTTCGCTTGCGGGCATCGGGTGTCTCGATCAGTCTTCGTCTGTTTCGATCGCGGGCTTCGGCTTCGGCCTGGCGCCCGGCCTGGCGCGTTTGGCGGCGCGCCGGCCCAGCAGGAAACGGTCCGCGCTCAGCGCGCCCGGGCCCGCCAGCAGCAGCGACCCCGACACGCCCAGCAGCGCGAACTGCCAGAGCCACGTCTGCCAGGCGCCGACCGCGAAGTCGTCGACCGCCGGGAGGAACCCGAACGACGACGGCGCGCCAAAGATGACCACCGGGCCGATCGCCGTCATCCACAGCGCCGTCAGCATCGTGACCCCAAGGCCGATCGCGCTGAGCCGAGTCAGGAACCCGAGCAGCACGAACACGCCGCCGACCAGCTCCGTCATCGCGGCGATCCACGCCAGCCGGACGGGCCAAACGCCCTGACCAAAGAACGCCGGCAGCATCGATTTGCCCTGTTCGTCGGGCGCAGCGGCGTTGCGGATCATGAATGCGAGCGAGTACAGCTTCCGGCGATTGTTGACGGCCGGCGCCCGGGTGTCGGCTTCATCATTGACGCTGTCCTCGACGCTGTCCTGCACGGTGATGATGCGGAACGTGTCGGCGCCGATCGGCACCGCGGCGTTCGGCTCGCCCTCCGCGGGCTCTGGCAGCGGCGCCTCGGGCGTGGTCGACTCAGGACTGGTCGACTCGGGACTGGTCGACTCGGGCTTGGTCGCCGGGTTCGTCTCGTCGGCCCCCGGCTCGATCACCTCCAGCGGTCCATCGGCGGCGCCGTTGTCGGGCGCGCTGCCCATGGCGTCGAGCGTGGCGATCTGTTCGGGCGAAAAAGGCGCCATCGTGAAGACATGGCCGTACCCCGCCCAGAGGAACGTCACGCCCAGAACCAGGCGCAGGAGGATGGGGCTGACGTTGATGGCGAGGGAGTCACGGAATCGCATGGTCGGCGGGCCTTTGTGGAATGAGCAATCGGACGCAGGTTTCTTCCGATTCCGGGGCCTTCTGATTCACCTATGGTACCGGCGTTGAGGGGGTATGTTTTCACCCCTCAAGACACGCTTTGCGGGCGTGGCGGAACTGGCAGACGCGCGGGATTTAGGTTCCCGTGTCCGAAAGGACGTGGAGGTTCGAACCCTCTCGCCCGCATTGATCCATCGCAGGACACGCCCGGACGCCGAGTCTGAGCGCCGCGAAGGCTCGGGCATCAGTCGTGCTTCATCGCATCACCGTTCGCACCAACCCCATCTCCGGTTCGCGTGTGCCGCGGCATCACGAAGCGCGATGCCGCGGCGCCGGTTCACATGGCCACGCAAAGCCGAGGCCATGCCACTCTCATTCCATTTTCACCAACGCATTTTCAACACCACACCAACAATAACCCGATCCGGACCGCCCGGGCCGACGCACGATGTCGACCCCCCCTACCCTTCCGCTGTCGATGCAAATCACCTCCGCCACATTCCCGCCGCACATCGCCCGCGCGTATGGCGTGCGCGCTGCGCCGCCGGCGGCGGTCGTCACCCGGACATCGCAGATCCGGCAAACCGACCCGATCGCAAAGATCGCACCCATCACACCCAAGACAACCGGCGATGTAAGCCGCCTCGTCGCGTCGGTCGTCCCCGGGTCGATCTCCTTCACCGAGGACGGCGTCGCGATGCCCAAGGCGCCGGCGCTGCCGATTTACAAGCATCCCGCCGACCGCAACGCCGCCGCCACCGGGATCGCTCGCGGCTCGTCCATCGACGTGACGGGCTGACCCCCCACTCCAGCCCGACGCATGGACGCCGACATTCACAACCCTTACCGCAAGCACTGGACGCTCGATCCGGATGTCGTCTACCTCAACCACGGCTCCTTCGGCGCCTGTCCGAAAGTTGTCCTCAACGCGCAGCACGGCTGGCGCGCGCGCATGGAGCGCGAGCCGGTGCGGTTCTTCGTGCGCGACCTCGAGGGCCTGCTCGACACCGCCCGCGCCCGGCTCGGGGCGTTCATCCATGCCGATCCGGACGACCTGTGTTTCGTCCCCAACACGACGGCCGCGGTGAACACGGTGTTTCGCTCGCTCCCGCTGGCGCCCGGCGACGAGATCCTCACGACCAATCACGAGTACAACGCCTGCAACAACGCAATCAACTTCGTCGCCGATCGAGCCGGCGCCCGTGTCGTCACGGCGTCGATCCCGTTCCCGATTGGATCACCCGAGCAGGCGACCGGGGCGATCCTTGCGAGCGTCACGCCCCGGACGCGCTACGCGCTGATCGACTGGATCACCAGCCCGACGGCGCTCGTGCTGCCCATCAAGGAGATCGTTGATCGGCTCAGGGCGCAGGGCGTCGAGACGTTCGTTGACGCCGCCCATGCGCCGGGGATGGTCGAGATGGATGTCGACGATCTCGGCGCCGGGTTCTGCACGGGCAACTGCCACAAGTGGATGTGCGGCCCCAAGGGGTCTGCCTTCCTGCATGTCCGGCGCGATCTTCAGCCGCTGGTTCGGCCGCTCTCGATCAGTCACGGCGCCAACTCGGACCGGGTGGACCGATCGAGGTTCCGTATCGAGGCTGACTGGACGGGCACCAACGACCCGTCGGCGTTTCTGACGGTCCCCGCGGCCATCGATTTTTTCGACGATCTGCTCGATGGGGGCTGGGACGAACTCCGGGCGCACAACCGGGCGCTGGCGCTCGATGGCCGGCGGCTGCTGTGTGATGCGCTGGGGATCGCTCCCCCGGCGCCGGCGGAAATGATCGGCGCCATCGCGACGGTTCCGATCAGCGACGGGACCGCGACGGGGCCACCGAGGAGCCCGCTCTACGCGGATCCGCTGCAAGCGGCGCTGCTGGAACGGTTTGGGGTGCAGGCCCCGGTGATCCCCTGGCCGGCGCCGCCCCGGCGTGTCCTGCGGATCTCGGCGCAGCTCTACAACACGGTCGCGGACTACGAGACACTGGCCCGCGCCCTCCCGACGCTGCTGTAGGGTGTACCCTTTCCCGACTCGACTCCGGGGAGCGAGAGGAGATCGACGATGGAAGGTAGAAAAGCGGTCATTTTCGGCGCCACGGGCGCCACCGGGCGGGTCATCGCGAACGAGCTGCTCGATCGAGATATCGCTGTGCGCGTCGTCTCGCGCAGCGGCGCCAACCTCGAACGCGACTTCGGGCACACCGCCGCCGAGCGGGTCGAGGCGGATCTCTTCGACGTCGAGCAGGCGACCCACGCGGCCGACGCCTGCGACGTGATCTTCCACTGCGTGGGCCTGCCGATGGACCGGTACGCCGGGCACGTCGAGCTGGGCCGCAACACCGCGCAGGCGATGCGATCGACGGGGGCGGCGTGCGTGCTGGTGAGCGGGTACTGGTCTTTCGGCGCAGGCGCGGCGCTGCCCATCAACGAGCAGACCGAGCACCACCCGACCGACGAATACAGCGGCGCACGCCTCGAGCAGGAGAAGATCCTCCTCGGCTCGGGCGCGCGCGTCGCGGTGTTGCCCGACTTCTACGGGCCCGGCTCGCACGGCGTGCTGATGAGCGCGCTCGAGGCGTTTCTCAAGGGGGAGGCCGCGACCTGGTTCGCGCCGCCGGACGATCTGCGCGAGTTTGTTTATGTCCCGGACCTGGGCAGGCCGCTGGTGGACCTGGCGCTGAGCGAGGCAACCGACGGCGAACGGTTCATCATCGCCGGCGCCGGCGGGATCAGCGCGACCAAGATCGCGCAGATCGCCGGCCGGACGCTCGGGTGCGCCCCGATCTTCAAGCAGATCAGCCCGCTGAAGCTGTCGCTGGGCGCCCTGGTGGACAAGACCGCCCGCGCGTTCAAGCCCGTGGCGCCGATCTACCGCAAGCCGGCGGTCTTCGACGACGGCGCCTTCCGCGAGCGGTTCGGGGGCGAGGTCACGCCGTACGAGCGCGGGATCGCCGAGACCATCCGGTGGCTGCGGGGCGACGCATGAGCGAGACGCCCGTGACCACCGGCGCGCCGATGCTGCGCGACATCATCGGCCAGGACCGCCAGCTTTCGACGCTGCGCAGCGCGATCTCGTCGGGCCGCGTCCATCACGCATGGATTTTCGCCGGTCCGCATGGCGTCGGCAAACGCACGGCGGCGCAGGCGTTCGCCGGGGCGCTGCTCGATCCGACGACCGGCCCGAACCTCGCCGGCGATCTCGAGCCGGACCCACAGAGCGAAACGCAGCGCCTGCTCGCACGCGGCGCCCACCCCGATCTGCACATGATCACGAAAGGGCTCGCGGTCTACTCGGACGACCAAAGAGTCCGGGACAGCAAGCAAATGAACATCGCCGTCGACGTCGTCCGGACGAGGCTGCTCGACGTGGCGCACCGGGCCCCGACGCGCCGGACGGACGCGCTGATCGGCAAGGCATTCATCGTCGACGAGGCGGAGCTGCTCAAACGCGAGTCGCAAAACGCCCTGCTCAAAACGCTCGAAGAGCCGCCGAGCGGGACGGTCATCATCCTCGTCACCAGCGCCGAGGAGAGCCTGCTGCCGACGATCCGCAGCCGGTGCCAGCGGGTGGCCTTCAACCCGCTCGGCGACGACGACATGCGCGCGTGGATCGTTCAGTCCGGGCTGTCGATCGGTCAGGACGAATCACGCTGGCTCATCGGGTCCTGCGACGGCTCGCCCGGGCGGCTGCTTGAGGCGACCGAGTGCGACCTGCACGCGTGGGCCCGGCGTCTCGAACCCATGCTCGCCCGCGCCGACCGGGGCGAGTTCGACCCGGACCTGGCGCCGGTGATTAAGGACCTTGTCGACGGCTGGGCGACCGCGTTCGTCAAGGCCAACCCGCTCGCAAGCAAACGCGCCGCCAACGACACCGCCACGCGCAAGGCGCTGGGCCTGATCGCCAACCGCGCCCGGCGCCGGCTTCAGGACGCCGTGACGAGCGGGACGGACACGAGCCGGGCGATCAACACGATCGAGGCGGTTGAACGGACCCGGCAGCGCATCGGCGCCAACGTGCAACTGGGTCTCGCGTTCGAGGGGTTGTCCGCGGAGCTGGTCCGCTAGCGCGGCACGGCTTCACATGGCGCCCGGCGTCGGGTTGGCTGCGGCTCAGCCCTCGATCGAAAGCGGCGTGTGCTGGTCCGTCGCGGGCGGTGTCCGGGGTTGCACGGGGGCGTCGCTGTCGTCATCGAGCCCGGATGTCCCGGCGCTGCGTTCCTCGACGATCTTCTCCATCAGCAGCTTCCACGTCTGCCGGTCGTACTCGAGGAGCTTGATCGCCTCGTCGATGGGCTCGAGCTCGTGCTGGACATTGGCGTCGGTGAGCAGGCGGTACATGTAGGTGTACAGGGCGCTGAGCTTCGTGCACAGCTCCTCGTCCTGATCGGGCCGCAGGGCGTTGATCAGCTCCATGACAATCGCCTTGGACTGGCTGATATGCTCGAAGCTCTTCTCGTAGTTTTTTTCACAGAGCCCCTCGCGACCGGTGCGGGCGAAGCGGATGGCGCCCTCGATCAGCATCATCCGCAGCTCTTCCGGGCTGGCGGTGAGGACCTTCGTCCGGAGGTACTGGTTGTTGATGTCGGTGCTCATGTTCGAGAGTTATCGAACGCCCGCGGTGACGACTTCAGCCGTACTCCGGGTCCGGACGATGAATACGGGGTTCCACTCATCCGAGGGTGTTCGTCAGCGAGCCGAGCGCCTGCTGCTGGGTGTTGAGCGACGCCAGGGCCTGCTCCATCGCCAGGAACTGCCGCTGGAGCTTGGTCCGCTTGTTGTCGAGGATTTTGTCGAACTGGACGATCCGGTCGTTCTGGAGGTCGATCTGCGTCTGGAACGTGTCGCCCTTGCGCTTGAGCGTGCCGTCGACGGAGTTCGTCAGGCTGTCCATCAGCGACTCGACCAGCTCGGCGATGCCCTGCTTGACGAACGTGTCCTCGGTGGCGGCGACGGTCACGCCCGGGGCCACCTCGACCGGGTCCCGGCTGCCGAGCTCGAACGCCGCGACGAGGTCCTCGACCGCCTGCGGGTCCTTCTCGTAGGAATCGCGGAACTTGTCGGTGTCAAAGTCCAGCTGCCCGCCCGAGCCGATGCGGATCCCGATCTGGAACATGAACTTGAACTGCCCCTGCGTGCCGAAGGGCTCACCCTGCACCGTGCGGAGGATCGAGCGGCGGATGTTCGAGACGGTGGCGTCGCCGAGCAGGGCGCCGCGCTCACCCGTGTCCACGTCGAAGCGTTCGTGAAAATCGAGGCGATCGAAGACGCTGTTGACTGCGTCGACGAAGCCGGTGAGCTCGTCCTCGATCGACGTGACATCCCGCGAGACACTGACCTCGACAGGCTCGGTCGTCGTGTTGTTCAGATCGAGCGTCAACCCGTTGACGACGCTGTCGAGCGTGTTGCTCGAGCTCGTGATCAGCACGGCGGCGGCGGGGTCGTCGGACCCGAAGAAGACCACCGCGTCCTCGCCCTCTGAGAGCGTGGAGGTGTTGAGATCGAACCCCTTGGTGTCCACGAGCAGACGCCCGGTGGCGCCGGTGGTCTCGGAGGTCAGGATCATCCGGAAGGGCGAAGTCCCGACGCCGTCGTTGATGATCGTCGCGTCCACGCCCACGCCGGCGGCGTTGATCTTGTTGGCGAGCTCCTGGAGCGTGTCCGTCGAATCGAACTTCACGGATCGCTCGAAGGAGCCGTCGATGACGTTCTTGGTGATCGGGTCGCCGGAGGTGAAGTCGGCCGACCCGAGCAGGTTCAGCTTCTTGGCGACGCCGCCGGAGATCTCCTCGATCTTCAGCGCCTGCGGGCTGGCGCCAGCGGAGGTGTCCTCGATGATGATGCCGTCGCCGTTGTCGTTGACGCGCGCGTTGATCTGGAGGGGCCTGCCGTTGATGCGCTCAACGAGGTCCCCGATGGTCCGCACGGAGTCGTCGATATTCAGGACCGAGCTGGACCCCTCGGCGTCGGTGATCCGGAACGAGCCGTCGCCGATGCCCGCGCCGTTGTTCAGGCTGTCGAGCAGCGTGCCGTCGCTGACATAGCGGAACTGGAGGTTGCCCGATTCGACGACCCCGTCGGCATCGGCGGCGACCACGATGCCCAGGCTGGCGGCCGCGGTCCCGGTCGTGTCGGCGATCGTCAGCGTCCCGGCGCCCGAGTTGTCGGTGATCAGGATCCCGTTGCCGGACTTGTTGACCGAGGCGGTCAGCCCGCTGGGCGCTCCCGAGTTGATCTTGTCGATGATCTCCGCGACCGAATCGGTCGCGTTGACGCTGACATTGAAGACCGTCGCGTCGCGCGCGGTGAACTGGATCGTCCCGTCGCCGACGCCCGAGCCGCCGTTGAGGTTCGACGCCAGCACGGAGTTGACACCCGCGAGCAGCCGCGTGGACGTGATGCCCACCGCGGTCGATTGCCCATCGGTGAACCCGAGCTGCTCGAGTGTCGTCGACCCGCTCGCAGGGGCGTCGATCGTCACGGTGCTGACCCCGTCCACGGCGTCGATCGACAGGCCGGTCCCGTCGGGCGTGATCGAGACGGTCAGCTCACCGCCGGTCTGCTCTTCGATGCGCGCCTTGAGGTCGTTGATCGTGACAACCGGCGTGCCCGAGACGACGAAGTCCTCGCCGACGAGCGTGCCGATCTCGCCCAGGTTGATGTTGAAGTTCGTGCCGGTGCCGCTGTTGGTCAGCGTGAAATCGGGCGTGGCCGACGCGCCGCCGGGCCCGAACGAAACCCCGGCGCCGTCGTTGAGGACGCTCAGCGAGGTGTTCAGCGAGAGGAACAGGACGTCGCCGGTCTGGATCGTGCCCCCGGCGAGCGCGGTCTGGTCGATCCCCAGGCTCGCGGCGGTGGCGCCGTTGGCGATCTCCTCGATCGTGAAGGCGCCCGCCCCCCCGGCGGTGTCGGTGAACTTGAGCCCCTGCCCGTCGGTCTGAGCGAGCACGTCGATATCGCCGCTCGAGTTGAACGCATCGAGGATGTCGCTGACATTCACCGCGGTGGACAGGTCGATCGTCGTGCTGGCGCCCGACGAGTCGGTGACCTTGATCTTCCCGCGTTTGATCCCCGAGCCCCCGTTGAGGTCCGCGAGGTTGGTGTCCGAATCGACCCGGCCCTTGCCGACCTCGAAGGTGAACTCGCTGGCGCCCAGACCGCTGGTGTCGCTGTCGGCGAAGCGGCGGGAGATGAGCTGGTTGGTGCTGACCAGGCGGCTGACGTTGAAGTTGAACGTGCCCAGGGTCGCGTTGTCGCTGGCGGTCGCGGCGATGGCGTCGGGGTTCGAGCTGCTGGCGCGGGTGGCGTCGAAGACCTTGGTGCTGTTGAAGCCCGAGGCCGACGCCTTGAGGGCCAGGAGCCTCGAGTTGATGTCCAGGAACGCGGTCTGCTGCGACTGGAGCTCGGCGATCCGGGCCTGCGCGAGCTGCTTGGGACGGGCGTCGATCGCCAGGAGCTGCTCGATCAGCGAGGCGGTGTCGATCCCGCTGAACAAACCCGTGCTGGAAGAGATGCCACCCATCCGGCCGCCTCCGTCTCTTGACATGGTCCGCCGGCGTTACGCCGAAGGGTGAGAATCCGTCGTCACGCGGCCCGGCGCCTGGGCGTCATCGGGAGCGTCTCGCCGGTGCAGCGCATCGAGGGCCGGTCGAGCCCCTCCCGGCGCAACTCGAGCACGTCCATCGCCCACCCGGCAAGCACCCGCTGGTAGATCGCGCGGGCCTCGCGCACGGCGTCGATGTTCGCCCTGGCGTCGGCCGCTGTGCTGTTTTGTCGCTCGTGCATCGGGGCTCCTTCCGCTTGACGCTCACGGATCAGTTCTCTGGGTCCATCGTCGGCGCTCCGGGGCGCCCCGCTGTATTCCAGAACCGCGTTCAACATTGGGTATCGGCCTGCCCGGGCGCAAACTTGGCGCGAAACCGGTGTCCGGGAGCGCAATCGACACACCCTGGGCGGAACCGCTCCGTCCGGGAACCCCCTGCAGGCGGGTTCACCCTCGCTGAACGCAATCCGGGGGCCAGCCGCCCTCGGAGCCACCATGAAAAATCGGCCGCGGCGACTCACGTCGGCGCGACCGAAAAGTGTTCCACGCGGATCAGGCGTCAAGCCCCGTCAGGCTCAGGCCGCGCGGCGGCGCGACGAGGCCGACTTGCGGCGGGTCGTCGAAGCGCGGCGCTTGGAGCCGGCCGAACCAACGAGGCGAAGGTTCGAGCCGCTCTTGCGGCGAGCGGCCGTCTTGCGACGGGTGGTGGTGGTCCGGGTCGCGGGCTTGCGCTTGACCGTGGTCTTGCGCTTGGCCGTCGTCTTGCGGGCGGCGGGCTTGCGGGTCGTGGTCCGCTTCTTCGCGGTCGTCTTGCGACGCGCCGGCTTGCGGGCGGTCGTCTTCCGCTTGGCGGTCGTCG
>Ga0114931_10002541_pt1 | contig 23183 bp, 25 predicted proteins | sample 2SBtaG_FD_89579 | JGI IMG/M metagenome (GOLD analysis project Ga0114931, IMG submission 89579) | Deep subsurface microbial communities from Kolumbo volcano to uncover new lineages of life (NeLLi) - 2SBTROV14_V59a metaG | ecosystem: Environmental > Aquatic > Marine > Volcanic | place: Kolumbo... | reverse complement strand
TTCTGATTGTGGAGTGGAGCGTGCCCTTTTATTTTGGCGGGACTTCACTGTTGATCATCGTGGTGGTGACCATGGATTTCATGGCCCAGGTGCAGTCGCATATGCTGTCACACCAGTATGAGGGGCTGATGAAAAAGGCCAACTTGAAGGGCTACACCCGCAGCGGTGTGCCGCGCTAGGCTGGAGCGTTCACTTCGCAGCGAAGGAAACAGGACGATGAAAGTAAGGGCATCTGTAAAACGAATTTGCCGCAATTGCAAAATTATTCGCCGCAATGGTGTCGTGCGTGTCATTTGCAAAGACGGCCGGCACAAGCAGCGGCAAGGCTAGGGCTGCCGATGGTGGACCTGGGCCCCGAACCTGAAACAATAGACCCTCGCGCGAATGCGGGGATGAAGGAGTAATTCAATGGCGCGTATTGCGGGTGTCAATATCCCGGATCGAAAGCATGCCTGGGTCTCATTAACTGAGATCTATGGTATTGGGTCTACTTCGGCCAGAAAAATCTGCGCCGATACCGGTATCGATCCAAGTGTTCAAATCAAGGATTTGAACGAAGAGGAATTGGACAAATTGCGTACCGAGGTGACTCGCTACACCATCGAGGGCGATTTACGCCGTGAAGTGTCGATGAATATCAAACGCCTCAAGGATTTGGGCTGTTACCGAGGCATTCGCCACCGGCGCGGATTGCCTGTACGTGGACAACGTACCAATACTAATGCGCGTACCCGTAAAGGGCCGCGTCGGATGGTCAGAAAATGATTCTGGACAAAGCACATGGCTAAAGCGAAAACACGGGCGAAGAAGAAGGTCAAACGCACTGTCAGCGATGGCATCGCGCATGTTCATGCCTCCTTCAACAATACAGTGATTACAATTTCTGACCGTCAGGGCAACGCTCTGGGCTGGGCGACAGCCGGCAGCAGCGGCTTCAAGGGATCACGAAAAAGCACTCCATTTGCGGCTCAGGTTGCGGCTTCACGGGTGAGTGAAATGGTCCAGGAATACGGGTTGAAAAACCTGGAAGTCCGGGTCAAAGGACCTGGTCCGGGGCGCGAGTCCGCGGTCCGGGCACTGAATAACGCGGGATTCAAAATCACGGCTATCAGTGATGTGACCCCGATTCCTCATAATGGTTGCCGGCCACCCAAAAAGCGCCGCGTTTAATAGACGAGTATTTGAACTATGGCCAGATATACCGGACCCAAATGCCGCCTGAGCCGGCGCGAAGGCACCGATTTGATGCTCAAAAGCCGTGCCCGGCCGCTGGATTCCAAATGTAAACTGGAAACGCCGCCAGGGCAGCACGGTGCGCGGCGATCGCGGCGCATGTCGGATTATGCTCTGCAACTACGTGAGAAGCAGAAACTGCGGCGTATATACGGAGTTTTGGAACGCCAGTTCCGTAATTATTACAAAAGTGCCGCTCAGAAAAAGGGCGCTACAGGTGAAAATCTGCTGAAACTTCTGGAATGCCGCTTGGACAACGTGGTCTACCGCATGGGATTTGGCGCCACCCGCGCTGAAGCCCGGCAATTGGTCAGCCACAAGTCCATACTGGTCAACGGTAAAAGCGTCAACGTTGCCTCCTACCAGGTTCGTCCTGAAGACATAATTTGCGTGCGAGAAAAATCCCGTAAGCAGGCACGGATTCAGGATGCGCTGGCGGTCACCGAGCAGGTTGGATTTCCAGACTGGGTCGATGTGAATGTGACGAAGATGGAAGGTGTGTTCAAGGCGATACCGGATCGTGCGGAACTGCCACCCGATATTAATGAGCAGCTCGTCGTCGAGCTTTACTCCAAATAACTCTACTGCAGGAGAATCGCATGCCGAGTCATGCTGTTGCGCTATTAACGCCCCGTATTGTCGGTGTCCTCGATACCGGTTTAAACAAGGCTAAAATCACCATCGAACCCCTGGATCGTGGGTTCGGGCATACCCTGGGTAATGCCTTGCGCCGGGTTTTGCTATCCTCGATTCCAGGTTGCGCTGTGACCGAGGTAGAAATCAATGGCGTATTACATGAATACACCACCATTGAGGGCGTGCAGGAGGATGTCACCGGCATTCTGTTAAACCTCAAAGGCCTTTCTTTACGCATGCACGCGCGTGAAGAAACTGTATTGAACCTGCGCAAAAAAGGTCCTTGTACGGTCTATGCCAGCGACATCACCACCGACCACGATGTGGAGATCGTCAACCCTGATCACGTTATCGCCCATTTATCCAAACAGGGTGAACTCGACATGAGCATGAAGGTCGAGGTGGGTTGTGGTTATCAACCGGCCTCCAGCCGGGGCAGTGAGGAAGAAGGTGATCGTCCCATTGGTAAGCTGGTGCTGGATGCTTCATTCAGTCCCGTACGCCGGGTTGCTTACAGCGTGGAAAGCGCCAGGGTTGAGCAGCGTACCGATTTGGATAAGCTCATCCTTGAGATTGAGACCAATGGAACACTGGACTCGGAAGACGCGGTACGCCAGGCAGCTGGCTTGTTACGCGATCAACTGGCGGTGTTTGTAGATCTCAGTGGAGAGCAGAGTGAGGCGCCAGTCCCACCGCCAGCTGAAATTGATCCAATATTGTTACGTTCAGTCGATGATCTTGAACTGACCGTACGCTCGGCCAATTGCTTGAAGGCGGAGAGTATTTACTATGTTGGGGATCTCATACAAAGAACCGAAGTGGAATTGTTGAAGACCCCAAATCTGGGTAAGAAATCCCTCACAGAGATCAAGGATGTATTGGCCTCCAATGGTTTGTCTTTGGGCATGCGTCTGGAGAACTGGCCGCCACCCGGACTCCATGATCAGGGCAGTGACTGATCTCAAAACCCACTGAAGCCTAACGAAACACCGTACCTAACAGCAGGATACCAGGATGCGACACCGCAAAATTGGACGCCAGTTGAGCCGCAACAGCAGCCATCTCAAGGCGATGTTCCGGAACATGTCCGCGTCATTATTGGGCCATGAACTGATCCGTACCACGGTTCCAAAAGCCAAGGAATTGCGCCGTGTCGTAGAGCCGTTGATCACCCTGGCCAAAGAGGACAGCGTGGCTCGGCGGCGGCTGGCCTTCGCGCGACTGCGTGATCGCGCCGTGGTCACGAAATTGTTTAATGAACTCGGACCCCGCTACCTGGAACGCCCGGGTGGATACCTGCGAATTTTAAAATGCGGTTACCGGGCCGGAGATAAGGCGCCCATGGCCTTTGTAGAACTCGTGGATCGTCCGCAGGCTGAAGCTGAGGATGAAAGCGCTGAGGCCAGCACGGAATAAGCGACTCCTCTCCCAGTCACTCTGGCGGCAGCCTGTCAGGGGGAGAGCCCCCCAGAGATTTACGCAGTAATGCATTGACCTGTTGCGGATTTGCCTTGCCTTTGGATGCTTGCATAACCTGACCAACGAGAAAGCCCAGTACTTTTTGTTTACCATCGCGAAACTGTTGCACTTGCGCGGGATTCGCCGCGATGGCTTCCTGCACCAGGACCTCAATGGCATGTTGGTCTGTCAGTTGTACGAGGCCCCTGGTTTTAATCACCAAATCGGGATCACCTTCACCGTTCCAGACAGCTTCAAATACCTGTTTGGCAATTTTTCCGGAAATCGTGCCATCTTCGATTCGCTGTAAAATAACGGCCAATTGTTGAGGACGGATGTGGGCATCACTGATACTGAGATCCGCCTTGTTCAGGGCAGCATTAACCTCTCCCACGATCCAGTTTGCGGCAGAGATGGCCAGCCCTGGGGTCCGATCGACAGTAGCCTCATAAAAGTCAGCCAGCTCGGGTGATGAGGTTAGAACCGCGGCCTGTTCTTTGCTGAGGCCATAGTGCTTGCAGAAGCGTTGTTGCCTGGCATCCGGCAGCTCGGGCAGTTGGGTCCGAATCTGTTCAATCTCCTCGCGCGTGATCGCCACCGGCAGCAGATCCGGATCCGGAAAGTACCGGTAATCATTGGCTTCTTCCTTGCTGCGCATGGGCCGGGTTTCGTTCAGCGCAGGATCGTAGAGTCGGGTTTCCTGGACGATGGTGTGTCCTGCTTCCAGCAATTCCATCTGTCGTTCAATCTCATGGTTGATCGCTCGTTCAACATAGCGAAATGAATTCAAATTCTTGGTTTCCGTGCGCGTACCCAAATTCGGATCGCCTGTACGGCGTAACGAGACATTGGCATCACAACGTAGTGAGCCTTCCTGCATGTTTCCGTCACAGATGCCCAGATAGCGGACGATCGAGTGAATCTTACGCATGTAAGCGACGGCCTGACTGGCGTTATGCATATCCGGTTCTGAGACTATTTCAAGCAGAAGTGTCCCGGCGCGATTGAGATCGATTCCGGTGAGGTCCTGATAGGCATCATGAATCGACTTGCCGGCATCTTCTTCAAGGTGGGCGCGAGTGATGTTGATCCGCATATCACCGGCCGGCGGCACATTGATGATGACGTGGCCGTTCGCGACAATCGGTTGTTCGTACTGACTGATCTGATAACCCTTGGGCAAATCCGGGTAAAAATAATTTTTCCGGGCAAAAATACAGCGTGGAGGTATCTCGGCATTAACGGCAAGCCCGAACATGATTGCCATACGAATCACTTGCGCATTGAGAACGGGCAAGACGCCGGGGAGACCCAGATCAACTGCACACGCCTGTGCGTTTGGTGTAGCGCCGAAGGTGGTTGATGCACCAGAAAATATCTTGCTGCGGGTCTTGAGTTGGGCATGAATCTCAAGGCCGATGACAGATTCCCATTCACTCATACTGGTCTGCGCTTATTCATAGCCGGGGGGACACCTGGTGTGCCAATCGGTTTCAGCTTGAAAGAAACTGGCGATACCCAGCAGACGTGCTTCATCAAAATAGTTGCCTACCAGATGCAGGCCTACCGGCAAGGCGCCGACAAAGCCCGCGGGAATGGACATGCCAGGTAAACCGGCGAGATTCACCCCATTGGTGTAGATGTCGCACAAATACATCGTGACCGGGTCATTCATTTTTTCACCCAGTTGAAAGGCGACACTGGGCGCGGTCGGGCCCATGATGACATCCACCTGCTGAAAGGCATTGTGGTAATCCTGGCTGATCAGACGGCGTAATTTTTGTGCTTTCAGATAATAGGCATCGTAATAACCCGCTGACAGGGCGTAGGTGCCTATCATGATCCGGCGTTTGACCTCGGCTCCAAAGCCCTCGCTGCGGCTGCGGGTATACAGATCGTCCAGATTCTTCGGATCCTTGGCACGGTAGCCAAAACGTACTCCATCGTAGCGGGACAGGTTGGATGAGCACTCCGCTGGGGCCACCACGTAGTAGGCGGGTATCGATAGATCGGTATTGGGCAGGTCGATATCCACCAGGATCGCTCCCCGGCTTTTGAGCAAATCGAGAGCTGCCTGGATACAGTCACCGACCGCCGGATCCAGGCCGGGGCCGAAGTGTTGACGGGGTACACCGATTCGTAATCCAGTTACAGTGGCGGATAAATGCGCCGAATAATCATCCACTGGCCGGTCCACGCAAGTGGAGTCGCGTTCATCGAAGCCGGCCATGGCCTGTAACATAATCGCGGCGTCCTCGGCACTGTTGGCCATGACTCCAGCCTGATCCAGACTGGAGGCAAAGGCAATCATGCCGTAGCGTGATACCCGGCCATAGGTGGGCTTGATTCCGGTAATGCCGGACAGGGCTGCGGGCTGGCGAATGGATCCACCAGTATCGGTGCAGGTGGCCAGCGGTGAAAGTCGTGCCGCGACCACGGCCGCCGAGCCGCCTGAGGAGCCACCTGGGACACGCTGCAAATCCCAGGGATTTTTGACCGGGCCGTAGTAACTGGTTTCATTGGAGGATCCCATGGCAAATTCGTCCATGTTGGTCTTGCCCAGCATGACCGGTCCGTCGTCATTGAGGCGGCTGACCACCGTGGCGTCATAGGGCGCAATAAAATTGTCCAGCATGCGCGATCCGCAACTGGTCTTGATACCAGCCGTGCAGAATATGTCCTTGTGGACGATTGGGATCCCGGTCAGTGGCTTGCCATTACCCTGGGCGATACGTCTGTCCGCGGCTTGTGCCTGTTCAAGTGCCAACTCCGGAGTCATGGTGATAAAGCAATTGAGCGCGGGATTCAGTGCCTCGATGCGATCCAGACAATGCTGGGTCAGTTCGACACTTGAGAACTGGCCGGAGCGCAGGCTCTGGCCAAGGGAAGACACAGATTGGCGGTGCATGATGGGGTTGTCAGGAACCGGTTAAGGATTATTCAATGACCCTGGGAACCAGGTACAGATGGTCGCGCACGGCCGGAGCCGTGGCCTGGAAAGCATCACTGCGGTCCTGTTCCGTCACCTGATCAGGGCGCAGGCGCTGAACCGTATCGAGAGGGTGCGCCATGGGTGGAACCTCTCGGATATCGACACGATTCATTTGCTCCACCAGGTCGATGATGGTTGACAACTCCCGGGCGTAGGTGGGGATTTCGTCCTCATCTATCTTCAAACAGGCCAGCCGGGCGATTTTAACCACATCTTCAGGTGCTAAATTCATGGTTCGAACTTCTATTAAAAAGGCAGCTTAAGCTGTTATTATACTTGATGAAAACCGGGGGCGTTGCTACATTTGCCCGGGCATTTTCCCAAATCGGCGGAGAACCGGCGCGGTGAGGCACAGTATAGCTGTTTTGAATCCGTTCACTGGCTCCCGAATACAGCACCAACGGATACTGCGATAAGGCTGCACCATACATGCTTCTCAAGCGGATACGGGGTTTATTTTCCAATGACCTCTCCATCGACCTTGGCACCGCCAATACACTGATCTACGCGCGCGGACAGGGCATCGTCCTGAATGAGCCGTCTGTCGTGGCCATTCGTGCCGAACGTGGCGGCTCCCCCGGCAATGCGAAAAGTATTGCCGCAGTGGGTGAATCGGCCAAGAGCATGCTCGGCCGAACCCCGGGTAATATTCAGGCAATACGGCCCCTGAAAGACGGTGTCATCGCCGATTTCACGGTGACGGAAAAAATGCTCCAGCATTTTATCCATAAAGCGCACCAGAATAAATTTTTACGCCCGAGTCCACGGGTTCTGGTGTGTGTGCCCTGCGGCTCAACCCAGGTTGAACGGCGTGCCATCCGGGAGTCCGCTGCCGGGGCCGGCGCCCGGGAAGTGTATCTCATTGAGGAGCCCATGGCGGCGGCCATCGGGGCTGGCTTGCCGGTTAGTGAAGCGAGTGGATCCATGGTGATCGATATCGGCGGTGGCACCACTGAGGTCGCTGTGATTTCACTCAATGGCATCGTGTACTCTGAATCCGTTCGTACCGGTGGTGACCGCTTCGATGAGGCCATCATCAATTATGTGCGCCGCAACTATGGCACCCTCATCGGGGAGCAAACCGCTGAACGGATCAAGCATGAAATCGGTTCGGCCTATCCGGGTAACGAAGTCACAGAACTGGAAGTACGCGGGCGTAACCTGGCGGAAGGTATTCCACGCAGTTTTGTTCTCAACAGCAACGAGATTCTGGAATCACTGCAAGAGCCATTGACCAATATTATAGGGGCCGTAAAAACCGCGCTTGAGCAGACTCCACCGGAACTGGGATCGGATGTAGCGGAGAAAGGTATGGTATTGACAGGCGGTGGGGCATTGCTAAAAGAACTGGATCGGTTGTTGATGGAAGAAACCGGGATCCCGGTGATTCTTGCCGAAGACCCTTTAACCTGCGTGGCAAGGGGTGGCGGGCGTGCGCTTGAAATGATGGACGAAAGGGGTGTCGATGTATTTTCCTCGGAATAGAATCCTTGGGGCCTCTCAGTACAGCTTGACGAATGCCCTCAACTTGATTGCTGGGTGAAGAAAATTTCTCCTGTAAAGCCACTGTTTGTAAGGGGACCATCACTACCGATCCGGCTGGTGCTGGCGATCATCGTATCCGTGGTGTTAATGACCGCAGATCACCGGGCCGGGCATCTTGAGCGGCTGCGCTCTGTACTGTCGACACTGGTCTATCCGCTGCAATATGCAGTCCATGTTCCAATTCGTCTCAGCGCCTGGGTAGTTGATAATCTCAATTCCCGCGGTGAGTTGCTTGAGGAAAATGATCGGCTCAGGCTGGAACGCCTGCAGCTCTATGCCCGATTGGAAAAGTTTATTTCTTTGGAGGCGGAAAACCGCCGCCTGCGCGGGCTTTTGAACTCTACGGTCAAGACCAGTGAGCGGGTACTGATTGCAGAGCTGTTATCCGTCGACATGAACCCATACAGCCGGCGCATTGTCTTGAACAAGGGCCGCCAGGACGGAGTGTATCAAGGGCAGGCGCTGATAGATTCGCGTGGTGTCATGGGACAAATTATCAGTGTCGGGCCTGTCTCCAGCAATGCCTTGTTGATAACCGATCCCAGCCATGCATTACCCGTGCAGATACACCGTACTGGATTGCGCACAGTGGCGACCGGCACCGGGGCTGCCGACTCCCTGGAGCTTTCACATATACCGAATAATGCCGATATCCGCGCTGGCGATCTGCTGGTGACCTCTGGACTGGGCGAACGTTTTCCGCAGGGCTATCCTGTGGGCAAGGTGATCAGTGTGAGACGAGACAGCGGTCGTCCATTCGCCGATGTGGTGGTTGAACCCAGCGCGCGGCTGGAGCGAAACCGTGAAGTTCTTTTACTGTGGCCACAGTCACGCGCTAAAGGGGCGATGATCGATTCTGCCTTCAAGCTGAGAAGATGAATCCATGAGAATATTTCCAACATGCTGAGTTATTCATACCGTGGAACGCTGACTATAGCTGCCAGTTTCGTGGTTGCCCTGATGTTGAGTGCTTTGCCAATGCCGGTTGTGGCGGAACCTTGGCGCCCTGCCTGGGTGGCCTTGGTCTTGATTTACTGGTGCATGGCCCTGCCCTCACACACGGGAATTCTGACCGCGTGGGTAGTTGGTCTATTGCTGGATGTCATGACTGGTGCCTTGTTGGGCCAGCACGCGTTGGCACTTGCCGTGACCGCATTTATCAGTCTCAAAGTGTATCGGCAGGTCCGGGTGCTCCCACTTTGGCAGCAGGCCATCACTGTCTATGGATTGGTTTTCGTATTTCAGGCGCTGGTGATGTGGGTCAACGGAATCAAAGGCATGCCCGTTAGCCTGTCAGCCTATTTCGTCGTGCCACTGATCAGCATGCTGTTGTGGCCGTGGGTCTTCGTTGTGTTACGCGATACCCGGAGGAAATTTCCAGTCAGCTAGGCTGGAATTCCGGATTGTCAGTAGCCGTGCGATATGGATTCCAGGCTCTGGTAGAGTGAAATCAGGCAATTGAATTCCTGCCGTTGAACCGTTATGAATGTTCATGCATATGCCTCGAACGTAACTGTTCGCTGTGCCTGAAAGCTGTTAGCTTCTGGCTTACATAAGTTATCCAGGTCGTCGGTGTGGCCATCAACATTACGATCAAAGATTCGGCACGCGAGAGTCAATTGTTTCGCTCCCGGGCCATGGTTGCTCTGGTGAGCATTCTCTTCGCCACCATCTTGCTGCTGGGCCGGTTGGTCCAGTTACAAATCTTCGAATACGAGCATTTCAGAACGTTGTCCGAGGACAATCGTGTCAAGGTTGTGCCCGTGGTCCCCACCCGTGGACTGATCTATGACCGTAATGGGGTGATTCTTGCGGAAAATGTTCCAACCTTCAGTTTGGAGATCAAACCAGATGCTGTCGTTGACATCGATCAGGTGATCGCGGAACTGCGGGATTTGATTTCCATCAGTGAGCAGGATGAACGTCGTTTTGAACGTCTGAAAAAATCCAGCCGCCCTTTTGAGTCTATCCCCTTACGCTTGCGACTGACTGCTGAAGAAGTCGCCCGGTTCGCCGTGAATCGTTACCGCTTTCCCGGGGTTGCGGTGGAGGCGCGCCTGAGCCGCTATTATCCGCTGGGTAAACTTGCGGCTCATGTGGTCGGTTATGTGGGGCGCATTAATGAAGCGGATCTGAAAAGGCTTGATGAGGTCGAATACCGTGGTTCCACCTATGTGGGAAAGACCGGAATCGAGCAAAGCTATGAGAAACAATTGCATGGCCAGGTGGGCTATCAGCAGGTAGAAACCAATGCACAGGGCAGAACCTTGAGGGTCCTGGCGCGCAAGGATCCCCTGCCCGGGGATAATATATACCTCAATATAGATATTGGCTTGCAACAGACCGCAAGCCAGGCGCTGGCACAACACAATGGTGCGGTGGTGGCCATCGATCCGCTGACTGGCGGGGTGTTGGCATTTGTCAGCCAGCCTGGATTTGATCCGAATAAATTTGTTGACGGTATCGAGCACAAAGATTATCGGGCGCTGCTGAATTCTCCCGATCGGCCGCTCTACAACCGGGCGTTGAAAGGTCAATATCCCCCCGGTTCGACCGTCAAGCCATTTATGGCACTGGCCGGTCTGGAAGATGGTGTGGAGAAAAGCCATCAACAGGTATGGTGTCCGGGCTGGTTCAGCTTACCCGGCAAGTCGCATCGCTATCGGGACTGGAAAAGGGGAGGGCATGGTCGCGTTGATCTGTCCAAGGCCATCACTCAATCCTGTGATGTCTACTTCTACACATTGGCCTTACAACTCGGAATTGATCGCATCCATAAATTTTTTGCAAGATTCGGCTTCGGCGCACGCACTGGTATTGATCTGATTGGTGAAAGCGCTGGTCTGAACCCATCCAGAAGCTGGAAAAGAAAAGCCAGAAATCAAGCCTGGTATCCTGGAGAAACCGTGATCTCCGGCATCGGCCAGGGCTTTACCCTGGCGACGCCGCTACAACTCGCTCACGCAACAGCCACCCTGGCGATGCGCGGCCTGAGTCAAACTCCGCGCCTGGTCCTGCGCACGGAATCAGTGCGTAAGAACAGTGATCTGAAGCTGTCACCTGTCCCCGCCAGCTATATTAAGCCCCGGAAAGCTGAAAACTGGCAGACCGTAATCAATGCAATGGAAGCCGTGGTACACGGTCCGCACGGGACAGCGCGCCGAATCGGGATTGGATTGAAGTACCGGATTGCCGGGAAAACGGGCACCGCACAGGTGTTCACAGTGGGTCAGAAGGAAAAATATGAGGCCAAGAAATTAGCCAAAAAATTGCTGGATCATGCGCTATTCATCGCTTTTGCCCCGGTTAAAAAACCCCGAATTGCAATCGCTGTTGTGGTGGAAAATGGCGGTAGCGGAAGCCGAGCCGCCGCTCCAGTCGCACGTAAGGTGCTGGATTACTATCTGGAATCGCGCAGAACCCCGGGCGGGAAAGTGAAGATGAAGTTAACAAAACAGTATGGTGTGCAACCTGTGCAGGTTGGCAATCGCAAGGCATTCCAGGGTTGAGAAATGCAGGAACCCCGTAGCTTGTCGGATCGTCTGCACCTGGATTTACCATTGGTGTTTGGGCTGGTTGTATTATGTGTGATCGGCCTACTGGTATTGTACAGTGCCAGTGGTGAAAATCTGCAGGTTGTGCTGAAGCAGTCCATGCGCATGTTATTCGCATTCATGATCATGTTTCTGATCGCGCAGGTGAAACCCTCTCATCTGTTTTACTGGACCCCCTGGTTGTACACAATTTGTGTCGTCCTGCTACTGGCCGTCTTGTTATACGGTGAAGTAGCCCAAGGTGCCCAACGTTGGTTACGGATCGGCCCGGTCAATCTGCAACCTTCAGAATTGGCCAAACTGACGATTCCGCTGATGGTCGGCTACTATCTCGCGGAACGTTCCTTGCCGCCTCGATTGTTACGCGTTGCAATGGCGGGCGTGCTGGTGTTGCTTCCAACCCTGTTGATCGCAAAACAACCCGATCTCGGTACCGCCATTCTGATCGCGAGCTCTGGCCTCATCGCTCTCTTTCTGGCGGGACTCAGTTGGCGATTGATTGTGGTCCTCGGTGTGATGGGTGCTGCAGCTTTACTGGCGCTGTGGTTCGTGATGCACGATTATCAACGGCGGCGTGTCTTGATGTTTATTGACCCCGAACAGGATCCTCTGGGGGCTGGCTATCACATCATTCAGTCCAAGATTGCCATTGGCTCAGGTGGACTCTATGGCAAGGGCTGGCTGAATGGGACGCAGTCACAACTGGAGTTCCTCCCAGAGCGTTCGACAGACTTTATATTCTCGGTATTCAGCGAGGAATTTGGACTGCTCGGCGTCACCAGCCTGTTAGCCATCTACCTGTTCGTTGTGTTGCGGGGCCTGTATATTGCCGCCAATGCCCAGGATGCATTTGGGCGTATAGTCGCCGGCAGCCTGGTATTGACTTTTTTTGTGTATGTCTTTGTCAATGCAGGAATGGTCAGTGGTCTGCTGCCGGTGGTTGGAGTGCCGTTACCGTTAATCAGCTATGGCGGGTCTTCCATCGTCACCCTGATGGCTGCGTTTGGCTTGATCATGGCCATCCACACACACCGGCGTTTGCTTTCGGATTAACACATGGATCATCGATGGAACAGTAATGTGATCGTGACAGGGAGCCGTATCGTTGCGTGCATTGGCCTGTTGGCCACTGCGAATGCCGGCGCGCAGCTTCAAAACAGACTGGATCCGCTAACAGAAATTCGTCCTTTTGCCGCCGCTACCAGTAAACGCTTTGCAATTGCCGCTGACACGATTACGGGGATACTCGTCAAAGCTCGTATCGATCAGCAGGTACTGAAAGCCATTTCAAAACCTGCGGAAGCAATGCTGTGGCGTCGGTACCGTAAAATTTTCATGACCCGTAGCCGGATCGATCGGGGAGCGGTCTTCTGGCATCAGCAGCTTGCCAACCTGGATGCAGCGGAAAAACAATACGGGGTGCCGGCAGAATATATTGTCGCGATCATAGGTGTCGAGACTCTCTATGGCAGCCGTAAAGGGAAATACAGGGTTTTGGATGCACTGGCCACTCTGGGATTTCGCTATCCCAAGCGTGGGCATTTCTTTCGTTCTGAATTACAACATTATCTTTTGTTGGCGAAGAGCGAAAAACTGGATCCATTGCAGTTAAAGGGCTCCTATGCGGGAGCCATGGGTATACCGCAGTTCATTCCCAGTAGTTATCGTCACTATGCCGTGGATTTTGATCACGACCGAGTGCGGGATTTGATCCACAGTGAAGCGGATGCCATCGGCAGTGTGGCCAACTACCTGGCCCGCCATGGATGGCGAGCGGGTGGTCCCGTAGCCGAAGCCGCCGTCCTGGGCCCCGGCGCAGCGCCCCGGAAACTGCAGGCGCGAGGTGTAAAACCACACACCAAAGTCACCGAGTTGCGGCGCTTGGGTGTGAGCAGTACGCAGCCCCATACGCGGGATCCGCGTGCGGCCCTGATCGTTTTACAGGGTGATCGTGGCACGGAATACTGGCTGGGTTTTAATAATTTCTATGTCATCACCCGCTATAATCACAGCCCCCTTTACGCCATGGCAGTCCACCAGTTAGCGATGGCCATCAAGAATTCCTACTCACTCCAGAGCCAGTAAACGATGAAGCCTCTAGCACTGAAGCAGGACCAGATCTAAATTCCTCCGGCACAGTTGAAATCACATGAACCTGATTCGATCCCTCTGGTGCGTAGTGCTCATAGCCTGGTTAGTGAGCGGCTGTTCAGGCATTACGGCCAGCTCGGACGGTCCGCCGCCTGTCACTGATGCCCGACAAACAGGTCCACTGCCCAAGGATGCGGTACCGCGGGCCGAGGCCCGCAGTAAATACGGAAATCCGAAATCCTATGTGGTCTTTGGCCGGCGTTATTATGTGCTCAGTTCAAGCCGGGGTTATGAGCAGAAAGTAATTGCCTCATGGTACGGAAACAAGTTTCATGGTCGTAGAACCTCCAATGGTGAGACCTATAACATGTATGCCATGAGTGCTGCCCACAAGACTTTGCCGTTACCGACCTATGTTCAGGTCACCAATCTGGAAAATGGGCGCCAGGCGATAGTGCGTGTCAATGATAGAGGTCCTTTTCATGAGAATCGAATTCTCGATCTATCCTATTCGGCCGCCCGCAAACTGGGCATCCTCAGCAAGGGTACCGGCTTAGTAAAAATACGTGCCCTGCAGCCGGGTGACCAGCCCGGTACCGGGCAGACCCGGTTGGCTGCCGGGGCGGGTAAAGGAGTACTGAATAAAGTCGGGATTTATCTTCAGGCTGGGGCCTTCAGCTTGCGCGAAAATGCGCTGAGACTTAAAACGCGGTTGGCCTCAATGACCCGGCACAGGGTCTGGATCCAAAAGGCCAGAACGGCGGCTGGAAATGTGTTCAGAGTCCGGTTGGGACCAATGCAAAGTGTTGCTGACGCGGATCAACTGACTCGAGAAATGCTCAAGCTCAGTATGGATTTGCCACGAATCGTCATTGAATAGACAGATAATTAGGCTGCAGCGTACTCTATAACTGTTTTTTTATTGCCACATGCCTTCGGTATTTGGCCTACTGAAATTGGATAGTAATTGTGATTGTATCGAACTTCATTCGGCTCTTTGATTCTGGCGAACGGTGGTTTCGCATTCTGTACAGGCCGCATCGGAGAAAACCGGTTTTGCTGCTAGCGGTTCTATGCCTGGTGGCGAATCAGGTGGTGGCCGCCCCGATTCCCGCAGCCCCCGAGTTAAAAGCAAAATCCTGGATTCTCCAGGACCACAACAGCGGCCGGATCCTGGCGCAGAAAAACCCGGATATGCGCGTTGAACCCGCGAGTTTGACCAAGATCATGACGATGTACGTGGTTTTTTCCGAACTCGTCTCCGGCCGCCTGAAACTAAACGATCAGGTCTTGATCAGTAAAAAGGCCTGGAAAATGCCCGGCTCCCGAATGTTTATCGAGGTGGACAAGAAAATTCCTGTTGAACTCCTGATCAAGGGAGTCATCATTCAGTCCGGTAATGATGCCAGTGTCGCGCTTGCTGAACATATTGCAGGGGACGAGAACGCATTCAGTGATTTGATGAACCAGTATGCCAAGCGTCTGGGAATGACGGGAACCCATTTTGTGAATGCATCCGGTTTACCGGACGAAAATCATTATACGACCGCCGCGGACATGGCACGTTTAACCAATGCGTTAATCAACAATTTTCCCCAATACTACAAATATTATTCAATGAAAGAATTTGTTTATAACGGTATACCTCAACGCAACCGGAATAAACTGTTATGGAGCGATCCGTCTGTTGATGGATTGAAAACCGGGCATACGAAATCGGCGGGTTATTGTCTGGTCACGTCCTCAAATCGCAAGGGGATGCGCCTGATTAGTGTGCTCATGGGAGCGGACAGCTCCAGGGCTCGAGTGAAACTGACTCAGACCCTGCTGGCCTACGGTTACCGATTTTATGAAACCCGTAAACTGTATGAAGGGGGTAAAGCAATTAAAAGTTTCCGGGTCTGGAAGGGGGAGCGCGAAACCGTCAAGTTCGGCCTCGCCAAGGATCTCTATGTAACGATGCCACGGGGGCAGTTTCAAAATCTAAAGCCCAGCATCGAGATCGATGCGAACATCGTTGCACCGGTGGCCAAGAGCATGCCCCGTGGGGTATTACGCATCACTTACCAGGACAAAGTTATTAGTGAGCGACCGTTGATCACTCTGGAAAATGTGCCCAGTGGTAATCTCTGGAGGCAATTGAGTGATAGCGTTCGCTTGTGGATCGAATAAATCGGAACCGAACTATGCGCGGCATTGCGGAAACACCGGTACCGCAACTGAAATACCTGGGGCTCTGTGACTACGCTCCTGTGTGCCGTGCCATGCGCGAATTCACACTCCACCGCAATGAGCGTACGGCCGATGAATTCTGGATCCTGGAACATAATCCGGTCTATACCCTGGGTCAGGCTGGGCACCGCGAACATTTGCTGAATCCAGGCACGATTCCGGTGATGCAAAGTGATCGTGGTGGTCAGGTCACTTATCATGGACCCGGGCAGGTGGTGGTCTATACTTTGCTGGACTTGCGTCGCCTGGGGCTCGGGGTCCGGCATTTGGTTTCAAATCTAGAGGCCGGAGTCATAGAAATGCTGGAAGAGTTTAACCTGAAGGGCCACCGTGTCGATCGGGCTCCGGGTGTTTATGTGGCTGGTGCCAAGCTTGCAGCACTGGGCCTGAGAATCCGATCCGGTTGCAGTTATCACGGAATCGCTTTGAACGTGGCTATGGATCTCGATCCGTTTAATGATATCAATCCCTGTGGCTATTCGGATTTGCAGGTCACACAATTGAGCCATTTCGGCGTTCATGTGGCGCCTGCCGACATTGCCGCACGACTGGTTGCACATCTTTGCCGAATTCTGGAGTTGCAGCCAGCCACTGAGCTGGTCACGGACGGTTGTCCACGCCTAAACCCCAGTACTCTGGGATCATGATTCAGTACCTTCTGGGGCGGCTGGTCAGCGCGGCGATTGTCGTACTGGGAGTGGTGATCCTGGTCTTTTCGTTAATCCATTTTATTCCGGGTGACCCGGTTGAAGTCATGCTGGGTGAGTCCGCACAATCGGCTGATCGCGCTCAGTTGCGCAGCCAATTGGGCCTTGACAAGCCGGTGACAGAGCAACTGTGGGGCTATCTGGCCGGCCTCGCTCGTCTGAATCTCGGTGATTCCCTGCATGCTCACCGCCCGGTGCTGGATGTGATGCTGGAACGTGCGCCCGCGACAGTAAAGCTGGCGCTTTCAGCTCTGGCGGTGGCCGTCCTGTTGGCATTACCACTGGGTTCGATTGCTGCCATCCGGCGAGGCAGCCTGTGGGACCAATTGGCAATCGGTTTTGCGACTCTGGGAGTATCGATACCGAATTTTGTGATGGGACCGTTGCTGATACTACTATTTTCTTTTGTCCTTGGGTGGTTACCCGTCAGTGGAGCAGATGCTCCTGGGTCGATCATTTTACCGGCACTGACCCTGGGTACGGCGATGGCCGCTGTGTTGGCTAGAATGCTGCGCTCGACGCTCCTGGAAGTTCTGGGGGAAGATTTTATCCGCACGGCTCGTGCCAAAGGCCTGAATGAGCTTCACGTGGTTTTAGGGCATGCATTGGGTAATGCGATGTTGCCTGTCATCACATTGCTCGGCCTGCAGCTGGGTGTCCTGCTGGCGGGAGCGGTGATCACGGAAATCGTCTTTTCTTGGCCGGGTCTGGGATCACTGACTATAGAATCCATAGAGCGACGTGATTATCCCGTTGTACAGGGTTGTGTGCTTCTGATCAGTCTGACGTATGTCATGGTGAACAGTCTGACCGATGTTGCCTATGCCTGGCTGGATCCAAGAATCCACTACGGTGGACAGGACCAATGCTGACTCGAGGCGCCAAGTGGCTGCTGGTCGTCTGGTCGGTGCTGGCCATACTGGCACCCATTCTGCCCATGGCCTCCAATCAGGTTGATTTACCTCATATGCTGGCCGCTCCGACCTGGCAGGCCCCTTTTGGTTACGATGAGCTTGGCCGTTCAGTGCTGGAGCGCATTATCGCCGGTGCCTCAACTTCCTTTATAGTCTCGTTATCGGTCATTGCTCTGTCCGTGGTGCTGGGGACGGCGATCGGTGCACTCAGTGCCTGGTCCGGTGGTTTTGTCGATCATGTGGTGGTGCGCATCATCGATGTGTTTCTGGCCTTTCCCGGGATTTTACTGGCAATCGCCTTGGCTGGCATTCTTGGACCGGGAATCAGTAATGTGGTGATGGCCCTGGCCATGGTCGGCTGGGTTGGCTATGCACGTCTGGCCAGAGCCCAGACTCTGTCTCTCAAACAAAGAGAACATGTGCGGGCAGCAATAGCTCTGGGTGCTGGACCACTGGCAATTTTCCACCGGCATATTCTGCCCTTGATAGCGACCCCCCTGATGGTTGAGGCAACTTTCGGTATTGCAGCGGTGATCATTGGTGAGGCAGGGCTGTCATTTCTCGGCCTGGGAGTCCAGCCTCCGGATGCTTCCTGGGGCAGCATAATCCGCGAGGGCACTCGCTATATGCTGGTTGCACCTCATCTGGTGATTGCACCGGCGTTATGCCTCAGTCTCGTGGTACTGGCGGTCAACCTGCTGGGGGACCGATTCAGAGATAAACTGGATGTCAGATTCGCCTCATGAGTACCAGGCGGGACGCAGCGTCGCATTGCATGTAAGCGAACAAACCGTGGAACCGGGGTAAGCAGGATGGCACTTGGACCGCTGATGCTCGATATCGAAGGCTTGTCCCTGACCGATGAGGACCGCGAACTCCTGGGTCATCCATTGGTAGGGGGGATCATATTATTCAGTCGTAACTTTGATTCTCGTTCACAGTTGCAGGAGTTGTGTCATCAAATTCATGGCCTGCGAGAACCCAGGTTGCTCATCGCAGTGGATCAGGAAGGTGGCCGGGTCCAGCGATTCCGCAACGGCTTCACGATCCTTCCACCCGCCGCGGAATATGGACTGCAATACGACAGCGACAGCCCTGGCGCATTGGAGCTGACCCGGGAAGCCGGCTGGCTGGTCGCCAGTGAATTACGTGCCTGTGGAGTTGATCTGGATTTTTTTCCAGTACTGGATTTACATAAGGGTCGCAGTCAGGTCATTGGCGATCGTGCATTTCACCGCCGGGCGGATGTGGTGACGGACCTGGCCCGGGCATTTAAACAAGGGATGGCCGGAGCCGGTATGCAAGCCGTGGGCAAACATTTCCCCGGGCATGGCTGGGTGAAGGAGGATTCACACAGTGAGTTACCCCTGGACAGCCGATCCCTGACGGATCTGGAACTGGAAGATTTATTGCCGTTTGAACGTTTGATCCGGGCCGGATTGGCCGGGGTTATGACAGGCCATCTCAGGGTTCCGGATGTCGATGATCTGGCCGTCAGTTTTTCCAGAATCTGGATCACGCAAATCCTGCGCGAACGCCTGGGATTTCAAGGTGCGGTATTCAGTGATGACCTGTCCATGCACGGTGCCCACGCCGCCGGGGACCCCACCCAGCGCGCCCGGCACGCCTTGGCGGCAGGTTGCGATATGGTATTGTATTGTAATGATCGACCGGGTGCGACCGGTATGATAGCGGCTCTTGAGGCACATTCTAATCCGGTTCGCAGCACCCGTTTGGCGCGCCTGCACGGACTAGGGAATACGAACTGGGCCCAGTTGCAGGCCGATCCGCGCTATGTGGCGATTCGCACCATCCTGGAAGCCATGAATTCAGATCCGGAGCTGGATTTGCACGATGATCATCCGGCCTGAGCGCGCAGTGCACGCAGGATCTCAAATCACACAGCAGACAAGCCGGAATGGAATATCCGTCTTTATTTGACTGGCACGTTCGCCGACATCCTGCAGGGCCATGAAACGCACGGTAAAGCGGTGGCGGCCGGCGCTGATCTCGGGAAAGCAACTTGCCTCAGCGTCGAGTAAAACCCTGATCATCTGACACGGTGTTGTCGACTCCAGGTTGCGTTGAAAAAACCCACCCGTGGCGGCCTCGTCACTGGACACGTCACTGTCGCGGACCAGGGCCAGGCACAGGTTTACGGATTCACTCAGCAGTGAAAAACTCCCAACCCAATCCTGAAGGTCCTGTATGCGATGTGCGCTGGGCCTTTGCAGCCAGTAATGATAAGCCGGTAGATCGAAATCGCAGCTGCCTGCTGGTATCGAACTGCGCTGGCGAACAGCGTTGAACAATTCATGCTGGCGCAGCAGGTAGCCGAAACTGGCATCAAATTTTTTAAGGCGCATCAATAATTCATTGACCGAATCCAATACCCGGGCCAAACGTTGCGGATCCACATTCGGGTTTTGCGCCAATGATTCGAGGGTCAGGGCATGGCGCCCGAGTTCTTTAATTAAGTCTTTCTTGATATCTGAGCGGCTCAGCACCGAAGTAATATCAATCAGTGATTCGATGGTGGTACGGCTGTCCCAGGTCAAGTTGCCATTCTGGGTCCAATAGACACGCTTAAACAGGTATTCCAGACGCAAAAGTGTCCGCACCCGCTCACTCAGCGGCTGTTCATAGCACACCCAGCCTTGCGGTGATGTGCTAAACATACTCTGAAACAGATCCTGCTGTTCTTGGTGTTTCATCGAGGAGTCCGGATGCGTTAGCAACCTCGCTGAGGGCCTAAAGAATCCTTAACAATTGTTTCATTTATTCAGAGTTATCTGCAAGCGGGGCGACGGAGGCCGGTTTCGTACAGGCGGCTAACTTTAAATATTGATGATGCAGGCGGTCCACCTGTGCCTGTAATTCCTCAACACTGCCGGTGTTATTGATGATGTCATCGGCCTGTGCCAGCCGCTCAGCCCGGCTTGCCTGAGCCGTCAGAATCCCATTCAGAGTCATAATATCGCTGCCATCACGCGAGGCTGCACGCCGAATTTGCTCACTGCGTGGCGCATCCACGACCAGGATCCGATTCACGGGATAATCCTGCTTGGATTCCACTAATAAAGGGATCATCAGTACGGCGTAGGGCGCTTTTACCTGCCCGAGAGCCTGCAAAATACGGTTGCGGATCCGTGGGTGCAGGATCTGTTCCAGCTGCCGGCGTTGGCCCGGATCAGCAAATACCTGTTGGCGTAAACGGGCACGGTTTAATTCCCCCGTGGAATGGAAGGCTTCAGGGCCGAATAATTGCCGGATTTCAGCCACTGCCGGCTCACCGGGCGCAACGGCCTCCCGGGCCAGTGAATCGGCATCAATCACCGGCACCCCCAAGGACTGGAATCGTTTCGCGGCCGTGCTTTTGCCGCTGGCCAGACCGCCCGTGAGGCCGATTACCAGAAGCTGCATAAGCTTCGACTCAGAATCCCGTGCCGATCGAATACAGATCCGCCAACTGGTTGCCCCACATCAGGCAAATCCATCCTGCGATGGCAAGATAGGGACCAAATGGTATGGGGATCTGCCGGTCGTGCCCTCGAATCAGGATCATGGAAACACCCACAACAGCCCCCACCGCGGAGGACAGCAAAATGATGGCAGGCAGCAAAGACCAGCCCAGCCAGGCGCCCAGGGCGGCGAGCAATTTGAAATCACCGTAGCCCATACCTTCCTTGCCGGTCACCAGTTTGAACAGCCAGTAAATACTCCACAGAGACAGATATCCGGCCACGGCCCCCAGCACCGCTTCAGTCAGTGGAACGAAGGTGGCAGTGAGGTTGAAAAGCAACCCACCCCACAGCAAAGGCAGGGTGATACTGTCGGGGAGAAGCTGAGTGTCGAAGTCAATTGCGGCTAGTGCCAGCAGGCTGAAACTCAGCAACAGCGCGCCACCAGCCTGCCAGTTCAGGCCAAAGTGCCAGAGGATCATCACGCTGAGCAATCCCCCCAACAGCTCAATCGCGGGGTAACGAATCGATATAGGCGTTTTACAGTTGCTGCAACGGCCGCGCAACAGGACATAACTCAGCACTGGAATGTTTTCCAGGGCACCGATGGAATGTTCGCAATGGGGACAGCGTGATCGCGGAACCATCAGGTTAAAGGGGGAGGTCATCTGTGGATTACTGGCGGGTTCCTGTGCCATCAGCTCGGCACATTGCAACCGCCAATCGCGCTCCATCATGAGCGGCAGGCGGTGGATCACCACATTCAGAAAGCTGCCGACGCACAGGCCAAATGCAAAACCCGCAATCAGGGTCATTCCGGAATTTGCATTCAGGACATCAAGCAGGCTCACCAGAGCATATCCACAGCCAGATTCTGCCGATACCGGGCTATCAAGCCGGAGAATTCAGACAACGGTCCCCATCTTGAAGATGGGCAGATACATACCGATGACCAGGCCGCCGATCAGGACACCAAGCACGGCCATGATGAGAGGTTCCATCAGACTGCTCATGGCATCAACCGCATCGTCGACTTCCTGTTCATAGTAGTCCGCCACCTTGGCGAGCATGGAATCAATGGAACCTGCTTCCTCGCCGATGGCGACCATTTGCACCACCATGTTGGGGAACAGACCACTGTCACGCATGGAAATCTGCAGCTGTTGCCCAGTGGAGATTTCATCGCGCATGATCAGGATGGCATCGGTATAGACACTGTTGCCTGCGGCACCGGCCACCGACTCCATGGCCTCTACCAGTGGTACACCCGCGGCAAACATGGTCGACAGGGTGCGGGCAAAGCGGGCAATGGTCGCTTTGACGAGAATGTCGCCAATCACCGGCATCTTCAAAGAATAACGGTCAATGAGGCGCCTGAAGGCTTTGCTGCGCTGATGTAACATTTTGATGGCCTGGTAAGCAAGGGCCAGACCAACAGCGATATACAACCAGTAGGCGACAAAGAAATTTGAAGCGTCGATTAGGAACACAGTGAGCGCCGGGAGGTCGGCACCAAAATCCGAGAACAGGGTGGCAAACTGTGGGATCACGAAGATCATCAGCACCGCGGTGACAATAAAGGCCATGACGATGATTGCGGTGGGGTAAAACAATGCCTTTTTGATTTTGGATTTAATCGCTTCGGTTTTTTCTTTGTAGGTCGCAATTTTATCCAGCAGGTCTTCCAGAATACCGGCCTGCTCACCGGCGCGAATCAGGTTGATGTACAGATCATCGAATTGCAGAGGGTGTTTGGCCAGAGAATCGGCAAGATTGTTGCCGGCTTCCACATCACTCTTGATGGCCAGGATCAGTTCCTGCATTTTCGGTTTTTCATGACCCCGGCCGACAATCTCAAAAGATTGCACCAGGGGTACGCCTGAACTCATCATGGTCGACATCTGACGGCTGAACAAAGCGATGTCTTTGGCTTCGATGGGTTTGCCGCCACCGCCGAACAGGGGCTTGGCCTTCTTCTTGACCTTGAGCGGGATTACGCCCTGGCGGCGTAGCGTGGCCTTGATGAGGGCATCGCTGGTGCCCGACATTTCACCTTTGACTTTATGTCCGCGTTTATCCGTACCTTCCCAGATAAACATGTCCGCTTTGGCGGCCTGTGCCATAACTTACTCCTGGGTTACCCGGTTCATTTCCACGATGCTCATCACGCCATCCATGACCTTTTTGATGGCCGATTGGCGAATATCCGGAATGCCTTCCTTGCGCGCCTGGTCGGCGATTTCGATGGAGTTGCGATTTTCCATGATCATGCGGCGTATGCCTTCCGATATTTCCATGACCTGATAGATGCCGACCCGCCCCTTGGCGCCTTCCACACACTGATCGCAACCCTTGGCCTG
>Ga0114931_10002540_pt1 | contig 23186 bp, 23 predicted proteins | sample 2SBtaG_FD_89579 | JGI IMG/M metagenome (GOLD analysis project Ga0114931, IMG submission 89579) | Deep subsurface microbial communities from Kolumbo volcano to uncover new lineages of life (NeLLi) - 2SBTROV14_V59a metaG | ecosystem: Environmental > Aquatic > Marine > Volcanic | place: Kolumbo... | reverse complement strand
TTCGACTTCCTGCACCATGTCGATCACGCGGCGAATGATCTGACCGGTCAGGTCCTGATAACTTTGCGCCATCAGCACTTCATTGAGTTGTGACTGGACCCTGGTCAAACCTTCATCAAGATCGGTGAGAAAGGTGGTGATGTCACGGCTCAACTCCCTGAACTCCTGATAAGGCATCTCCCGTTGCAGAAAACGTTGCCATCGTTGCTCCAGGGAGTCGGTCTTGGCGGACAACCCAGTGACCATCGGGAAGACTTCCTCAACTACGTTCAAGGTGGTGTTTGCCGCCTGTTCGGTCATTTCTATGACATATTTGAGCCGCTCCCGGGCATCGGGAATTTCGCTCTCGGTCAACTGGGTCAGACGGGCATCGACCATGAATCCATTGATGGCATCATGCAATTGCCGGGTCAACCTTCCGATCTGCTGAAAAAGCATACTTTGCCGGACCCGTCCGATTTCTTCCAGGATCCGGTCCGCCTCCTCCTCGTCCCCTTGCTCCAGCGCCTCAACCAGGGCCCTGGCGCGCATCAACCGGGCTTCCATGGAGTCATCCAGTTTTTCTGCCACTACTTCCATGATCATCCACCTCAGGCTTCCAGACGTTCAAAGATCTTTTCCAGTTTTTCTTTCAAGGTACCCGCTGTGAAAGGCTTGATGATGTAACCGTTGACTCCGGCCTGGGCAGTCTCGACAATCTGATCCCGACGCGCTTCTGCAGTCACCATCAACACCGGAAGATGCGCCAGACTTTCATCCTCCCTGACCGCCCTGAGAAGTTCGATCCCTGTCATCCCGGGCATATTCCAATCGGTAATGAGAAGATCGAAGTCCCCGGCCTGCAACTTGGGTAATGCTGTCTTGCCATCGTCGGCCTCGGCAACATTCGTCAATCCCAACTCGCGCAACAGATTTTTGATGATTCACCTCATGGTGGAAAAATCATCCACCACCAGGATCTTGATGTTCTTATCCAAAACAGACCCCACTGATTCAGTTAAACCCGACTCTATCTAAAATATAGACACTATCGTTCATGAAGTCTTTTTCTCCCCGACGCATAAAAGCCAGACGCAGAGAGGCTGGCATAAAGCAAACTTTCCCCTGCTGATGTTCACCCCTTCTCCCAGAGGGAGAGAATTGTGCTTGGCGCTGACTATCCCGCTCATCGGTTCTCAGCCCACCACCCAGTCACGCATCCGGGCCCGCAGGCGCAACATCGCCTGGCTGTTGATCTGACAAACCCTGGACTCGCTGACTCCCAGCACCTGCCCTATTTCGCGTAGATTCATCTCCTCTTCGTAATAGAGGGAGATCACCAACCGTTCCCGTTCGGGCAGACCGGCAATGGCATCGGCCAGGGCCATTTTGAAATGATCCTGCGTCAAATGATCCAAGGGGGCCTGGGTTTCTCCCTTGGTCTGTTCAAGCAGGCTTTCTCCCTGTTCGCTCAGCTCCTCCACACTGAACAGACGGCAACCCACCGAATCCTGAAGAATGCGGTGGTATTCTTCCATGCTCACACCCAGCTCCACCGCCACCTCCGTATCCCTGGCATCGCGGCCGGTCCGGCGTTCGATGCGGTACATGGCTTCGCTGACCTCTCTGGCCTTGCGGTGAACGGAACGGGGTGTCCAGTCATAGCGCCGGACCTCATCCAGCATAGCACCCCGGATACGGATACCGGCATAGGTTTCGAAGCTGGCCCCCTGGCTTGCATCGTAGTGACGTGATGCCTCGAGGAGTCCCACCATCCCCGCCTGGACCAGGTCATCCAGCTGGACACTGGCGGGGAGCCTTCCCTTGAGGTGATGGGCGATCCGCTGCACCAGCGAGGTATAACGGGTCACCACGGTCTCCATGTCGAGGGACTGGATTTCCACATATGCGGTCGCGCCCTTCACGCCCATTCCCCCGTGCTGGATTCGAGCAACCGCTCAACAAAGAACTCCAGGTGACCGGATGGCGTCCGGTTCAGAGGCCAGCTCTCCACCTTGCGCGCCAGGGATTGGAGTGCCTGGGACGCTGGACTGGATGGGAACGCTGTCACCACCGGCTGTTGCATCTGCACCGCCTTTTTGATCGCCTCATCGTAGGGAACCGCACCGAAATAATCGAGAGCCACATCGAGGTAGCGGTCGATCACCCGATAGAGTTTTTCGAACAAGAGCCGCCCCTGGCTCACGGAACGGACCTGATTGCACAACACCTGAAAACGGAACAACCCGTAATCGCGGTGCAAAAGTTTGATGAAAGCATAGGCATCGGTCAGGGAAGTCGGTTCGTCACAGACCACGATGACGATCTCCTGACAGGCGCGGGCGAAATTCACCACCGACCCGGAAATCCCCGCAGCAGTATCGATAATCAAAACCTCGAGGGGCAGATGGAGTTCACTGAAGGCCCGGATCAGCCCACCCTGTTCGGCTTCGGACAACTCAGCCATCTGCTGCACCCCAGAGGCCGCCGGAATGATCTTCAAGCCCTCGGGTCCCTCCGTCAGAATCTGATCCAACGTACACTCACCACTGATCACGTGAGAGAGGTTGTACTTGGGCTGCAAACCCAGCAGGATATCCACGTTGGCCAGCCCCATATCGGCATCCATGAGAGCGGTGACACGGCCCTGCCGGGCCAGGGATACCCCCAGATTGACCGCTATATTGGTCTTTCCTATGCCCCCTTTACCGCCACTCACAGCAAACACCCGTACTGGTTTCGCTTGTGTCATTCCCCGGATACCCGCTGCCTGGTCACAGTGAATTGCTTGCATAACCCATCCAATCCTCGTAACCGTCCTCTCCAGCCGGGGTATTCTGCGGGTCAGCATCAAAACAGCGCGCCACCAGACCTTCCGCAGAGGCATGGTGCAGATCCTCCGGTACCTTTTGACCATCGGTCATGAAAGACAGGGGGAGACCGCGCTCCAACAAAGCTGACAGCGCTGGTCCCAAACAGCCCGCCTCGTCCAGTTTGGTCAGGATCCCGGCCCTGGGATTGAACTCGGCGAAGGCCTCCATGGCCTCATAGAGGCTTTGCCGCTGAGCCGCCGCTGAAAGGACAAGGTAAGTCTCAATGGCGATCTCGCTTTCCTGAAACAGGGTAAATTGCTGGGCGAGACGCTGATCCCGGTGACTCATGCCGGCGGTGTCAATCAGAACCAGACGTTTGTCCATGAAGCTGCGCAGGATGGCATGCAGTTCGTCAGCGTTGTTTGTCACCCTGACCGGCACCCCCAGAATTCTGGCATAGGTGCTGAGTTGCTCGTGCGCCGCAATGCGGTAATTGTCCGTGGTCACCAGAGCAATCTGGCGGGGGCCGTGCTGCAAGCGAAAACGCGCCGCCAGCTTGGCAATGGTAGTGGTCTTCCCGACCCCGGTGGGCCCCACCAAAGCCACGATGCCTCCCTGATCGAGCAAAGGATCGGTGAGAACCGGAAGCTGATTGACCAGGGCCTCCTGAAGTTGTCGCCAAGCCCGGTCGAATTCTTCTTCCACCCCTCCCCGGCGCGCCAGATCCATGGCCAGAGCGCGGGAGAATCCCAATCCATCGAGAGCGCGGAGCAAATCCAGACGGGTGGGGTGTTTGTGGATCTCCTCCTGCCAGGCCGTTTGTGACAGATGACGGTCAAGCAAGCGACGCATCTGTTGCAGTTCCCGTCTCAGGGGGGCGATCAGATCCGCCTCCGGAGACGATACAGGTTTGACATGGGGGTTTCCACTGCCCCCTGCGCCCGCCGCCGTTGCCGTCCGTTCTCCTTCCTGGAGGGAACGGTAATTCCTCTGGGTGGTGCGTCGGGTGCGCTTGGTCACCTTGGGAAACACCGGCTTGCGGATTTTATCGGAAGGGGTCGCATCTGCCTGGGTGCGGCCGATTTCTGCCACCGCATGGTATCCCTTGGCAGAGTAGGCAGCCTTGGGAGTCACCTTTGATGTGGGTGCCGGAGCGGGATGATCAGGCTTGGATGGAACAGCGGATTGCTTGGAGGAGGAGACAGTTTCCAAATCAAAATCGAGGGCTGCGACGATCTCCACGCCGTCGTCGGTCTTGCGGTTGGAAAGGATCACCGCCTCCGGCCCCAGTGCCTCCTTCACCTGTTGCAGCGCAGTACGTATATCGGCTGCCAGGAAACGTTTGATTTTCATTCAGTTTCACCTCTCGTTGTCAGGCTCGTTGGCCGACCACCCCGACCACTTTGATCTGCTGGTCCTCTGGGACCTCGTTATAGGCGAGGACATGGAGCCCCGGAATGGTATGGCGGACAAAACGCGCCAGCCACGACCGCAACACCGAAGAAACCAGTAATACCGCGGGGTTTCCTCCCATCTCCAGCTGTCGCGCCTGTTCCTCCAACAGCTGGTGCATCCGTTGCGCCAATCCGGGCTCGATGCCGGCACTCTCAGCGCCGTTGCTCTGAATAGTCTTTTGCAACAATTGTTCCAACTCTGGATCCAGGGTCAAAACCGGAAGTTCCTGCTCCAGACCATTGATTTTCTGAACAATAGACCGTCCCAGGGCAGCCCGCACCGCAGCGGTGAGGATGTCGGGTTCCTGACTTCTGCTGCCATGTTCCGCCAAAGTTTCGGCGATGGTGATCATGTCGCGGATGGAGATCTTCTCCTTGAGCAGGTTCTGCAGGACCTTCACCAGCAAGGTCAGGGGAAGAATCTGGGGCACCAGATTCTCGGCGAGTTTGGGCGCCACTTTGGCCAGGCTGTCGAGCCATTGCTGGGCCTCTTCATGCCCAAAGAGTTCGTGGGCATGATCCTGGAGCACCTGACTCAGGTGGGTGGCCACCACCGTTTCTGGATCCACCACGGTGTAACCCAGGGCCTGGGCGTGATCCTTGCGGGATGGGTCGATCCACACCGCATCGAGTCCAAACGCCGGATCCTTGCCGGCAATTCCTTCGATGGATCCAAATACCTGTCCCGGATTGATGGCCATCTCCCGGTCCGGCTGGATTTCCGCATCCCCTACTGTCACCCCCAGAACCAACAGCCGATAGGCATTGGGCGCCAGGTCGAGATTGTCCCGGATGTGGACCGGGGGTATCAGAAAACCCAGATCCTGGGAGAGTTTCTTGCGCACCCATTTGATGCGGCTCATCAACTGCCAGCCCTGCTGTTTGTCCACCAGCGGAATCAGGCGGTAACCCACCTGAAGACCAATGCGGTCCACTGGCATCACGTCGTCCCAGCTCAATTCCTTCAATTCCGGTTCCGGTGCCGATGTCTCCTCCTCCACGACCGCCAAGGACTCCTGGCGTCGCCGTTGACGCATCACTAACCAGGCGAATCCGCCCAGCAATGAGGCCAGCAACAGAAACGGTAGATTCGGCATTCCCGGAACCGCTCCCAACAACCCGATCACTCCGGCACTGATGGCCAATGACTTGGGATGCTGGAGAAACTGGCCGCTGAACTGCTGTCCCATGTCCTGGGTACTGCTCGAAACCCGGGTGACCAGGATGGCCGAGGCCACCGAAAGCAGCAGAGAGGGAATCTGGGCCACCAGTCCGTCACCAATGGTTAGGAGGGTATAACGTTCGACCGCCTCGGCCATTTCCATGCCATGCTGTCCCATGCCGATGGCGAGGCCGCCGATCACATTGATGAACAGAATCAGGATGCCGGCGATGGCATCACCGCGAACGAATTTACTCGCCCCATCCATGGCCCCATAGAAATCCGCCTCGTTGGCGATATCCTCACGACGTTGGCGGGCCTCATCGGCATTGATCAGGCCCGCATTGAGGTCGGCATCGATGGCCATCTGTTTGCCGGGCATGGCGTCCAGGGTGAAACGGGCACTCACTTCAGACACCCGCCCGGCCCCCTTGGTGACGACGACGAAATTGATGATCACCAGAATCGCAAACACCACCAGCCCCACCGCATAGTTCCCCCCGATCACAAAGGCCCCGAAGGCTTCGATCACTTTGCCGGCAGCATCGGGGCTCTCGTGCCCTTCCAGAAGGACCACCCGGGTCGAGGCCACGTTGAGCCCCAACCTGAGGAGGGTCGCCACCAGCAGGACGGTGGGGAAAACGGCGAAATCCAACGGTTTGGCGGTGTAGATGACCACCAACAGAATGATCAGGGACAAGGCGATGTTGAAGGTGAAAAACAGATCCAGAACGAATGCCGGGAGGGGCAACACCAGCAGCATCAACATCAACAACACCAACATAGGCGCCCCCAGGCCAGCACCCCCCAATTGGCGGACACGGTTGATGAGTTGGCTCAAATTCATGTCTGTCTCTCCCGTCAATCCCTCAAGCGGCCCGGAATTGCCATTTCCCGAGGCCCTTATGATTGATCAATGTTGATATTCTTCAGGATCCGGGAAATCCCCGGGTGGCATCGGGCGCTCGTTTGGCCCCCGGGCCGCCTTGAGCTGATAGACGTAGGCCAGCACCTGGGCAACGGCCAAATAAAGGCCCTCGGGAATTTCCTGTTCCAGCTCTGTGCTATAATACAAGGCTCGTGCCAAAGGGGGCGCTGCCAACAGGGGCACGTTGGCAGCGACTGCCTTGTTGCGAATCTGGGCAGCGATGAAATCGGTTCCTTTCGCCACCACTTTCGGCGCTCCACTCTGGGTTTGGTCGTAGCGCAAGGCCACTGCATAATGGGTTGGATTGGTCACCACCACATCGGCTTTCGGTACCTCCTCCATCATCCTTTGCTGAGCCCGCTCCTGCTGCAGCTGCCGGATTTTTGACTTCACTTCGGGGCGCCCTTCGGATTCCTTCATTTCGTCCTTGATCTCCTGCAGGGTCATTTTCAATTTGCGGCGATGATCCCAGAGCTGATAGGGGACATCGATGGCCGCCAGAATCACCAATGACGACGCCAGAAACAGGACCCCGTGCCAAAGGAAATCCAGTGCCGCCGCCAACGCCTGGGCAAGGTCTTGATTCACCAGCTGGAGTAATTGTCGTTCAAAGGCGTTGAGGGTGATGACAGCGACCCCCCCCAGCAACAACACCTTGAGCAGCGATTTGACCAGTTCCATCAACCCCCGCAAGGCGAACATACGCTTGAGTCCTGGCAAAGGATTGAGCTTGTCGAATTTTGGCTGCAGACTTTCCCAGCTCAGCAGCCACCCCCCAAGCATCAGCGGAGACACGATCGCTGCGATGACCATCAGCACCAGAAACGGCCCCAACAAGCTCAGGGTATCGACGAAAACCGAGGCGCTGTGCTCGAGAAGGGCCTGGGGATGGAAGATATCCTCGCGCCCAAGCTGAAAATTCGATTTCATGATCCTTTGCAGCCGCGCTGTCATGTAACTGCTGAACACGCCACAGGCAATTACCCCCGCCATCACCACCACAAAGGTGTTGAGTTCCCGGGACCGGGGGATCTGTCCCTTTTTGCGCGCCTCTGCCAGGCGTTTGGAGGTGGGCTCCTCGGTTTTTTCCTGACCGCTGTCGTGTTCGGCCATCTCAACTTGCCGTCAACAGTTTTTGGATCATTTCATAGGTGGCAGGCAGGGTGGTGGCGAAGCGCTCCAGAAGGGATGGCAGGGTGATCCAGATCAAGCAGATCCCCAGGGTCAGGGTGATGGGAAAGCCGACAGCGAAGATGTTCAGCTGCGGGGCCGCGCGGGTGGCGATCCCCAGGGCAATGTTGACAAAAAGCAGTGCGATGACGATGGGAAGAGACAGCAATACCCCCCCGCTGAAGACACTTGCGCTCCAGCGGATGATGGTCCAGAGATCGTACCGTGCCAAGGCAGCCTGACCCGGTGCAAGGGTGTGGAAGCTTGCGGCGAGAATCTCGATCAACAGCAGATGACCGTCGAGACCCAGAAACAACAGGGTTGCAAACAACAGATACACCTGGGAGACAATGGGCACCTGGACCCCCAGTTGCGGGTCGATCATGGCCGCAAAACCCAGGCCCATGCTGTAGGCAATGTTTTGGCCGGCGAATACCAAGGCGGCAAACGCCATTTGCACGATAAATCCTATGGCGGCTCCGATCACGACTTCCCGCACCGCCACCAGCAAAGCACCCAGATTCAACAGATCGACACCCCCCACCCGGGGCAGAGTCGGCAGGATGGCGAAGGTCACCGTGACGGCCAGAATCACTCTGACCCGCATGGGGACCGAGCGGCTGTTGAAGATCGGTAAGGCCATGAAAAAAGCACCGACCCGTAGGAAAGGCCAAAAAAAAGCCCCAACCCACTCCAGCATCTGCGTTTCAGTCCAGTGCATGGTCAGCCGATGAGGGAGGGAATGTTCTCGAACAGGGCCTGGGTGTAGTCAGTGAGAAGGCGCAGCATCCAGTGTCCGGCCACGACCAGGACCAAGGCCACCACAATCAGTTTGGGCACGAAGGTCAAAGTCATTTCATTGATCTGGGTCGCCGCTTGAAACATGGCAATCACCAGACCTACCGCCAACACCGACAGGAGAATGGGGGCCGCCAGTTTCAGGGTGACCCACAACATCTCCCCACCCACCGTCATGACTGTATCCGCATCCATCGTTTTACCCCCTTGTCTCCATGCATTTCTTGCAACAACCTAGCGCTGTCCCCCCAGCCTCTATAGCGTATAAAAACTTGCTGCCAGGGTTTCCATCACCAAGGCCCAACCATCCACCAGCACGAACAGCATCAATTTGAACGGTAGCGAGATGATTACCGGTGACAACATCATCATCCCCATGGACATCAACACGCTGGCAACGATGAGATCAATGACCAGAAAGGGCAGAAACAGAAGAAAACCGATCTGGAACGCCGTCTTCAGTTCCGAGGTCATAAAGGCCGGTACCAACAACGCCAGGGGAACCTCATCCACCGAAGCCAGATCATCGCGTCCGGACAATCTCACGAACAATGCCAGGTCGCTTTCCCGGGTTTGCCGGAGCATGAATTTCCGCAGGGGGGGCAGTGCCTGTTGCAACGTCTTGTCAGCTTCAAGCTTTTCTTCCAGATAGGGTTTGATCCCCGCCTCATAGGACTGATCGAACACCGGCAACATGATGAAAAAAGTCAGCATGAGAGAGATTCCCAGGAGAATCTGATTGTTGGGGGTCTGGCCGGTCCCCAGCGCCTGGCGTAGGATCGCCAGGACCACCATGATCCTGGTGAATGCCGTCATGGACAATAACAAGGCGGGCAACAAGGTCAGGGCGGTCATCAGCATCAACACCTGAATGCTGATGGTGTAGGTTTTCCCTCCGTCTGCGGCCGTCGTCACCTGGATGGCTTCCAAACCCGGGGCCGCCATCGCCCATGCCGGCATCAGCCACAAGGCAATGATGACGATCGATCTCATCCTCATCGCCCGGCCTATTCCAATGCCTGCTGAAGATGGTTGGCAAATGCCTCTTTCTCACGCGGCCGCAAGCGCTGCTGGCCCTCCAGAACATGAAGGGTCTGCACCCGCCCGGGCGCCACTCCCAATACCAGCTGAATCTCACCCACTTCCACCACCAGAAGTTTCTCCCGTCCTCCCAGGGACAACCCGCCCATAAGGCGCATCTGGCCTCCCGCAGGAGAGCTCCAACGATTCAATTGCTTCAGACCCCAGAAACAAAAAAAGAGGAGGGCCAACACCCCGACAAGTCCGCCCAGCCATTGACCGGCCATTGCCGTACTCAAGCCAGGCGGGGTGGCAGGGGCGGCCCCAATGGAGGAGGCCCAGCCACATACTAATAGCCACGCAACCCATACAATTCTTCTGCGAACATTCGAACGATTTTTCATCTCAGCCTGCGTACCCTTTCCGCCGGACTGATGACATTGGTGAGACGAATACCGAATTTGTCATTGACCACGACCACCTCGCCGTGAGCAACGAGAGTTCCATTCACCAGCACATCCATGGCATCCCCGGCCAAACGATCCAGTTCCACCACTGACCCCTGATTCAACTGGAGCAAATTCCGGATGCTGATCTTGGTACGACCGATTTCCATGGAAAGGGTGACCGGAATATCGAGGATGACATCGAGGTTGACGTCTTCCTGAAACCCAGGAGAGGTATCCTCATCCTGCCTGACCTCTTCATAGGTGGCCGGCGCTATGTTCTGGGGCGGTTCCTTTTCAAGGCCTCCAGTATTATCCACCTCGGCCTGCTCCGCCAGGGCGTCACCCCAGACGTCGGACAGATCGTCTTCGGCGTCCGCGGTGCTGTCTGGTATCGAATCATCAGGGTTTTCCGGCACCTCACTCTCGTTCCGGGAACCCGTCTCCAATTCTTCGTTATCGTGCTGCTCATCATCACTCATGGTTTTCTTCCTCCACAGGCATGTGTTCCAGCATCTGGGTCGCGGGTTTCAAATCCGGACCGCGATCGACCTTGTGCTCGATTTTGATGGCGTAATTTCCATTCGCCACACCCACCCGACCATGGAACAATGGGACTTCTTCCGAATAAAGCACTACATCTTCGGGAATGTCCACAGGGATGATGTCCCCTGCTTCCATATTCAACACATCTTCCACCGTCACCGTTTTCTCCAATAAAATTCCATAGACATCCACCTTGGTCTCCATGACCTCATAGTCCAACGCCCGTCGCCAGCGGTTATCCACTTCGCCCCGATCGCTCTGGATGGAGTCGAGAAGCTCCCGGATCGGTTCAATCATCGAATAAGGCAAGGAAATGTGGAGATCCCCTCCTCCTCCCTCCAATTCGATGTGCATGGTGGAATTGACCACGATTTCCGAGGGACTGACGATATTGGCAAATTGTGGATTGACCTAGGAGTTGATGTACTCGAATTCCACTTCCATGACCGGCTTCCAGGCCTCCTTCAAGTCCTTGAAGGCCATGTCGAGCAGAATCTGGATCACCCTCATTTCCGTGGGGGTAAACTCCCGCCCCTCGATCTTGTTGTAAAACTGTCCACTACCGCCAAAATAATTGTCGACTGCGGTAAACACCAGGTTGGGATCCATGACGATCAGGGCGCGTCCCCGCAGGGGTTTGAAACGAATCAGATTCAGATTGGTGGGAACGAACAGGCTATGCACGAATTCAGAGAATTTGATCACCTGGACACCGGAAAAAGACACTTCCGCAGTGCGCCGTAACAGATTGAACAGACTGATCCGAAAATACCGGGCGAAGCGCTCATTGACCATCTCCAGGGTGGGCATCCGTCCCCGGACGATACGATCCTGACTGGTAAAGTCATAAGCGTGGGCCCCCTCGCCACTGAAGGCCCCCTCCTCGTCTTCGGTCTCGACCGAGCCTTCATCGACGCCATGAAGGAGCGCATCGATCTCGTCCTGGGAAAGCAGGTCATCGATCGACATGATTACTCCATCAGGAAGCGGGTAAAGAAGATGGCCTCAATCCGGCTCCCGTCGCTCTGCATATCCAATACCTTCTGGATTTCGTTCGTCATGGCTTCCCTGAGCGCTTCTTTCCCCTGGCTGCTCTTGAGATCCTGGGGCTTGTAACGACCCATCAACAACAGCAGGTTATTGCGGATAATGGGGGCATGCTTGGTGATCGCCTCGATGGAGTCCGCATCGTAACTCAACACGCAGAATTCGACCTGCAAAAGGCGTGCGCCACTTCCCCTGGGGAAATTCACCACGATGGGGACAAACTGATGGAATTGGGGCTCCTTGGATACCATCTTTTCTTCCCCCGCCTCAGCTTCTTCAGCCCCTCCCTCATCTTCACCGCTGGCCTGCTCTTCTGTGTCGAAGGGGGGAACTCCCATGAAATACATGCCTGCCCCACCCCCCCCGAGCAAGAACAGCACCACCGCAACAATGATGATCCACTTCAGGGAGGATTTTTTCTCCTCACCCAAATCCAGTTCTTCGTTTTCTGCCATTGGATTCACCTCCTACCCTTCTAATGAGCAACATTCAGGCCAAATAAATAATAATTAGATATCAGTTAGTTATTTTTACCTCTCAAGGTCGGTAGCGATTTTTCAGGTGTGAGTGACAATATCCCGACAGTGGTGGATTTATGACTACCTCAAACATGAGGGGGGCGGCAGGAGGGATGAAATCAAAGCGTTACCTGATTGAATAGCATGGTCCCAGGAGTTCTTACGGTGGATTTGTCAGACGATGATTATTGACCGAGAATAAGCGACGATTTGAATAAAACGATGCGTAGAGATGACCAAGAATCGGATTCTGGTGGTCGAAGATGATGAGATTTCGAGGCTTTGCCTGGTCGCCTTGCTGCGTCGATTGGATGTGTATAGTGAGGAAGCCAACTCGGGACAACAAGCGTTACAACTGCTTGAGGCCCGCTCATACAATCTGATTCTGATGGATCTACAACTACCTGATATGTCAGGCGAAGAAGTCCTGAGAAGATTATCATCTTCGCCCAACCCCCAGCGCTCCCCTCTCGCCATCGCCGTCACCACCCAGGTGGACGAGAACCAGACCTGGCATCTGAGAAAGGCCGGATTTGCCGGCCACTTGCTCAAACCGGTCAGTGGAGACACATTAAAACTCATCATTGACTGCTGGTTGGGAGCGCCGGAAAAGATCGAGGAGCTGACCAGGAAAATCACCAATCACCTCGACAACCGTCAGGAGATGGCGGCTGTCCTGCTGGAGAAATTCTTACGCGACTTGGAACCGCAGCTTCTCCAGATAGAAAAAGCAATACTCGAAGGAAATCGTGACAATGCAGCCACTCTTGTCCACAAGTTGAATGGGGGAGCAGGATTCATCGGCTTGGTGGAACTACAGCAGCTCGCCAACACGATGGAAACGTCGTTGAAGGATCCCAGGCAGGTGGATCCGGGTTACGCCTGGCATCAGCTAAAAAATGAAGCCCAACGCCTGATGGCATTGGGCCCTCGATTACTGAATCAGCTGACTCAGGAAGCCAGTCTCAATTTATCCAACAAGGTCTGAGCCTCCTGTTTCTGTTGCTCATTCCCCCGATCCAAAATCTCATCGAGTATATCCCTGGCAGCATCCACATCCTCCATGTCTATATAGGCACGAGCCAAATCAAGCTTGGTGTCCATTTCATTCATATCGGTCAGATCGAATTCTTCCTTGACCACTTCATCTTTCTCGGTCGTGGCCTCAGCCGAGCCAGGGATACCCGCATCATCCACCGGCATGTCACCTATGGCGGGATCTTCCTTCAGTACGTCTTCCCTAGTGGCGGCCGTTTCGCCACCAAAGGAAGGAAATTCAATGGTATTGTCCGAGTTTTCAAGCCCACTCTTGTCATCCTCGCTGAGCTGGGTCTCATCCTCCTGCGACCCCAGATCCAAATCATTCAGGTCGAAATCCAGGCTGAATCCATCATCATCATCCTTCCCCGCTTCCGCCAAGGGCTCCTGCTCGGAAATCTGGGCGTCCAGATTTTCATCGCCAGTTTCATCCGATTCTGGCACCTCGACCTGATCCGTCTGTAAGGATTCCTCCTCGACGTCCGATTCCTCCGGCACATCGAAGGGGCCGGTATCCAATTCCAAATTATCAAAGGCGTCTATGGGCTGCCCGGAAAGGGTCGTGGGTTCTGGTTCTGAGGTGCCTGTTCCCTCCGATGAAGAGACGAACAGGGACGATTGCGGGCAGAGATCCTTACCCATTTCAATGACCTTGCTCCAGAATTCAGGGTCATTGTCAGCACCTGCCACCAACAGCTCCTGAGCATAGGATTCGAACTCGGAGGCCGCATCGTTGGCATAATAGATTTCCAAAAGCTTCAGGCGCAATTCCGGGCGTTCAGGATCTTCCTCGAGTGCCTGCTTGATCAGTTCTTCAGCCTGTTGATAGCGACCGTAAGCCAGATAGACATCGGCCTCGGCGATGGGATCAACGGCATCGTTTTCGCTCTCGAGGATGTCAAAATCACTCGGGGTGAATTCGCTCAAGAACGAACTCTCTGCCACTTCGACTCCGGCGGTCGAAGTAATCGAACTGGTCATCGGCTCACTGGCAGAGGAAGGAGAAGAAAAATCAGCTTCAGTGTCGTCCATTTCGGCGAGCAGACTGTCGGCCTGAATCTCGGCTTCTCTACGGCGACGCCAGATCATCAATCCGGCCACCCCCAGCAGGACCATGCCACCAGCACCCAAGCCAAGGTAAAGAGGTTGGTCGAATAAACCCATGGAAGCAGATGAATCGCCCCCTTTGTCATCGGTAACTTTATTCGCTTGTGGCTTGGAATCGTGCGCTTTGGGTTGGGCCGCCCTAACACTGGGTTTCGTAACTGGGCGTTTAGTGACCGCAGAGATCTGAGAGGAAGATTCCGCCGTTTCTTCACGCCCCTGACTCATACTTGAACCGGTTTCCTTGACAGCAGGCTTGGTGGCTGCTGGAGGCGGAGCTTGATCCGTGGTATTTTCTGCAATCGATTCAGTCGCCGGAGGTTTATTTTGCAACGCCGCGAGCTGAGCGTTCTTCACCTCCAGCAGGGCCGTCATCTTGGTTTCCAGAGCCTCGAGTCGGGCCCTCAAGGCTTCATTTTCCGCCCGCAGATCGGCAATTTCTTCCTGGGTTTGCGGGTTGGCCCCATCGGGGCCTTCAACGATCGACATTTCCACCTGCTGCCGCGCCAGTTCCTTCTCGTCGGGTGGCGCGAGTTTCAGCTGGGGTTGTACTTTCTGGGCCGCCTGTTGGGGCGCCCGGCTGGCCAGCCATGTCTGGTATTGGTCCTCCAGTTCACGTCTCGCCTGGGAGGGGGACAGGCGGGAAATCTTTTCCGCTGAAGGGATCTTCAAAGTGACCCCTGCTTTGAGATTGTTGACATTGCCTTTCAGGAAGGCATCGGGATTTTCCCGATACAATGCCATCACCATTTGCTCGGTGGAAATCGAGGGGTCCTGTTTCAGCCTCTCAGCGATTTTCCATAGCGACTCATTGCGTTTCACCGGCCCATAGGCAACTCCCCATTCGTTTCCAGCACTGACGTTACTAACAGAACGGCTGTGTGCTATGGACTGAGGTGTGGCCCCGAGAACATTCTGGGCGACGGCCACTTCATCGGCAAAAGTCGCTGGGGGGTCCAATAGGACGGTGAACTCCCTAAGGATACGCCCCTGGGGCCAGTCCACTTCAAGGAGAAAATCGAGAAAAGGCTCGCGAATAGCATCGTTCGAAGTCACCTGGATGACGACAGTGCCGTCGGCCTTGTGGAGGGGCTTGAAATGCAAATTCGAAAGATAATAGGGACGCTCCAGTCCTGCCCGCATAAAGGCTTCGGCGGGTGCCAGACCCACTCTGATCTGGGAGATATCCTCACCCGGCGAGACCATGAGGGGAATTTCCGCGAGCAGCCTTTGATTGAGTGCGGAATGAATCTTGATATCCCCCACACCTAATGCATTCACCCCTGCCGGCGTGAGAACGCCCACCACAGCCAGGGTCTTCGCGAATTTACGCACTTTGGATCTCCTATGAGCTATTCATGCCTTCCCTGTAAGAATAGCTCAAATAAAATTTTTGACTAGAAGCTCCGCAATCTGCACACTGTTGAGTGCTGCCCCTTTGCGCACATTATCAGCGACGACCCACAGATTCAAGCCCCTGGGATGAGAGATGTCCTCGCGAATCCGCCCTACATACACCGGATCGCGTCCAGCCGCCTCGGTGACAGCGGTGGGATAGCCCCCCGCTTCGCGCCGATCGAGGACCACCACGCCCTCTGCCTGGTCAAGGAGTTCCCTGGCTTCCCCGGTGCTGATCTTTCTCCGGGTCTCAATGTGAACCGCCTCGCTATGACCATAGAATACCGGCACCCTGACCGTCGTCGGATTCACCTGAATGGTATCGTCGCCCAGAATCTTGCGGGTTTCCCAGACCATTTTCATCTCTTCCTTGGTGTATCCGTTTTCCATGAAAACGTCGATTTGGGGCAACACGTTGAAGGCGATCTGTTTGGGATAGACTTTGGACTCGATCGATTTGCCATTGAGCAGATGGGCGGTCTGCATCGCCAGCTCTTCAATCGCTTCCTTGCCCGAACCGGATACGGCCTGATAAGTACAGACATTGATCCGCTCGATACCCACCGCATCGTGAAGAGACTTCAATGCCACCAGCATCTGAATGGTGGAACAATTCGGATTGGCGATGATACCCCGCTGCTTATAGGCCTCGATGGCGTGCGGATTGACTTCGGGAACCACCAGAGGAATATCGTCGTCATAACGGAACTGGGAGGTGTTGTCGATGACCACACAACCCGCATCAGCGGCGATGGGAGCATATTTTTCAGAAATCGAGGAACCGGCGGAAAACAATCCGATCTGGACCTGGCTGAAATCGAAATCGGCCAGATCCCCGACTGTCAAGGAGCGGTTCTTGAAAAGGATCTTTTCCCCGGCCGAGCGGCTGCTGGCCAAAGGAAACACCTTATCCACCGGAAAATCACGCTCTGCCAGAATTTCCAGCATCGATTCACCCACCGCCCCGGTGGCGCCGACCACGGCAACATTGTATGTCTTCATAGATCCCTACCCTTATCTGGTTCTTTAGCAGAGAAAGTGACCCTTAGTGATACCAGAGCCTCTTCCCTGGGCAATGGAAATCTAATGCATTTTCCTGAGCGCTGCGACCACCGCATCGCCCATTTCCGAGGTACCGACTTTGCGGGTGCCTTGGGAATGAATATCAGCGGTCCGTACCCCGGAATCCAGCGCAGCATCCACGGCCTTGTCGATCCGCGCCGCCGTCGCCTCGTCGTTAAAGCTGTAACGGAACAGCATTCCCAGTGACAAAATAGTCGCCACGGGATTGGCCACGTTCTTCCCCGCGATATCCGGCGCACTGCCATGAATCGGCTCAAACATCCCCTTGCCATGCTCATCGAGGGAGGCCGATGGCAGCATACCGATGGATCCGGTCAACATCGCCGCGCAATCGGAGAGAATGTCTCCGAAGAGATTGGTGGTCACCATCACATCGAACTGTTTAGGCGCCCGCACCAGCTGCATGGCTGCGTTGTCCACATACATGTGACTCACTTCGACCTCTGGATACTCCCGGGCTGTTTCGGTTACCACCTCACGCCACAACTCGGTACACTCGAGCACGTTGGCCTTGTCCACCGAGCACAACCTGCGGTTACGCTTGAGTGCGGTCTCGAAGGCCACCTGGGCAATCCGGCGGATTTCAGATTCACTGTACACCAGGGTATTGAGACCCACCCGCTCGCCATTTTCCAGGGTTCTGACCCCTCGTGGCTTGCCGAAGTAAATCCCACCGGTCAATTCACGTACGATCATGATGTCGAGCCCTGACACCACATCCGCCCTCAAAGTCGAGGCCTCGGCCAATTGGGGATAGAGGATGGCTGGCCGCAGATTGGCAAAAAGATTCAGTTCTGACCGTAGCCCCAACAGCCCCCGCTCCGGGCGGACCGAATAATCCAGGGCCTCCCAGCGAGGACCTCCGACAGCGCCAAGCAGAATGGCATCGGCTTCCTTCACCAGCTCCAAGGTTTCCTGGGGCAATGGCGAGCCGCTGGCGTCATAGGCCACGCCCCCCACCAATGCTTCCTCGGTTGCCACGTCTATGGCAAATTCCTGGCGCAGGCAGTCCAGGACCTTCAGGGCCTCACGGATGATTTCCGGCCCAATACCATCCCCAGGTAATACAGCAATTTTTTTTGTCATGAATGTCGTTTCAATCAGGGTTGAACAGGTGCAAACAGCCAGGGGGCTTGTTCGCGCCGACGGGTTTCATAGGCGCGGATATCCTCGGAGAATTCCAGCGTCAGGGCAATGTCGTCCAATCCCTTTAGCAAGCGCTCCTTACGTGAAGGATCGACTTCGAAATGGATGACTTCCCCATTAGGTGTGGTGATGGTCTGGGATTCCAGGTCCACGGTCAGCTCGTAGCCCGGCCCCGCTTTGTTGAACAATTGATCGATCTGTCCAGCATCGAGAACGATGGGGAGGAGCCCGTTTTTGAAACAATTGTTGTAGAAGATGTCGGCGAAGCTGGGGGCGATGATGACCCGGATTCCGTAATCGGCCAACGCCCAGGGAGCGTGCTCACGGGATGAACCGCAGCCGAAGTTCTCCCGCGTCAGAAGTATTTGACCATGGGCGTACTCCGGCCGGTTGAGGACGAAATCCGGGTTGCGGGGACGATGGCTACAGTCCATGTCCGGCTCACCACGATCCAGATAACGCCATTCGTCGAACAGAAAAGGGCCGAAGCCGGTTCGCCGGATCGACTTGAGAAACTGCTTGGGGATGATGGCATCGGTGTCCACATTGGCCCGATCCAGTGGGATCACCTGAGAAGTCAGTTTTTCGAACGCTTGCATAATCAGAAATCCCTCACATCGACGAAATGACCGGCGATCGCCGCAGCAGCCGCCATGGCGGGACTGACCAGATGGGTGCGACCTCCGTACCCCTGGCGTCCCTCGAAATTGCGGTTGGAGGTGGAAGCGCAACGCTCGCCCGGTTCCAAACGGTCGGCATTCATGGCCAGGCACATGGAACAACCAGGATCACGCCATTCGAAACCCGCCTCCTCGAAAATCTTGTCCAGTCCTTCGGCTTCCGCCTGCTCTTTGACCAGACCGGAACCGGGAACCACCATGGCCAATTTGATGCTGGCCGCCACCTTGCGCTCTTTGATGACTTCGGCCGCAGCCCTGAGATCCTCGATCCTGGAGTTGGTGCAGGAACCGATGAAGACCTTGTCCAGGGTGATTTCCTTGATCGGCTTCCCCGCTTCCAGCCCCATGTAATCCAGGGCCCGTTCCATCCCCATGCGCCGAGTGGCGTCGCTTTCCCGGGCCGGATCGGGTACCACACCATCGACGGGAGCCACCATTTCCGGCGAGGTTCCCCAGGTCACCTGGGGCACAATCTGCGCCGCTTCCAGTTCGACCACTGCGTCGAAGCGGGCATCCGGATCGCTGTGAAGAGTCTGCCAGGCTGCGACGGCCTGCTCCCACAACTCCCCCTTGGGGGCCAGGGGGCGGCCTTGCAGATACTCGATGGTGGTATCGTCCACGGCAATCAGACCCGCCCGGGCCCCGGCTTCGATCGCCATATTACAGATGGTCATGCGGCCTTCCACTGACAGGGCCTCGATGGCCTCGCCGGCGAACTCGATGGTATATCCGGTGCCGCCGGCCGTCCCCAGGCGTCCAATCACCGCCAGCACGATGTCCTTGGCAGTCACCCCGGGCCCCACATGGCCGTTGACCCGGACCAGCATGTTCCTGGCTTTTTTCATCCACAGGCACTGGCTGGCAAGGACGTGTTCCACCTCCGAGGTACCTATGCCAAAGGCCAAGGCACCTAGAGCCCCGTGGGTGGACGTATGGGAATCTCCACACACCAGCGTGATGCCCGGCAGGGTGAAGCCTTGTTCGGGACCGACCACATGGACGATCCCCTGACGATGATCGGCCATGGAAAACACTGGAATGCCAAATTCATGACAGTTGTTTTCCAGGGTTTCGACCTGCAACCGGGAAACGGGATCGGAAATCCCTCGCTCGCGGTCTTTGGTGGGCACGTTATGGTCGGCGACTGCCAGATTGGCCTCCGCCCGCCAAGGCTTCCGGCCCGCCAGCCGTAGCCCTTCAAACGCCTGGGGTGAGGTCACTTCATGCACCAATTGACGGTCGATGTAGATCAAGGAGGTGCCATCGGCCGAAGTCCGCACCACATGTGCATCCCATATTTTGTCGTATAAGGTTTTTCCCATCTTGAGTCCTGAAGTTCCGGGCATTCGCTAAATCTGTTTATTGTAAGGAGATCGTCCGGGATTCACAATTCGACACATGGACGACTTGGAAGTTGCGGCAAGCGGTCTCATCCCGCATCCAGGATTTCGAAGATCTCGTCACGGATCGTTTCCACATCCCCCAAACCGGGGACGGTGAAATACTTCACCTGCCCCTGCTGACTCTTGGCGCGATAGAAATCCACCAGGGGCGCCGTTTGCCGATGATACACTTCGAGACGCTTGCGTACCGTCTCTTCCTTATCGTCATCCCGCTGGATCAGGGGTTCCCCGGTCACGTCATCCTTGCAGTCCTCTCCAGGAGGATTGTAGAGCAGGTGATAGACCCTTCCAGAGGCGGGATGGACACGACGGCCACTCAAACGTTTGACGATTTCCTCATCGGGGACATCGATTTCTATCACGAAATCCAATTGCACCTCCATTTTTTCCAAGCCCTCGGCCTGAGCAATGGTCCGCGGAAAACCGTCGAGCAGGAAGCCCTTGGCGCAATCGGGTTGGGCGATCCTTTCCCGGATCAGATCCAGGATCAAGTCATCAGGCACCAGCTCTCTCGAATCCATGATCGCCTTGGCCTTCTTTCCCAGATCGCTACCCTCACGAACCGCCGCCCGAAGCATATCCCCCGTGGAGATCTGCGGAATCCCATAGCGTTCGCAAATAAACTGGGCCTGAGTCCCCTTACCGGAACCCGGCGCCCCCAATAACATCACCTTCATTGTTTTTCTCCTTATCCTGTGTTCATACCATTCCCCCTGGAAACGTGCCAGGTAGTACCCCAACCCCCGACACCTCCCAGAATGGGAGCGATGGCAAACCGGACACCATCACCCTGTTCATTGAGTTGCGTTTCGCTCTACCCAAACCCGGAGTAAGAAAGATCCGCCGCCCCAGGGGATTCGCTTCGAGGGCGTAAAAGGTTATCGGTCAATCACTTCCAGCCCGCCCAGATAAGGCCGCAGAACTTCCGGGACACTGATCGAACCATCGGACTGCTGATAATTCTCCATCACCGCCACCAAGGTCCTGCCCACCGCCAGGCCCGAACCGTTGAGGGTATGTACCAGTTCCGGCTTGCCCGTTTCGGGATTGCGCCAGCGAGCCTTCAGGCGCCTTGCCTGAAAGTCGCGAAAGTGACTGCACGAGGAAATCTCCCGGTACTTTCCCTGACCCGGTAACCACACTTCCAGGTCATAAGTCTTGGCTGCGGAAAAACCGGTGTCTCCGGCACAAAGCAGCATCTTGCGGTAAGGAAGGCCGAGGCGCTGGAGAATCGTTTCCGCATGCCCGGTCAGCTCCTCGTGGGCCTGGGACGACAGCGCAGGAGGAACAATCTGCACCATCTCCACTTTCTCGAACTGGTGCTGACGAATCATGCCCCGCACGTCCTTGCCATAGGAACCCGCCTCCGAACGGAAGCAGGGAGTATGCGCCACGAGTTTCACAGGCAGTTCCGTGGACGCCAGAATCTCGCCCCGCACCAGATTGGTGACCGGCACTTCGGCCGTGGGAATCAAATACCAGCTGGGCTCGTGTTCGACCCGAAACAGGTCTTCCTCGAATTTTGGCAACTGGCCAGTGCCTACCAGGGACTGTGCATTCACTAAATAAGGGACGTATACTTCGGTGTATCCATGCTGGTTCACATGGATGTCCAGCATGAACTGAATCAAGGCACGCTGGAGACGCGCCAACGTTCCCTTGAGGACGACGAAACGGGCCCCCGTGACTTTGGCTGCGGCATCGAAATCCATTCCCAACTCCTCGCCCAGATCCACATGATCTTTGGGGTCGAAGTCGAACCGGGGAGGCTCGCCCCAGCGTGACAACTCGACATTGTCCGCTTCATCCCCTCCCTCGGGAACCTCCGGGTCGAGTAGATTGGGAAGCCCCAGGAGCAGTTCATCCAGCTCGGCCTGGACCCGCCTGAGTTCCTCCTGGGATGTTTTCAATTCACTTCCGAGCCGCCCGACTTCAGCCAGGAGAGGGGCGGCGTCTTCCCCCTGCGCCTTGGCCTGACCAATCGCCTTCGAGCGGCTATTGCGTTCATTTTGCAGGTGTTGGGTGCGTACCTGGAGCGCCTTCCGCCTCTCTTCCAGGGCCAGATAGGCATCCCGGTCCAGAATGAAACCCCGCCTGGCCAATTGACGGGCAGTCTCATCCAGGGATTGACGCAAACGATGGGGGTCCAGCATGGCATCGGCTCCTTGGCAAAGATGGGTCGTTAGTCTTTCTCTGTTTCGTGATTGACCCGTTCGCGCAAATCCTTACCAGCCTTGAAATGAGGAACGTGTTTTGCTGGCAGGGGCACCGGCTCACCCGTTCTGGGGTTGCGCCCGATACGGGGCGGACGGTATCTCAGGGTAAAACTGCCGAAACCGCGGATTTCGATTCTCTGTCCCTGTGCCAGAGCGTCACTCAGATATTCGATGATGCTCTTGACGGCCAGTTCCGCGTCCTTGGCATTGATATCGACCCCCTTTTCCGTGGCCAACCGTTGCATCAGATTCTCGATCAATTCGGATTTATTCACAGACACACCCCACAAAGAAAGAGGGGGCGTCTGACGCCCCCTCGTCGTTTGGCTGACAGAGGAATTATCCCTTGTCTTCCATCTGTTCCTTGAACAGATCTCCCAAGGTGGGTGCCCCGGCTGATTGCTGGGTGTAATCCTTGAGAGCCGCCTTTTCCTCTTCTTCGTCCTTGGCCTTGATGGACAACATGATCATCTTGTTCTTCTTGTCCACACCAATGAACTTGGCTTCCACTTCGTCCCCCTCCTTGAGGAGGGTCCTGGCATCTTCCACTTTGTCGCGTTTGATCTCGGATGTCCTGAGGTAGCCCAGTACGCCTTCGCTCAGTTCGATCACCGCACCTTTGGCATCCACCTCCTTGACCACGCCCGTGACGATGCTGCCACGCTCGTTCTCCGCCAGATAATTCTGGAAAGGATCCTGCTCGAGCTGTTTGATACCCAGTGAGATGCGCTCCCTCTCAGGATCGATGGAGAGGATCACGGCCTCGATCTCATCGCCCTTCTTGAAGTTGCGCACGGCTTCCTCGCCGTTCTCGTTCCAGGAAATGTCGCTCAGGTGGACCAAACCATCGATCCCTCCTTCCAGTCCGACAAAGATGCCAAAATCGGTAATCGACTTGATGGCCCCCCGGACCTTTTCGCCTTTCCTGTGGGTTGCAGCGAACTCTTCCCAGGGATTGGGCTTGCACTGTTTCATGCCAAGGGAGATACGGCGACGATCCTCATCGATGTCCAGCACCATCACCTCGACTTCGTCACCCACCTGAACCACCTTGGCAGGGTTGACGTTCTTGTTGGTCCAGTCCATTTCCGACACGTGCACCAACCCTTCGACCCCGTCTTCCAGCTCCACGAAGCAGCCATAGTCCGTCAGATTGGTCACCTTGCCGATGAGACGGGTGCCAGGCGGATAACGGCGTGCGATATCCTTCCAGGGGTCTTCGCTCAATTGCTTGAGA
>Ga0114931_10002539_pt1 | contig 23189 bp, 19 predicted proteins | sample 2SBtaG_FD_89579 | JGI IMG/M metagenome (GOLD analysis project Ga0114931, IMG submission 89579) | Deep subsurface microbial communities from Kolumbo volcano to uncover new lineages of life (NeLLi) - 2SBTROV14_V59a metaG | ecosystem: Environmental > Aquatic > Marine > Volcanic | place: Kolumbo... | reverse complement strand
CCTCTACAGCCATATCGACGCGGCGGCCCGCAGTCAAGAATAAATCCCGGGCAACCGGGCTTGGGCATCGGCCGGAAAGGCGTTTTTCATCCTGCTTGGCCAAAAGTCCCGCCGTATTGGGGCGGGGTGTGTCCGGCCGCGGGAGCTTTTGGACCGTTGCAGGCCTGAAATTTGTGAAGGAGCGTCGGTAGAGTGAAATTTCGCTGGAAACTGCTGATCCTGTTTATGCTGATTGCCATCGTCCCGGTGGTGGGGTTGCGCAGCTTCGGGATTCATAACGTGCACCTCATGGCAGATGCCCTGACCCGGCAGATTCGGCAGACCCACGACGACCATACCCGGATGCTTCTGGAAGTACTCACAGACGGGTATACCCGGATGCTGGCACGTGTTCGCCAACAGGTCGAGCTGGCACTTGACTTTCAGGTGCTGGCCCTGCAGCGCAGCCTGTCGTGCCCCATGCCCGGAGGAAGCACTGCTGGCGGGCTGCCGGCAGGCGGCGCCGGCACCGACGGATTGAAGCCGGGTGCTGCCGTTTCTCTGCACGGCCGCGGAGGGGCGTGCCTGGTGGCGGCTGCCGATGCCGGGGCGGTTTTGCCTTTTGATCATACCCGTGGCCGTACATGGTCGGCTTTCATGGAATCCGTCAGCCGCACTGCAAAGCGTCAGCTCGGCAAACTGGTCGTGCGGCAGTACACCGCGCTGAAAAACGGGATCTGTAGCGTGTATCCCTGCGATGCAAACCTGCCGCGGCGTTTCGATGCCCGGCGTCAGGTCTGGTACCGTACGGCATTGGCTGCAAGGGGTATTGTCTGGACACCGGCTTTTCGTGATGCTGCCAGCGGCCTCTGGGTGACAGCGGCGGCTGCGGCGGTATACGATGGGCGCCGAAAGCCCGCGGGGGTGGCCAGTATCGTTGTTTCTTTGGAAAATCTGGCGGATTCGGCGGCGGCATGGAAACTGCCGGCGGGTAGCCGGATGCTGATTGTCCGGCCGGCCGGCCGGCGCAAGCAGGGGCGGGCGGGCGCCAGGGTTCTGGTCGATGTGCCGGTCGGCGAAACGGCCACGCGTCCGGCAACGTCCGGCCGAAGCGGTGCTCACTGGCTGACATCGGCCGACCAGATGCAATTCAAGTCCATGCTGCGTGACTTTGCCGGTCGTATCTCCCGGATCCGTGAAATGCCGGTGGAAGGCCGTCTCTGCTTTTTGGCATACGGGCCGCTGCCGGGAGAAGCCGGTGATTTCCTCTTCATCATTCCCCGCAATGCAAGCAGCCGCTTGTTTACGCGGGTTCAGACCCTCATCGATCGGCGGGTCAGACGGGTGGAGTATTTCACGGCCGGATTCCTCGTTTTGCTGATCCTTTTGGCCGTTGTGCTGGCACTGGGATTCTCGCGTACGGTTACCAAACCGCTGGAAGCGCTGGCGGCGGCCAGCCGCAGACTTGCCGGCGGGGACTTCGAAACCCGGGTTGCGATCAAGTCAGATGACGAGTTCGGCCAGATGGGCCGGGTATTCAACGAGGTCGGACCACAATTGAAGCTCCATGCCCAGGTGCAGCAATCCCTTGCGGTTGCCCGCGAAATCCAGCAGAGCCTGTTGCCGGACGCCGCACCACAGGTGGCCGGGCTGGATATCGAAGGCGCCACGCTTTATTCCGATGAAACCGGCGGCGATCTGTTGGATTACCTCTGCGTGGGGGAAAAAGCCATGGCGCAGCTTTGCGTGGTGGTGGGGGATGTTTCCGGGCACGGCATTTCGTCGGCGATTCTGATGGCCACCGTGCGGGCCGCTTTGCGGCTGCGCGCTTCCAGTTCCGGCCCCCTGGCGGAGATCGTGACGGATATCAACCGGCAGTTTGCCTGTGACGTCGAGAAGAGCTGCCAGTTCATGACCCTGTTCCTGGCGCGCATCAACCGGGCATACGGCTGGATCCAGTGGGTGCGCGCCGGCCATGAACCAGGCGTCTTGTATGATCCGCAAAGTGATACGCTGCACATTCTGAAAGGGGGAGGGCTGCCCCTGGGGATTCGCAAAGAAACCGAGTTTGAAGCCTTTAAGCGGGATATTCGCAGCGGCCAGATCATCCTGATCAGCACCGACGGTGTTCTGGAGGCACGCAATCCTGCGGGGGAGTTCTTCGGCCGGCAGCGTCTGTACGCCGTTTTGCGCCGCTGCGCACGGCAATCGGCCCGTGAGATTGTACGGGAGATTTTTGAAGCGGTCGGACATTTTCGTGGCACAAGGCCCCAGGAAGACGACATAACCTTGGTGGTGGTCAAGGTGCTTGAAGACAGCGACGCGCCGGACCGGTTGGCCTGAAGCGTTTTTAGCCGTCAGGCCATCTTGTAGCGTTTCAGCTTCTGGTGCAAAGTTTTGCGGTTGATGCCCAGCCGGCGGGCGGTCTCGCTCTTGTTGCCGCCGGCGGCCTTTAGTGCCGCCAGGATGGTCTCGCGCTCGACTTCTTCCAGCGGGCGGGTAGCGGCACCGGGGAGAGCGGGTGCCGGCGGCCGGCAGACGGCTTCTGCAAGGTAGGGCCGCGTGATGCTCAGGGGCAGTTCTTTTTCACTGATGGTGTCCCCGGCCAGCAGGATAACGGCGCGTTCGGCGGCGTTTTCCAGTTCACGCACGTTTCCCGGCCAGTCATATTTGAGCAGCATATCCATGGCCGTCGGGGAGAACCCGCGCACGGTTTTACGGTTTTTTTCGGCATATTTATCGACGAAATGCTGCGCCAGCAGGGGAATGTCGTCGGTTCGTGCGCGCAGTGCAGGCACCTGCAGGGTGACTACGTTCAGGCGGTAATAGAGATCTTCACGGAATTTTCCCGCCGCCACATCGTCTTCGAGATTGCGGTTGGTGGCTGCCAGGATACGGACGTCGACACCGAGCGGCTTTTCACCGCCCACGCGCTGGATTTCACGTTCCTGGATGACACGCAGCAGCTTGGCCTGCATGGCGGGGCTGGTTTCGCCGATCTCATCCAGAAAAATGGTGCCCCCGTTGGCCTGCATGAAGCGCCCCTCGCGCCGTTTTTCGGCCCCGGTGAAGGCTCCCTTCTCATGGCCGAAAAGTTCGGACTCCAGCAGACTTTCGGTGAGTGCCGCGCAGTTGACAATGACCAGCGGATGATCCCGGCGGCGGCTGTTCAAGTGAATGGAACGGGCGATCAGCTCTTTGCCGGTACCGCTTTCGCCGGTAATCAGCACGGTGGCCTCGGAAGGGGCGATCATGGCCGTCATTTCGAGCAGTTCGCGCATGGGGCGGCTCTTGCCGATGATCTGGTGCACGTCGAAACCAGCCTGGAGCCTGGCTTTAAGCGCCTGGTTTTCGGCTTTTAAACCGACGTGCTCGCGGGCACGCTCAATGGTCAGTTTGAGCAGCTCGAAGTCCAGTGGTTTGGTCAGGTAGTCATAGGCGCCCGATTTCAGGGCCTCGACAGCCGATTCCACCGACGAGTAGGCGGTCATGATCAGGATGGGAATGGCCGGGTTGTAGGCTTTGATCTGCTTTAAGGCTTCTATGCCGGACATGCTGGCCATGCGGATGTCCATCAGGATCAGGTCGTAGGGCCGCCGCCGGACCTTTTCCAAGGCAACACCGCCGTCGTCAGCGGTTTGCACGTCGTAGCCCCAGCTTTTGATGATGGTGCGCAGCATGGTACGGTGCCCTGCATCGTCGTCGACGACCAGCAGGCTGGCATCGGGTGTCGTGTTCATGGCGATCCTCACAGATTGTCGGGCGCGGCGCTTGGCGTCCGGTGCATGGCGGTTTCTTCGTAGGGTATAAAAATGGTGAAGGTGGTGCCTTTGTTCGGAGAACTCTGTACGTCGATACGTCCCCGGTGCGCCTCCACGATTTTATGCACCACGGCAAGGCCCAGCCCCGTGCCCGTCGATTTGGTGGTATAGTAGGGGTCGAAAATTTTTGCCAGATCATCGGCGGAAATACCGCCGCCGCTGTCGCTGACCTGAACAATGAGGCCCCGCTGTCCGTCGATGTAGGCTTTGATGCGCAATACGCCGCCGCTATCCATGGCGTCGATGGCGTTTAAGTACAGGTTGAGCAGGCACTGGGAAAAACGGTCCGGGTCCAGAAAGACGGGTGGCGGGCTCTCCGGTTTGATGAGCCGGATGTCGACCTGCTTGAGTGCGGCGTCCTGGCGTATGAGGCGCACCGAATGATCCAACAGGTGGTTCAGGTCGGCGGATCGGCGGTTCAGCTCCGACGGCCGGGCGAAATCGAGCAGCTCGCTGACCACCCGGTTGAGGCGTTCGACCTCGTGCACCATGACATCGGCGGCCTGGCGGTCTTCACTGCCGGACGCAAACTTGCTGCCGAAATAGGCGGCCAGGCCTTTGATGGAGCTCAGCGGATTGCGGATCTCGTGGGCCACACCGGCTGACAGGCTGCCCAGGGCCGCCAGCTTTTCCTTGCGCCGGATTTCCTCCTCCAGGCGCTTGACTTCCCCCAAATCCCTGAGAATCAGGATGCGGCCGATAAAGCGGCCGGTCTCGTTGACGATGCGGGTCACGCTGACACTCAAAGGGATCCGGCCTCTGCCGGGGAAACGCGCCGTCAATTCCTGTTCCAGTACCGGGCCCTGACGATCGGCCGCCGACTCCAGCGCACAGAGTTCGGGCGGCAGCACTTCGGAGGACGGTTTATTCATAACGCCCTCCAGCTGGATGCCGCATATTTTTTCGGCGGCGGCATTGACGAAGGCGATACGGCCCTCGGGGTCGGTGGTGATCAGACCCACGGGCAGGGCGGTCACCACCTCGTCGGCAAAGGCACTGGTATCTGCGAGGCGCCGTTTGGCGTCGCGGTAGTTCTGCGCCCAGAAGAGCGAGAGAAAACCGCCCACGCCGATCAGCAGCAAAATGGCCGACACGGTGAGCGTGTTGCGCACGTCTTGCCGGCTGGCGGCTTCAAACGGTCCCGGATCCAGGCCGATGAAGATGATCTGTCCATGGGGGCTGCGGTTCTTCCCGAAACACCAGTCGTTGTCCGGTGGCGGATGCATTCCGAAACGGCGCATCATGGAAGACATCTGCCGCCGCATGCGCTGCCCCTCACCGGGGATCGGGTGAAAGTAGCGGTAAACTTCAAAAACCTGCCGCCCGTTGTCGAGATGTGTGAGGTGCCACTTTTCCCGGACGGCGGGATCCAGACGTCGGAGCGAGAAATCGGCCCGCAGCGGTCGGCCCACGCGCGTCCGGTTGCTGTGGGCCAGTATGGTTCCGTTCCTGTCCGTTACGGCCAGGTAAACGACGTTGGGCAGCCGTCCGGTTTCCTGCAGCAGCATCTGGACCTGGTTGCCGCCCCACATCAAGCCCATCATGCCCGTGCGCGCACCGGCCTCCACCGCGCGGATCAGGGCGGCGCCTTTGGCGCTCAGCAGCTCGGAAAGGTATCGTTTTTCGCGGCTGTAATTGCGCACGGCCAACACCAGCACGATAACCAGCAGCAGGCCCACGGCGCACAGGATCACCCATGGCGACAGGGAAGGCCGGCTGCGGCGGCTCTTGATGGGATGGGTTGCCATTTTACGCGTTCTCGATACCTGAATCCTGGTGCGCCGGCGCACCAAGATTCAGGTGATAAGTAGCGGATTGTCAAAGCCCTGGGCTACGGCTGTGCCCGCGGCGGCGAGCGTCAGCGTTGCCGCTGTGTATTTTTGTATCATATCACAGCCAACCGCCCAAAGAAATGGGTAAAATATACACATCGCCGGACTGGTTTGCTGCCCCAGCCTGATTAGAGCAGGATTTATGCCATGGGAGCATTTGGGAAGCTCTGAAAAGGATTCGGTCTGCCCGCCACGCCGGACGGCATCCGTCTACGCGTCAAGGTCCGGATGGCGGCCGTCTACGGAGATGAGCGGCGGCAGGTCGGCGATGCTGGCGATGACGGCATGGGGGTGCACCGCCGCAAAGGCGTTGCGGTCGTCCAGGCCGCTGAGCACGGCAACGGTCTGCATGCCGGCGGCGTGTCCGGCGATGATGTCGGTGCGCATGTCACCGACGTACACGCAGTGCCGCGCAGGCATCTGCAGCCTGGTGCTGGCGGCCAGCAGCGGCTCGGGGGACGGTTTTCTGTTTTTCACGTCGTCGGCTGTAATCACCGCCTGAACGTGCTGCCGGCAACCGGCGGCCTCCAGCAGGGCGAGCTTTTTTTCGATGTACTTGGCGGAGGTCGAAGTGACGACGCCGATTTTGATCTCCCTTTGTGCAAGATCTTCAAGAACCGGCGCAGTCCCCGCCACCAGTCGGGCCCGGCTTTTGAACAACGCAGGGGCCACATCGTCGATGATGTCCCAGGCCCGGGAGATGAGCTGGGCTTTCTGCGCCGTGTGCATTTCCGGCAGCACCGCGTCCCAGTCGAAGGATCCCCCTTTCAGGGCTTCCACCACCTGGGGGCGGGAAATCGCGGGCAGTTCCAGGCGACGGAAAACCAGGTCCACGAGTTCCAGGTAGACGCCCATGGAGTCGATCATCGTGCCGTCGAGATCCAGCAGTACGGCCTGGACACCGATCAGATGCGCGGCGCTTTGCTTGCGCCTGGAGCTGAAATCGGAACTCATGGCACCTTTCCATTGGGTTTTGCGTTCGGCAGTGGAAGCATGCCCCGGCTTGACGCCGCCGTCGGATGCGTGTACAGCCTGTTTCTAGGGATTTGCCGGGGCGGCAAAATCGCGAAGTAACCTACCGGATCGCCGGAAGGTTGTCAACGTATGAAAGAATTTGCATTTATTGTCAGCACGCACACGGGGCGCTATGACCTGACGGCTGCAGTGCGGCGTATCGGCAGCGACCTGCTGGTTGCCGTGTGGGGGGGCGAAAAACCCCACATCGGAGCCGTAGCCGTGGCCCGGCCAAGGCCAAGCCTGGAAGATGAAGCCCGGACGAGCGCGTCCGCTTCTGTTTTTTGTTTTACCGGGCACAAAGAGGACCAGTTGGCCCGCGCCATGGCGCTTGAAATCGCCGCAAACCTGAACACTCCGGTGGTGCTGACGGCCGGCATGCACTGGGACGGTCTGGCGCCCGGGGGAATTTCCGCCGTGAAGCGCAACAGCCGTATCCTGGCGCAGGCAATCATCAAGCGCCTCCAGGCGCCGGCGGGCACTCAACCGCAATGAAGTGAGGCCATGCGATGCCCAGAAAAATTATCCTTGGAATTTCAGGCGCCAGCGGCATTATTTACGGTGTGCGCATGCTCCAGCTTTTAAAAAATAGTTCTTGCGAGACACATCTCATCGTTTCGGAGGCCGCCAAGACCACCATGGCTCTGGAGACTGGATTCAAAATCGCAGAGGTCGAGGCCATGGCCTCTTTTGCCTACGACAACCACGACCTGGCGGCGGCTCCGGCCAGCGGATCTTTCCGGACCGAGGCCATGATCGTGGCGCCCTGCACCATCAAGAGCCTGTCCGGCATTGCCAATTCCTATGCCGACAACCTGCTGGTCAGGGCTGCGGATGTCACCTTGAAGGAAAAACGCAAGCTGGTGCTGCTGGTCCGTGAAACCCCGCTGCACAAGGGGCACCTGCGGCTGATGTCCATGGCGGCCGACATGGGGGCGCATATCCTGCCGCCGATTCCCGCTTTTTACCACCGGCCCCGCAGCGTCGAAGACATCATCGATCAGACCGTCGGCAAGGTATTCGACTATCTGGGCATCGGGCACCGGCTCTTCGAGCGCTGGGGTGGAAGCGGCAGCATCCGGCCGCCACAAGAGGTTTAGGGGTTGCCGCGCCGTCCGGACAGGATGCGGATCAGGTAGCCGTTTTCAAAGACGAGGTGCTGGATCAGCCGGTTGGAGCCAAAGTCGTAAGTCCAGCGCTCCATCTGGATCGGTCCTTTGACCAGGTAGGGGAGGCGGTAACGTTCGTGCCCATAGTCGTAAAAATGGGATACATAGCCGTGGGCCGCTTCTTCCCAGGCGTCGATGAGATCGGGCCGGCCGCATTTCTGCCGGACATCGTAGGTGGTGTCTCCCACAGAAATGATGCGGCTGCTGCAGCGCAGGTTGCTGGTGGCCGCAAGAACATTTGCGGCTGCCAGCAGGTAAAGCGTGCCGACGGGCACAATCAATAGGGCGCTTCGGCAGCACCGGCGGATGTGTGGGCGAAACAGGGGCATGCTTTTAATATAATCACCACTGATTTTATCACAAGTTTCCGGGAGCAGGAACCATGCGTCAGCGGCTGAAATCCGGCTTTTCCCTCGTTTTTTCCGGCGGCGGTGCACTGGGGTATGCGCATATCGGCGTGCTGCGGTATCTCAGGGAACAGGGGCTCACACCCACGGAAATCCTGGGCACCAGCATGGGAGCCGTCGTGGCCGCGGCCTGGGCCGTCGGGCTTTCCGAAGCCGCACTGCTCGGCTATATCGGGCGCTTTGCAGCCGTCACCCACTGGGCACGCCCGTCTCTGAAACGTCCGGCCCTGCTGGATACCGCCAAGCTGGCGGCCATTTTCGCCGGTCTCTTCGGCGACCGGCAGATGGCCGATGTGCGCATCCCGTTAAAGATCGTGGCCACGGATTTCGGTGACGGCAGTATCCGCGTGTTCGGTGCCGGCGATCCGGTGCTGATCAGAGATGCGGTGCGCTGCTCGATTTCCATTCCGGTGATATTTCCGCCTGTCGAACTGATGGGCCGCTTCTACGTGGACGGCTACATCAATGCCAATCTCCCGGTGGCCCAAGTCTCCGATGCGCGGCTGCCCATCGTGGCCGTGGATGTCATGTCCGAGCGCGCCCTGCCGCCCTTTCGGCCCGGGGACTACTCATTTTTCGAGCGCCCGGGCGCCATCATCGATGTCTACAAGCGCAGCTTCTATCTACTGGTGCAGAACCAGAGCAGTGAGGCGCTAAAAAACTTCTCCGATGTGGTTCTGATAAAACCGCGCCTGGCCGGTTACAAGTCGTTTCACTTCCAGAAATTCAAACCCATCATCGCGTCCGGTTACCGCGAAGCGGTCAATGTTTTTGCATGACCCGGGGTTTCTGTCGGCCGTTGCGTTCCCCGGCGTCGAGCCACAACAGCACCAGGAAAAACGCCGGGGCGCCCAGGCCGGCCATGGCCAGAAACCAGTTCAGGTGGCCCCAGAAGGCGAGAATGACCACCAGGTAGATGAAATCCCGCCGGCTGAGGAAATCGGCGGCCGCAGCGATGCGGCTTTTTCCCGCAGTTGCCGATACCGAGGTGAATAGGGGCCCGTCACCCTCTTTGCGCATCATGGTGCGGATGTAGACCAGGCCGGCGGCGGCCATGGTGCCTCCGGCGGCCAGCACGCTGAAAACGATCGCCCAGGCGGAAGCGCTGGCATGCCACCAGGCATGGCCGATGGCCAGAAAAACAGCCGTATGCACGACGTTGTCACCCCAGAAGTCCAGGATGCCGCCCAAACGGCTCTGCATGAATTTGACGCGTGCGATCTCTCCGTCGCATCCGTCGAGAATGGAGTGCGCCAGAAACAGGAGCGCGCCTGCGACCTGCCAGGGGCGCGTGCCGAGAGCCATGCACAGCGCACCGCCCAGGCCCACGGCCACGCTGGCCAGGGTCATCTGGTTGGGGGTGACGGCGGTATTCACCAGACGCCTGGACAGGGCCAGCGAGATCCTGCGCTCCACGTGCCGGGACATGAAGCCCTCGGTATCTTTGACCAGTGTTTTGAAAAGCGCTTTTTCCACGGCGGGAATAGCGGATCCATCCCTGAGGTCGAAAATCCTGCCGTGGTCCGGACGCAGGGTGCGCATGCCGGTCATGTTTCCGATTGCGCCGCCGCCACCGGCGGCGCTGTTTCCGAAAAGCCGTGGTACCAGTGTTTCTAACTGCGAGCGGCCGCAAACCAGGGCCGGTGTGTTTTGAACGCGGCAGGGTGTTTTCCCGTCCGCGGCGGCGGCAAGCTCCCGCAGAAAGGTGACATCCGGCAGATAACCGGCGCCGAGCACCAGGTAACGCACCGACGCCGATTCCGGCAGGGCCTGCAGGTGCGGCAGGATCACGGTCCACGGCGGCATTTCCGGCAGCAGCTGCGGGCGGCTGGAAATAATCACGGTTTGGCGCAGGCCGGCCATGCGGGCGCTGTGCACCAGGCGCTCGGCCAGGCTGAGGCCGGCCACGCGCAGCGCCAGGCGCGCTTCAGCGTCCCGGGCGTGAACCAGCAAGGCGAGGTCAGCACCCATGGGACTCGCAGTCCGGCAGCGCCGAAGCCGGCAGGGTTTCACGGCGGCCGCTGCGGTGCGAGCAGCGGCAGGCCTCCAGGAGATGCAGACACCAGGCGGCCTCTTCCAGATTGCGGCCGCGCAGGGCCGGTGTCTCGATTTCGTGCAGAAAGCCATCCAGCACACGGCCGTACCAGTCAGGGTGGTGCGAGCCACCGGAAAGGGTTTCGCCAAAGGTGAATCGGCGGCTGCCGGCACTGTTTTGCATGCGGATTGCATCGTCATCCACCTGCATGGATCCGCTGCTGCCTTCAATGGCCACGTGGTTTAGCCGGCGGTCACCGGCCCAGGTGAAAAATAGTTTTGCCGTGACGTTTTGATAATCGATGCGGATGCTGGCGGTGTCCTCCACGGCAATGTCGGTGTATTTGCGGTTTTCCAGACGGCATGCCACCTGCTGCGGCACACTGCCGGCCCACTGGTTGAGCATGTAAAAGGCGTGCCAGCCGTGGTCGACCAGGATGCCGCCGCCGGCGATATCGGGGTTCAGCCGCCAGTTGCTGCTTACGCCGCCTTCGCCGGCCGTCACCGCCGGCCGTGTACGGATGACCGTGTAAGTGATCCGCTGCACATCCCCGATGGCGTGTTCGTCCATGAGCTGGCTGATTTGCTGAAAAATGGGTGCGTAGCGCCAGTTGTGGGCTGTAAAGACGACTTTGCCGTTTTTTTGCGCCAGGTGCGCGATACGTTCGAGGTCGCTTCTTTGCAGCACCAGCGGCTTTTCGCACAGCACATGCCGGCCGGCGGCAAGCCCGCTGCAGATCAGATGCGCGTGCAGGCTGGGTGGTGTCGCGATGTCGATGAAATCGATTTTTGCTTTTTCCAAAAGCCGGTCGGCATCTTCGTAAAATATTGCCTGCGGCAGTTCGCGTCGACAGGTCCGGCCGGCGGCCGGCAGCCGGTCGGCCACGGCCGTGATCGCCATGCGGGCATGCCGGCGGTAGGCCGGCAGGTGCCCGTTTACGGCGATATGGCCGAAACCGATGATGGCACCTTGGTACGTCATGTTCCAGTCCCTTGGCGTACCTGCTTTTCAATGCACAACAGGGCGTCGGTAAGGATGTCGACGCCTTCTGCCGCTTCGTCGGGCGTGATCACCAGCGGCGGGTTGATGCGGATGTTGGACGTGTAGCACATGGCGATCAGCCCGCGGTCAAGGCATGCGTGAAACAACCGGCGCGTGAATTTCTTTTCGAGAGGCGTCTTGGATGTTCGGTCGCGCACCAGCTCTACCCCGATCATCAGTCCCCGTCCGCGCACATCGCCGATCAGGCTGCAGCGCTGCGCAAGGGCGCTGAGGCGCTCCTTGATGAGCCGGCCGACGTGGCGGGAATTGTCCACCAGGTTTTCGTCCCTGATGATCTCCAGCGCGGCACGGCCGGCCGCCGCCGCCAGGGGGTTTCCGCCGTAGCTTGAAGAGCTGCCGCTGGGATTACCGAAGGGCTTGGCGCGCATGGATTCCCGGGGGGCGGCGACGGCACTCATGGGAAAGCCGCCGCCGATGCCCTTGCCCAGGGTCATGACATCCGGCACGACGCCGTCGTGGTCCACACCCCAGAGTCTGCCGGTGCGCCCGAATCCGGTGATCATCTCGTCGGCAATCAAAAGTGCACCGAATTCGCGGGCCACCTCGGCGACGGCCTTGACGAAACCGTCCGGCGGCACCACGTTGCCGGCGGTTCCCTGGACGGGCTCGATGAGGATGCCGGCCAGGCAGTGGGTGGTCTGGTGTTTGAGGCTGTCCCGGAACCACTCCACGCAGGCGAATCCACAGGTTGGGAAGGTGGTTTTCCAGGGGCAGCGGTAGCAGTAGGCATAGGGACCTGCCAGGTAGAGTCCCGGCATGAGCGGCCCCAGGTCGGCCTTGAAGGCGGTGTCGCCCAGAAGGCCCAGCACGCCCCGGGTTTTGCCGTGAAAGCCGCCCCAGAATCCGGCGAATTCATATTTCCCGGTCACCGATTTGGCCAGGCGCAGGGCGGCCTCCACGGCTTCGGCGCCGCCGGAGTACATCTGAATGCTGTCGATGCCGGCAGGTGTCATTTCGGTCAGCATCTTTAAAAATGCCAAGCGGTTCTGGCTGCAGAAGCTGCCGAAGGCCGCCTGCCGCAGTTGCTTGCTGAGGGCCTGGACATAGTGCGGGTGGCAGTGGCCTACGCTCCCCACGCCGATCCCGGCGGTAAAGTCGATGTAGCGGTTGCCGTCCACGTCGGTGATATGCACGCCGCGGGCTTTTTTGACGACGATTTCGGAAAACAGTGCGATGGACTGCAGCCCGGGCGCCATATAGCGGCTTTCACGCGCAAAAAGTTCCCGTGAACGGGGGCCGGGCCGGCGTGGCGGTCGATTTTCAGGCATGGGCGTCTCCTGTCTGCCTTGCGGTATGGATCTTTTCGACGATGTGGTCCGCAATATGGCAGGCCGCGGTTTCGCGGAACAGGGCGAAACTGGGCCATGCGTTGATGTCGATAATGAAAACAGCGCCCGTGGCAGTGATGATGGCATCGCCGCCGAAGATTTCCAGACCCAGCCGGTCGGCGGTATTTTCGCACATCTCTTGGAGCGTTTTTTCGGAAAAGGCGTGGCCGCACAGTTGCTGGCCCCGGTGGTAGAACCAGTGAAACCAACGGCTGGACGCCGCGGGCGTGCGGACGCCATAGAACTTCACCAGGTCACCGGGAATGTGCTGCTGCACGAGCACACTGGCGATGCCCCGCCGCGCAAAATCGTCAATGATGCAAGACAGCGCCGCCGGCGAAGCTGCGAACTGTACGTCATTCGATTCGATGGCGTGGTAGTCGCCGCGCTTGACCCAGGCACATTGCAGTCCGTTGGCGTGCGCCTGTGACGTTGCGACCCGTGTGGTGGAAGGGAAAAAGGCGGCATCTTCCAACAGCGTCACCATCTTTTCGCGCAAGGTGTTGCGCACCCCCGCAATGGGGTTGATCAGCAGGCTGCCGGCCTGCTGCAGGCGTTGCAGCTGCTCTAAGGCCCGCTTTTTTTCACACATGTAAAACACGACATCCGGGACGTTCTGAAGCGCGTTCAACGCTTCCGGTGCAGTGGTGTTGACGATGAGCCCGGCACGGCGGTCCAGCTGCCGCGCCACGGCCGTCAAGATGGCTGCATCATCGCTTTCGCGCTGCGGAGAGTGCTCACGTTCCCGGAAGACGCCGATGCAGGTGATTTTTGACATCAAAGATAAAACTCCTGGAATCTACCGCCGGTGAAATTTGAACTTTAGCACATAATCCATTTGGCAGGGTTTTAAAAGCAGAATCCGCCGGCATTCATGAAAATTTCCCCACAAAGGCTTTTGCCGCGGCAAGGTCCGCCGGACGGTCGATGTCAATGGATTTTCCCATGTCAAACCCGAAACAGGGACTGCCTTCGCCGATGAGATAGGCCAGATACTGCCGCAGGGCGGCGAATTGTTTGCCACGGCCCAGCCGGGCGTAAGCGGTCGGCAGCCAGTAGATGCCGGAGGTGACGAAGCGGCTCTTCCCAGCGCCTATGCAAACGATCCGATTATCCGGGGCGAGGGTGGCGAAAAGCGGTTTTTCGTCATCGATAAAATCGGTGACCCCCAGGGCCATGCTTCCGGGTGCCAGGCGGCGCGCGAAGCGCAAAAATTCAGCGACCCTGCCGGGCGCATAGACTGCGTCCACCGTGGTGATCAGCACATGGCCGGCAGGAGCCGTTGCGAGCACGGCCTGAAAACTTTCGAAAGAGGTGGCCGTGTCGCGGCAGATGATCGTAAAGTCCATCTGCGTGAAGGTTTGTTCCAGGTAGCGCCTGCAGATCGGGCCGTTTTCGCTGTTGAAGATCACCGTCATACGGTCGATGTCGGCCATCCATAGCTGGCGTACCGCCCAGTCCAGCAGGGGCCGGCCACCGATCGAAAGCATTGCTTTGGGGGTGCCAACACCCGCCTTGCGGAAGCGGTTTCCGCGGCCGGCACAGATCAGGCCGCCGCTGATGGTTTTCAGGCCCATGACGACAGCACCTTCGGAAGTTCTGCCAGAGTCGAAATGATCGCACATGCCGGATCAGCCGGCGGCCGGCAGGTCCGCCTGCCCATCAGCCATACGGCGCGCATGCCGACATTGCGGGCGCCCCGCACATCCCTTGCCAGTGAATCCCCGACCATCACTGCTGCTTCGGGAAGGACGTCAAGCGCTTCCAGTGCCGCGTAAAAAATGCGTGTGTCGGGCTTGCTGACGCCCACCTGCGCCGAGTCCACCATGACCTTGATAAAATCGCTGAGTCCGGTCTGCCGGCAGATGGCGTCGAGGTTGCCGTAGTTGTTGGAGATGATCCCCAACCGGTAGCGGGAACGCAAGCGTTTCAGCAGCCCCAGGTTGCGGCGTACGGCAGCCAGCGAGTCTTCAAAGAAGGCTCCGGCGATCTGGGCGGCCAGGAGCGTGTCGCTGATGTCGAGGTTTCGCAGAACCCGCGTGACTTGAAGCTGAATAACCTCATCAAGTCGCAACGATGCGTCGGCCTCGGCGGTCAGGCTGTCGTCGGCGCGGTAGAAGGCACGGTCGAACCTGTCCGGCGGCACATGCACGCCAAAACGTCGATACAGCGGCCAAAAACGTGCTTTCCAGGCGATGCCGTCGGCGTCCAGGGTGCCGCCGTAGTCGAAAAAAACGGCTTTCAAAGCGGTGGACATGGGGATAGAGAGCCTGTTGTCATCCGGGAAAAGCGGGTCAAGATGGCCTCCGGGTACATTTGAGGTTCATCAAGCTTAGGGCTCGTGCAAAAATAACTTCACATTTTAGGTGCCGATGCATCGAAGCCTGGCTGCATTGCGAAAGCTCGGAATATTCCCGATATTCCCGCACTTTCGCGCTTTGCCGGCCGGGCGCCTCAACGCCAAAAATTTGCGAACTTATTGTTGCGCGAACCCTTAAGAGGTTCGATTGCGGGAGATAATGATACCCAATACAAAGCCCGTACAAACCATGCATATCTCACGCGCTCGGCGAATCAAGCTCATGGCAAGCCCCACACCTGGTTCAAGGCCCAGCACATGCGTAAGCGCTACTTTGCCTGCCTCCTGGGTTCCAACTCCGGCCGGAACCGGCATTACGCCGCTTACAATGATGGAAGTGCATTCAAATAATCCGGCCCCAATCAAGCCCAGATTCTGCCATGGAATCCCAAGCAGAAGCGCTATGGCAAGCCACTCAAGGCCCGCCGAAGCCCACATACCCACGTAGCAAATAAATGCAAGGGCGCTGCGGGCAGGAGCCTGCTTTATGCACACAGCGGCAAGGCGGTCGCCATGCAGAAAACGCCGGATGCCCCACACTCTTCGCGGCAGCCAGTGTCGAATCCGGAAAAATCCACCAAACACCCATCTGCCGATTCCATGCCACAACAGCATGCTCCAGGCAATAGCTGTGGCGGCAAGCGCAATGGCCGATGTGATCATCAGCGCGCTATGCCACTGTCTGCCGCCTGTGCCCGCAATTGCGGCGGCTATAAAAACCATGGCCGTAAAAGGCCCTATTGCGGATAAGTGCAGGAATTTTGCTGCAATCAGGGCTTGAAACGCCGGGTGTTCACCTTCCTCTTTGCGTAAAGCGAGATATTTATAAGGTTCACCGCCCACCGTGCCGGTAGGCAGAGCGTAGTTGAGTACCTCACCTACATAGCGAACTGCGGTAAGCCGGAACACACCGGTTGCCTGCCAGCCCGGGCCATCCTTTCTTGTGCCAAGAAGCCAGAGCGCGAAACTTCCAAGAAGCTGCTGGAGCGCGTAGGCAAGCAGCACGGCTGGAAACCACTGCCACAGGCCCCCAGAAAGCTCCGCCGCTATCCGATCGGGGCCAAGGTGTATAATGATCCACACGGCTAGGGCAATTCCCGCAAGGCCGGATAGCGGCTTCGAGTATTTCAGTTTTTTTCCCATGCCCGCTCTTTAAGCCGTAACATGACGACTGCGGTCGCATATAGCCATGTTCCGACGGCGGCTGCCCACAATAAGAAATCAAGCCTGCCGAATGCAGCGAGAGGAAAGAGGATATATGTGAAATCACGCCTGCTGAGCCCGTCCACCATCTTTTTAAGCGAACCCTTCGTTATCTTCGGCCCTTTGCCCTGAGGTCTTAAAAATGGAGCCATCAAAACAAAATCCACGATAACCCCGGCAACCGCCAGTATTCCAAGAAGTGCTGCGGGTCCCTTGGTTCCTGACACAATCATTCCAATGGCAATACCTCCGAACACGGCAATGTGCGTGATATTGTCAACCGTGATATCAAACCAGAAGCCGAAACGGCTCTCAAGGCACAAAAGTCGCGCAAGCTCACCATCCACGCCGTCGATGATGGACTGCATTTGAAAGAGCGCGGCTCCAAGCAACGACCATGCGGCATCCAAACCCCTTGAAAATGCCGCTCCGGCGAGAAGACCGAGAATCAGCGTAAAAGCCGTGACCATATTGGGCGTTATTCCGAAACGCCATAGCCTGGTGCTCAGGAAAACGCTGACTTTGCGGTTTATAAGCCTTGCAAGGGCGCCATCCGTTGCCTTGGTCAGTGACGCATAAAGCTTACGTTCGGCTTCAAGAACGTCCTCGTGAGTGTCTATATCCTGCCAGAATCCACTATGGATATACAGTCCCTCAAGCTTTCCCCTGGAGCCGAGCAGCGCCATGATCTGAGAGATACTCGGTGACGCCCCTGTATTTGCAAAGGCTTCCCTGATATCCTGGGGCTTGAGAACGAACATTCCGGTATCAATGGCGTCATATTCTTCAAGCTCCTTGCCGATGGCCACAATACGGCCATTTTGTAAAGCAGCTTTTGTGGCATCATCGGGATCGCCGTCGAAAATTTCCCGCTTTTCAACAACAAGCAAATTCTCTCTGTTATGCGAGAAATATTCAAGGGCAAGGGCGAGGCGGTCAGAAGAGAAGATGTGATCGGACATGAGCAAGGCAAAGGGCTCATTTAAAACACGAGCGGCAGCTGCAAGGGATACACCGTTGGGCGCATTAAAATCCGGATTTTCAACGATAGTCAGCTTGCAGCCGTCTGGCAAAAGCGCCGGAAGTTCTCTGCGCATGACACCGGCCTGATAGCCGATCACCACCACAAAACGTCTAATGCCGGCCTTGTGGCCCGACCACATGACCCGTCGTATCAAAGGTACGCCCACAAGCGGCATCAACGGCTTGATCGGCGCTTCTTTTAGGCGGTTTCCAAAACCGGCAGCCACGATGACGGCCGTGGTGATATGCGCTGATTTCCCGGATTCGGATGATTTACCGACGAAAGGTATCGCCGAGCATGGGGCGTAAATCATGGTGTGATTGGCTGTTGACGGGTTTCAAAGAGATTGTCATGCGGTTGAATATCTCTCGCGGCAAGCCGGGAAAAGCGGGTCAGGATGGCCTTCGGGTGCATTTTTTTACCTTTTGCGCCAGTTTTTCGATCATTTCGTCAAGGCTGTGTGTTTTTAAGAAGCTGGTGTATTCAGCACGTTTCATGGACAGGTCGTTCACCCCTTTGGCCGATACGCTGACGATTCGCCATCCATCCGCTTTCAGGCGGCAGATGTAGTCCAGATCGACCTTCTCGCCTTTGGCGGTGATCAGCAGCGTTTTGACAATGGCCTTGTTTTTCCGCGGCCGGTCCACCGAAACGGTGGTAAAGCGTTCACCGCTAAAGCTGTCGAAGTTTTGGGCGTAGGTGGCTGTGCTCATGTCAAGGATGGCATTTTTGAGCGCTGCCCGCTGCTTTTTGTCGAACCGGCGCCAGAATCTTCCCACCGCCAGCCGGGCGACCAGGTCGAAGTCAAAGACCTGGCGAACCACCGGCAGCAGCAATTCGTAGCGGCCGGCGCAATCCGTTTTGGGGCCGGTTTGCATGGCCGCCAAAAGAGCGTTGTGCAACTTTTCCACCGGCACGCCGGGCGAAGTGTCCTGTGCAGCGCTGTAGCCGGCAAAAGCGATTGTCAGGCAAAGGCCGATGAGCCATGTGTATTGTTTCAGGGCCATGCGTTTTTCCGTAATCCACTGTGCGGTGGTACTGCTGCCGGAATCATTTCCGGGTACCGTCCTACACGCAACGGCGGCCCGCGTCAACGGTAATATGGAGCGGTATTCTGCAGCACGCCGTCGGGCCTGGAAGATGTCGCCGATCAGCGACCGGCAGTTTCGGGTTTGCGGCTGTCTTCCAGCAGGGCCGGGAGTACGACCAGCGTGCATGCCAGGCTCGCCAGGATGCCGATGGAAAGCAGTTGGCCCATGCTGGCCATACCGGGATGGGGGGAGACGGCCAGATTCCCGAAGCTGCAGATGGTGGTCAGGGCGCTGAACACGACTCCCCGGATGGTGCTGGACTGCAGCAGCGCCGGCGTGCGCGATCCGGCTGCCCGGAAGCGGTGTACGATGTGGATGCCGTTGTCCACACCGATGCCCAGAATCAGCGGCAGGGCGATGATGTTGGCGAAGTTTAACGGAATGTGCAAAATTGCCATGCAGCCGCCGGTGAGAATTCCCGCCATCATGAGCACTGCCAGCACCAGCATGGCGTCGCGCCTTTGCGGCATGATCCACAGCAGCAGCAGTGCAATGGCCGACAGGCTGTATGCGAAGGCCTGCAGAAAAGAGCGCGCGACGACTTTGCCGCCTTCGTAGATGACCACCGGGTACCCTGTGGCCTGGGGTACCCGGGCGGTGACGGCCCGGATGAATCGTATCCGCGTGCGGCGGTTGGCCATGTCCCCACGCGGGAATATTTCCACACGGTAGGCGCCGGATGGCGATTTCCAGCGCTGCAGAAAATCGGGCGGCAGATCCTTTACTCCGAAGGCCGATGCCTGCAACGACAGCCGCAAGGCCACGAGGCGTCCCGGCAGAGATCCCAGCAGGCTGGCTTCAAAGCGCCGCAGCAGGCGGTGTGCGGCAACACGGTCGGCATTTTCCAGGTGCCGCACGATCCGGGTCAGCAGGTCGGCCAGTCTGGCGGCGGCCGGGCGGCTGCGGAGCGCGTGTCCGTGTCCGGCGAGGCTTTTCAAGAAGTTTTGCAGGGCCAGAATGCGCGCGGCATCGCCGGGGTCCGTCTGGTGCGGCGGCGCTTCGGTAATGACCGGCCCGGCAATGAAGCTCAGATCTTCGATGATATCGAGCTTCTCATTCTGGTTGGAAGGGACGAAATCATTGATAAAAATGGCCCGTTTGACGGTCTTGAGACCCTTGACGCGCCGGATGATATTTTCGGCTTGCTTCTCGTTGGTGGCCAGCAATTTCAGGCTCCAGGGGGAATTGTCCGATTTGAGCAGTTCCCGAAAAGTGGCCACGGATTCGCTGGCCGGGTCACGCAGGTTGAGCGGGTTTTGGTCAAATCGGACCTGCGGCAGCAGCGCTGCGGCGTCGGCAGCGGCTATCAGCGCGCCGATGCCGACCGCTTTGGCGTGTGCGGTAAAGAAGGCCAGTGGTGAGCGTCTGGCCGGCGCTGCAGCTGCGGCTGCGGGCGGTAAATCGAACCGCAGCACGGAAAACAGGGCCGGTAGCAGCGTCAGCGTGGCTGCCAGGCCGATGAACATGCCGCCGCCGGAGATGAGGCCCAGTTCGGCGACACCCGAAAAATCCGTGGGAATGAAGGCGAAAAAACCGATGGCCGTGGTGAGGGCGCACAGCACCAGCGAACTGCCGACGCTTTCAGCGGTCCGACGCATGGCCGGCACGGCGCTTTCGCCGCTTTGCAGCAGTTCGCGGTAGCGCAGGCAGAAATGAATGGCGTAGTCGACCCCCAGGCCGATGAAAAGCACCGCAAAAGCCGCCGATATCATGTTGAGGTGCCCCACTGCCAGGGCAGCAAAGCCGGCCGTCCAGATCAGGCCCGCCAGCAGCGTAAGAACCGTGGCCAGAACCATTTTGGGTGAGCGCAGCCCGATGAAGATCACGATGCCGACCATGACGAAAGAGAGAATGCCGGCCAGCTTGGCCCCGCGCATGACGCTTTGCAGCTCTTCAAACGCCATGGCGACGCTGCCGGTGAGCCGGACCCGCACGCCGTGCGAACTGTCCAGATGGAGCGTTCTGACCGTTTTGCGGATCGCGTGCATGGCACGACGGCCCGGCAGCAGGCTGCTGTAATCGGGAATCGTCTGTACGATGATGAACTGGCGGCGGTTCGCCTGTTTCAGCGATCGGCCGTTCATCAGCGCGATCCATGAAAGCCGGTAGAAGCGCTTCGCCAGCAGGGCAGCGGCAGCGTCTGCGATTCTGGAAAAGACCGGCTCCAGATCGATTCCCTGTGCATCCCGGTCGGCTTTGACAGCCTGTTGCAGAAGGGAGAAAAGCCCTTTGAGATTGTCATGCCGGATCAGCTCGGCGAGCAGCGGCTGGACCGTCGCCAGGTGGTCGGCCAGGTTCTGCAGGTCGTTTACTGACAGGTAGAGCAGACCGTTTTTCTTGAAAAAGGTCTCACCGCCCGGCACGTAAACACTGGCAAACAGATTTTTTTGCGAAACGAGGCGTGCGGCCAGTTTTTCGCGGGCATCGATGGCCAGATCGGGTGTCTGGCCGTCGATGACGATGACGATATTGTTGGTTAACTGGGGGAATGCCCGGTTAAAGGCTCGTTTGACCTGCAGGTAGTGCAGCCGGCCGGAGAGCAGGTCGGCATCGTTCGTGATGATTCCCAGATGGCCGGTGAAAAGGTAGTAGAGCACCAGGGCGCTTAAAATCAGCGCGGAGACGACCACTGCGGCGCCATGGCGGCCGGCGGCAGTCACCCATGCACCCAGAAAGGCGTCTATTTTTTTCCGGTTTTCTGGCGGCATCGTGCGTCAGGGCCAAGCCTTTTTCCATGAGCTGATGTGTCGCCGCCGGCGCGCAGATGCTGCCGGCTTTGTTAACGCAGGCTACTGTAACCTATTTGGAACGGCACCGAAAGGGAAAATGCGTTACCGGCGCACCTGTTTTTCAAACAGCTGCGCCGGGAAATCAAAAGCGCCGCCGCCGTCCCGGATGGCCTTTTCAAAGGCTGCCTGCACCCGGGCGGGAAAGGGCGCCGGTGTCGGCTTGCGGTGGCCGTCGCGTTTGATCCATACCACATCCTGCCTCCCGGTGGCCAGCTTCAGCCGCGGGCCTTCAGGGTTTTCCTGAAAATATTCGAAGTAGAAAGTGGCGTGGCAGCGGTGCAGCGATTTCAGCGCCATGGTGATGGCGATGCGGTCAAACGGCATGGCCTCTCTGAGGTGGTCCACCCGGCAACGGAGACACAAAAGTTCACCACCTTCGCCGGTACCGCGGAAATATTCGGGCGCCAGCCGATGGAAGTAGCGGTCGCGCACCAGGCCCTGCCAGGCGGAGTAATTGGCAAAGTAGATGTTGCCCACAACATTGGCGTTCTGCAGGGACGTCTCCACGGAATGCTCGCACAGCAGGGGTTGGACCACCGGTCCTTCCGGGGCATCGTACAGAAGCGCATCGTTATCACAGGTGGAAAGTTCCGCCAGTGGTTCGCTGAGCGCTTCGAGGCGGTTTGGCGCTGCGTAGCGCGGCAGCATGTCGTCCAGGAACTTGCGATAGTATTCGGGGTAAGCCTCGACTTTCACGGCGCCGTGATCCAGAACCCGGACCCAGGTGGCCTGTTGGTCCAGCCAGGCCAGGCGCTGATAGCCGCCATCGGGCAGTACTTTACGGAAATCGAAGGTGATATCCAGCACCGAATCTTTGGGGCCCCCGTTGCCGGAAGCCCACATCCAGACTTCGATCAAATCGGCAGTTGTGGCTTCTCCTAAAATTTTCAGGTCGGTGTAATTGGTTACCCCGCCCCAATTCCCCGTGCTGAATTGTTCTGTGATCCGACGGAGAACCGGCCATGCGGAAGTCTCGCGCGCGGTTCCCGCCCAGAACAGGTAATGGGAAAAATAAATGCTTCTGCTCAGCTGCGCGGCGGGCAGGAAGGTTACCGGCAGGCGGTAGATGAAAATTCCCTGGCCCTGGGGACCGCCCTCGATGATCTTGAAATGCCGGCGGTCGAACAGGTCTTCGTAGCCCGGATAGTCAACGATTAATTGCTCTTGGTTTTGGAGCGTTTTGTGCTGAATGGGTGGGACGGAAAAAGCAAGCATGCGTTCTTTACCGCGGGTCAGGCGCAATGGAAAGGTCAGCACCTGCTGCAGATGTTCCGGCCCTTCAGCCTGAAAGAGAACCGCATCACCGGTCTGGCGTATGATCTGCAGCCTTTCGGGGACCGTACTGCCGGACTTGGCGAAAGCCTCCAGTGCGGCCCAGATGCGCGTGCCGTTGCGGTCTAGCGTGCCGTCTTCTTTAGACAGCCCTTCCAGCAGGGCGGCGCGCTTGTCTCCCAGCAGGGCGCGCCACTGGTCCCGGCTGCGGGCCGACACGGGCGCGATGTCGCATCCCTGGGGCGCCCTGCCGGCGGTAAACAGGCAGAAACGGCTGTCGTGGGAGATCGAGACGTCTACCTGCGGTGCGCCTTCCACAACCGGTTTGCCGGAGTCACGCCAGGTGATGGCCACTTCCGCAGCGGCGGCTGTCCGTCCATCCACCGCCCGGCGGATAATGTTTTCGAGGATCGGGCGTTCGCGGCGGTGACGTGCCCGGCAGTCCAGGGTATGCAGGTCCGGCATGTGGCAGAGGGTGGTCTCGGGAACATCTATCCCCAGTTCACGGCGGTAAACGTCGAGCCGTTCGCGGATCATGCGGCTGTCGCGCTCATCCGGGCGGACCAGATCCGCGACCGTGGGGTAGTCGTTATGATGTTCCATGATTTTCAGGACATATCCTGAAATTTTTTCACATACGCCCCCGTCCTCACCGGCTGCCGTAACGGAAAAGCGGGTTTGGTCGCCGCTTTTGTGCAGCCGTTGCACGATGGCCCTCAGGGAAACGCTGCCGCTGCCGCTGCCGGTGTTGCGGTCTGCACAGGGAAAGATATCCAGGCGCTTGATGCTTACCGGCAGCGAAGT
>Ga0114931_10002538_pt1 | contig 23189 bp, 21 predicted proteins | sample 2SBtaG_FD_89579 | JGI IMG/M metagenome (GOLD analysis project Ga0114931, IMG submission 89579) | Deep subsurface microbial communities from Kolumbo volcano to uncover new lineages of life (NeLLi) - 2SBTROV14_V59a metaG | ecosystem: Environmental > Aquatic > Marine > Volcanic | place: Kolumbo... | reverse complement strand
CGGGTGCTGGTGCGCGCCGACCTTAATGTGCCGATGAAAGACGGCCAGGTGAGCGACGACACCCGTATCCGCGCCGTCGCTCCCACTCTGGCCTGGCTGATCGAGCTCCGCGCGCGGGTGGCGGTGTTGTCTCACTTTGGTCGCCCCAAAGGCGCGGTGCAGCCGGCCATGTCGCTGGCTCCGGTGGCTCCGCCGCTGGCCGAGGCGGTCAGCGCCGCGCTGGGCCGCCCGGTGCGCATCTCCTTTGTCAATGATTGCATCGGGCTGGTCGCCGAGGGGGCGATGGAGGCCCTGCCCGAGGGCGGGCTGGTGCTGCTGGAAAATGTCCGCTTTCACCCCGGCGAGGAGGCCAACGACCCGGCCTTCGCCCGCCAGTTAGCTGCTCTGGGCGATGTTTATGTCAACGACGCCTTTTCCGCCGCCCATCGCGCCCATGCCTCGACCGAGGGACTTGCCCATTTGCTGCCCGCCGCCGCCGGCCTGGCGATGGCCGCCGAATTGACGGCGCTGGAACAGGCGCTCAGCGCACCCGAACGTCCGGTCGCCGCGGTGGTTGGCGGTGCCAAGATTTCTTCCAAGCTGGCGGTGCTGGGCCATCTGGTCAGCCGGGTGGATGCGCTGATTATCGGTGGCGGCATGGCCAATACATTTTTGAACGCCAGGGGCGTCGGCGTTGGCGTGTCGCTGTGCGAGCGTGATCTGGCCGCTGCCGCGCGCGATATTCTGGCCCGCGCCGAGGCTGCCGGCTGCCAGGTTTATCTGCCGCTCGACGCGGTGGTCGCCAAGGAGTTCCGCCCCGGGGTGGCGACCCGCACGGTGATGATCGACGCGGTGGCGGATGATGATATGATCCTGGACATCGGTCCGGCGACGGTCGCCGAGGTCAGCACCTGTCTGGAGCAGGCGCGCACGCTGGTGTGGAACGGCCCGATGTGCGCCTTCGAGATGCCGCCGTTCGATGCCGGCACGGTGGCGCTGGCGCGCGCCGCGGCGGCGCTAACCCGGGCGGGAAATCTGTTGTCGGTCGCCGGTGGCGGCGATACGGTGGCGGCGCTCAATGCGGCGCAGGTCACCGGCGAGTTCACCCATGTATCCACGGCGGGAGGGGCGTTTCTCGAATGGCTCGAAGGCAAGGAGTTGCCCGGCGTCAAGGCGCTGATGCAATAAAGGGCGCTGATTATCCGGTGATCCGGCGCCCGGTGATCCGGTTTCGCACGCCGGAACATATCGCCGCCGCCCTGGAGGTGGGCCGGGATGACGGGGTTTCGTTCGTTTTGGCCAGCGCGCGCGACGCCCAGCGCGCCATGGGGCCGGCGCTGTTGCGGGTGATCGCCGCTCCGGCGCTGGTGTGGGCCGGCGGCCCGCCGGTGGTGATCGATTGCGGCGATGACGCCGGCGGGGTGATGGCGGCGCTGGCCGCCGGCTGGACCGAGCTGTCCTTTGACGGCGCGCCCGGCCTGCGCATCAAACTGGCGCAGATCGCCGCCCAGCGCGGCGTGCGACTTTTAACGCTGGACCCGGCCCGTGAGCTGGTCCTGCGTGATGAACCCGACCCGGCGCAGGCGTGCCGTGTCTTTTTGCAGCAGTGTAACGATGAGAGCCAAAGGGGAATATCATGAAACTTACCCGTAAAGTCCGCCAGATCCTGTCTTACTATGAAGGCGATAACCCCGGCACCAAGGCCAATCTGGCGCGCATCCTGATGCACGGCAAACTGGGCGGCACCGGCAAGCTGATCATCCTGCCGGTCGATCAGGGGTTTGAACATGGCCCAGCGCGCTCGTTTGCGCCCAATGAGCCGGCCTATGACCCGCATTATCATTTCCAGCTCGCTATCGATGCCGGGCTCAGCGCTTTCGCTACCCCGCTGGGCATGGTCGAGGCCGGGGCCGACACCTTCGCCGGCCAGATCCCGATCATCCTCAAGACCAACAGCTCGAACTCGCTTTATGGCAACAAGACCGCCCCCGATCAGGCGATCACCGCCAGCGTGAACGATGCCCTGCGGCTGGGCTGTTCGGCGATCGGCTTTACCATCTATCCCGGCTCGGACATGGCCTTTGACATGATCGAGGAAATCCGCGAGCTGGCCGAGGAGGCCAAATCGGTCGGTCTGGCGGTGGTGGTGTGGTCCTATCCGCGCGGCGGCTCGCTGACCAAGGAAGGCGAGACTGCGATCGACATCTCCGCCTATGCCGCCCATATGGCGGCGCTGATCGGGGCCCATATCATCAAGATCAAGCTGCCGTCCGACCATCTGGAACTGCCGGCCGCCAAAACCGTTTACCAGGAACAGAACATTCCCATCGCCACCCCGGCGCAGCGGGTGCGCCATGTCATCCAGTCGGCGTTTAACGGCCGGCGCATTGTGGTGTTCTCGGGCGGGGCCAAAAAGGGCGCCGGTTCGGTGTTCGATGACGCCCGGGCGATTCGCGATGGCGGCGGCAATGGCTCGATCATCGGGCGCAACAGCTTCCAGCGCTCGCGCGAGGACGCGCTGGAGATGCTCGCCACCCTGGTGCGGATCTATCAGGGCAAGGAATAATTTCGGACCCGGCGCACAAAACGCGGCTTTATCTGATCACCCCGCCGCGCTTCGAGCCGGACGCCTTTGCCGGCGTGCTGGCCGAGGCGCTGGCGGGCGGCGATGTCGCCTGTGTGCAACTGCGCCTCAAGGGGGCCGATGACGACGATGTGCGCGCCGCCGCCCGTGCGCTGATGCCGGCGTGTCACGACCATGATGTGGCGTTCCTGATCAACGACCGGCCCGACCTGGCCGCCGAGCTGGGGGCCGACGGAGTGCATATCGGCCAGCAGGACGCCGACTATCAGTCGGCCCGCAAACGGTTGGGAGCCGAGCGCATCGTCGGCGTGACCTGTCACAACTCGCCCCATCTGGCGATGGTTGCCGGCGAGGCCGGGGCCGATTATGTCGCCTTTGGCGCGTTTTTTCCAACCACCACCAAAGAACCGAAATTTCACGCCAGCCCGGACATATTGTCCTGGTGGTCGGAGTTGTTCGAGGTGCCCTGCGTGGCCATCGGCGGCATCACGGTGGACAATTGCGCGCCACTGGTCGCGGCGGGGGCCGATTTTCTGGCGGTTAGCGCCGGGGTGTGGAACTATGCCGGGCCGCGCCAGGCGGTGGCCGATTTCAATGCCCGGATGGCGACCGCCTGATTATTATGGCGAAACCTGTCCTGTTTTGGGACAGGCTGGCACCGGATCTGTCGGGAAATTTTACAAACGGCGGGAGATTGTCAGAAAAACTGGCGCAAAACTGCGATTCTCCGGTTTGGCACGCGGCTTGCTGGTTAAGACTATATTAATGCAGAGTATAGGCAGGAGTTTGCGTCATGAGTTATGTGCACAAGACCGTTGCTATCGGTGTGTTGATCGCCGGCTTTACAGGCGCGAGCTCGGTTCTGGCCACGCCGCTTTCCCCCCAGATCGATTTTCGCAGCGGCGTTTTCGCGGCGGCGGATGGGGCGCATAGCTTCACCACCACAATTGATGGCATTACCCTGACCCTCGAAGCCTTCGCCGACAATGGCGCGAGCGACGCCACCTTGTGGTGGGACAGCACCGACGGCATCGGGGTGCGCGGTCTGGAAGATGACGAGGTCGACCCGTCAGAGCGGTTGGTGCTCAGTTTTGCCAGCACCATCGGGCTCAGCCACATCTTTTTGTCCGATCTGTTCGCCACCGAGACCTTTGGCGGCAACACCTACAGCGAAAGCGGTTATTACACCCTTGATGGCGGTCCGGCGGTCAGCTTTTCGGCAATTGATCTGTTGGCTACCGACGGCAATAAAAGCAATGGCGAACAGACCCTGGTGCTGGACAAGATCACCCCGGTTGGTCAGATCGTCTTTTCGGCTATGAACACCCCGGCCGGTCAGAACTATTCGCTGCTCGGCTTTACCGATCCGCCCCTGCCGCAGTTGCCCGAGCCGGGCACGCTGTCGCTGATCGCCTTTGGCTCGATGGGCCTGTGGTGGACGCGCCGGCGGCGCAAGACGGCGCGGGTATAGGGGGGCCCGCCCGTCAGCCGGCAAGATGCTCCTGTAGCCGGGGCATCAGTTCGACAAAATTGCACGGTGTGAAACGGGCGTCGAGCTGATCCTTCAGGATATGGTCCCAGGCATCCTTGCAGGCTCCCGGTGAGCCGGGCAGGGCGAACAGATAGGTGCCGCCGGCCACCCCGGCGGTGGCGCGCGACTGGATGGTCGAGGTGCCGATGATCTTGTAGCTGACCTGGCGGAACAACTCGCCAAAGCCGGGAATTTCCTTTTCGAACACCTGCTGGAAGGCCTCGGGGGTGATGTCGCGCCCGGTCACCCCGGTGCCGCCGGTGGAAATCACCACATCGATCGCCGGATCGGCGATCCAGCGGTCAAGCTGGGCGATGATCTGGTCGCGCTCGTCCTTGACGATGGTCCGCGCGGCCAGCTTGTGGCCGGCATTTTCGATCCGGCCAACCAGGGTGTCGCCGGAGCGGTCATCGGCCAGCTCGCGGGTGTCGGAGACGGTCATGACCGCAATATTGACCGGCAGGAATTCGCGTGGGGAGGTGATTTTACTCATGGTGTTTTGTCGTCCAGTCTGGCGGTTGTCACAATGCGGTTATCCAGAGCGGTATAAGCCGGCCAGCCGCCCGAGGCAACCGCATTCAGGCTGGGGGCGGGCTGGCCCAGCCGGGCGCGGTAGATCCAGAAATTGCGCATCACCTGTTTGACATAATCGCGGGTTTCGCGCGCCGGGATGCTTTCGATGAACAACAACCCGTCCCCCTTGCTGTCGATTGTGCGCCGCCAGCGCGCCAGATTGCCCGGCCCGCCGTTATAGGCGGCGGCGATCAAAAACAGATTGCCCCCGGTGACCTTAAGGTTGCGCAGATAATCCACATAACGCTGGCCCACCGCCAGGTTGAATTCGGGCGCGAAAAGTTTTGCCCGGTTGCCATAGCGCAAGCTGTGATCGCGGGTGATATAGCTCGCCGTGCGGGGCATGATCTGCATCAGGCCGCGGGCCCCCGAGGCGCTGCGCGCCCGGCTGTCGAAACGCGATTCCTGGCGCATGATCGCCAGTAGCAGCGCCCGGTCCACCGTAAAGCCGCCCCGGGGCTGCCAGTCGGGCGCTGGGTAGGCTGCGGCGTCGAAACGGGCGGCGCCCGGCGGTCGGACCAGGCGTGACAGCGCCAGTTGCGAGGCCGGCAGATCGAGCGCCGTGGCCAGGGCCAGCAGCGCGGTATCATCGGCCGGCCGGGCGCGGCCGATGGCGCGGCGAAACTCGCGGTCGGCCAGGGTCATCTGGCCGATCTGGCTCAGGGCGATGGCGCGGGCAATCGCCGGCCGTGCGGAAAGCCGCACCGCGTCCACCGGGTCGAGCGCCGGGACGTCCCATGAGAACGCCGGGTCGCGGGCCAGTTGCCAGGCGGCGATCTGGCCATAAAAGCTGTCGGGCTCGGCGGCGGCGAGGCGCAGGTTGTCGTTGACCCGCTCCGGCGCCCGCGCCGCCAGCGCTGCCCGGGCGGCCCAATAGCCGCCGGCGGCGCGCTGGCTGCCAGTGGCCTGATCATCACGGGCCAGGCGCGCAAAAAAGCCAAGCGCGGTCTGATGATCCGACGCGCGCCAGGCGCTCAGGCCGGCGATCCACAGGGCGTCGGGGGGGCTGGCGAGATGGCGCTCGGCGGCCAGATCGAGGGCGGCGATGGCCAGCGCTTCGGCCTTGTCATAACGGGTGGCGAAATAATCTACCCGGGCGGTGCGCGCCAGCAGGCGGGTAATCACCGCGCCAGTTGCTTTGCCGCTATGCTGGGCCGCCCACAGGCGCTTTTCCGCCCGGTCGGCCCGACCGCGGCGCAAATAGCGCGCCACACGCTTCTCGAGGGGGGATTTTTTGCCCCGCACAGCCTCGCTGGACCCGGCCGGCGCGCGGCGCAGGATGATCCTGACCGGCTTGCGCGGCAGGGCGGCCCCCTTGCCCCGTCGCCGGAGCGCCAGACGGTAAATTCGCACCGCATCCGGCTGGTCGGCATAATGTTTCATCCAGTTGGCCAGTTCGCGATAGCGCGAGCGGTAGCCGGTGGGATGCATATAGCGCTGATAAAGCACGCGGCCGAGCAGCAGCCGGTTATCCAGCTTGCCGATCAGCCGGTCGGCGGCGCGCCAGCGGGCCTTGTCCTGAAGCGCGAAAATCTGGCGGTAACGGGTCACGTCCTGCGCCGACAGCACCGTCGGCGCCGCCCACCCCGGGGCGCTAGCAAGCAGCCAGGCCGCGCCCGCCAGCGCAAATAATCTCCACATCCCCCTCATCGAACCGACAAGCCCCCCTGTCTTCACTTGTTAAACGTTATTATCTCAGACTTGTTCTTGTAGCCGATTTTTGATCGCAAGGAAATCCCGCCATGCCGCCCCCTTCAAGGCCGGCTGACGCAACAGATAGGCCGGATGATAGGTCGGCATCGCCGCGATGGTGATCTCTTCATGGACGTAAGTGCGCCATTTGCCGCGCAGGCGGGTGATGCCCTCGGTGGTCTCGAGCAGGACGCCGGCCGCGGTGCCGCCGAGCAGGATCAGCAGGCGCGGGTTGGCCAGCGCGATATGGCGGCGGATGAACGGCAGGCATAATTCGGTCTCGAACGGGGTTGGCTTGCGGTTGCCCGGCGGGCGCCAGGGCAGAATGTTCGAAATATAGCAATTAGAGCGGTCGCGTCCGCTGGCGGCGAGCATCTTGTCGAGCAGGCGGCCGCTGGCGCCCACGAAGGGCAGGCCCTGGCGGTCCTCATCGGCCCCCGGCGCCTCGCCGATCACCATCACCTCGGCCGCCGCCTCGCCGTCGGCAAACACCAGATTCATGGCCGTGGCCTTGAGCGGGCAGTCGTCGAACTCGGCCAGGGCGGCGCGCAATTCGGCGATCGAGCGGCAAGCCGCGGCCCGGCTGCGGGCGTCGCGGGTGGTGGCCTCCTGGTTTTGCAGCCGGATTGCCGCCGGCTTGCCAGCGAGTTTTTGGCCAGCGGGTTTTTGGCCAGCCGGTTTTCGCGCCGCCGGCTTTGCGGCAACCGGTTTTGCAGCGGCGGGCGGCGGCGCGGCGCTCAGGGCGTAGCGATCCACCGGCCGCATTGCGATCGCCTCGTCGGCTCCCATCTCGATATGCCAGCGCAACAGACTGCGCGCAGCCGCTTTTTGAGTCTCATCAACCATTGCGCCAGCTTAACTGCGTGGCCCCCCAAGCGCAATTGACCCGATGGGCGCTTTAAGGGCATAAAAGGCCAGCGGCGTTTGTAGGCGGGAAAGGACAAGGTGATGGAACGCGAATCGATGCAATTCGATGTGGTGATTGTCGGCGGCGGTCCGGCGGGGCTGGCGGCGGCGATCCGGCTGCGCCAACTAGCGGCGCGCCATGATCGCGAGCTGGCGGTCTGCGTGCTGGAAAAGGGCTCGGAAATCGGCGCCCATATCCTGTCGGGCGCGGTGATCGACCCGATCGCCCTTGATGAGTTGATCCCCGACTGGCGGGAGAAGGGCGCGCCGCTGCACACCCCGGTGAGCAGCAGCCAGCACTGGGTGCTGGGCCCGGCGGGCAAGATCAATATTTCCCATTTCCTGTTGCCGCCGCTGATGAGCAACAAGGGCGCCTATGTGGTCAGCCTGGGCAATGTGTGCCGCTGGCTGGCTGCCCAGGCCGAGGAACTGGGGGTCGAGATCTATCCCGGTTTTGCGGTGGCTGAGGTGCTGTTCAACGAGGATGGCAGCGTCAAGGGGGTGGCGACCGGCGATATGGGGGTGGCCGCCGATGGCAGCCACAAGCCGACCTTCGAGCCGGGCATCGAGTTGCACGCCAAATATACTTTTTTCGCCGAGGGGGTGCGCGGTTCGCTGAGTGGCGAGCTCATGGAGCGCTTCGCTTTGCGCGAGGGGTGCGACCCGCAGACCTATGGCCTGGGGATCAAGGAGTTGTGGGAGGTCGAGCCGGCCAAACATCGCCCCGGCCTGGTGGTGCACACCCAGGGCTGGCCGCTGGGCAATGACGTGGTTGGCGGTGGTTTCATGTATCATCTGGAAGACAACCAGGTGGCCATCGGCTTTGTTACCGGGCTGGATTACGCCAATCCCTATCTGTCGCCCTATGAGGAATTTCAGCGCTATAAGTCTCATCCGGCGCTGCGTCCCTTCCTCGAGGGCGGGCGGCGGATTGCTTACGGCGCGCGCGCGATCAACGAAGGCGGGCTGCAATCGGTGCCCAGGCTGATCTTCCCCGGCGGTGCGCTGATCGGCTGTTCCGCCGGCTTTGTCAATGTGCCGCGGATCAAGGGCTCGCACAACGCCATGAAAACCGCTATGATGGCCGCCGAGGCCGCCTTTGAAGAGCTGCGCGGCGATGGCGAGCCGGCCCGCGAGCTGACCGGCTATGTCGAGGCCTGGCGCGCCTCGTGGGCCTACAAGGACTTGCACAAGGTGCGCAACGCCCGGCCATCGCTGCACTGGGGCAATTTTCTGGGCTCGGTCTATTCCGGCGTCGACATGTGGCTGCACAGCCTCGGCCTCGGTTTCCTGATCCCCTGGACGCTGCATAATCACGATGATCATTCGGCACTCAAGCCGGCCAGCCAGTGCAAGCCGATCGACTATCCCAAGCCCGACGGGGTGGTGACCTTCGACCGGCTGTCATCGGTGTTCCTGTCGAATACCAATCATGAGGAAGATCATCCGGTGCATTTGCAGTTGAAGGATGAAAATGTGCCGATCGCGGTGAATCTGGAAAAATATGATGCCCCCGAACAGCGCTATTGCCCGGCGGGAGTTTACGAGATTATCCGCGACGCCGACGAGAGCAACCCGCGCCTGCAGATCAGAGCCCAGAACTGTCTGCATTGCAAAACCTGTGACATCAAGGACCCGACCCAGAACATCCATTGGGTGGTGCCCGAGGGCGGCGGGGGACCCAATTATCCGAATATGTGACAGGAACAGGGGCCTTCGCATGGTTGTCTTCCTCCGGTTTCTGGCCCTGGCCGGTATCCTGGCCGGTCTGCTGACCGCCTGCGCCGGCGATCGTCCGGGGTTTCATCCGGCGGCCAAGCTTAGCGCCGCCGCCCGGGCGGCCGGGCCCGAGGCCAGCGGCGTGCGTTCGCCGCTTGGCAGCTATCTGGCCGGCCGGGTGGCCGGGGCGCAGCGCGACACCCGTCTGGCGGCGGAGTTTTATCTTCAGGCGCTGGTCGGCGATCCGGAAAACCTCATCTTGATGCGCCAGTCCTTCGCCCTGTCGGTCGCCGGCGGACGTTATCAGGACGCCGTCGCTCTGGCCCGCCGGCTGGTGGATCGCGGCCCGCCCAGCGGCATGGCGCAACTGATGCTGGTGCTCGACGACATTCGCCGCGAGCGCTACGGGGCGGCCAACAAGCGGCTGGGCGAGGGGGTGAAATCGGGCTTTGGCGCGCTGGTCGGGCCGCTGGTTTCGGCCTGGTCGCTGGCCGGCGAGGGCAAGGCGGAGGCGGCGCTGGCGGCGCTTGATGCGCTTGACAAAACGGCTGCGTTCCGGCCCTTCATGCTGCGCCACCGGGCCTATCTCGCCGATTTTCTCGGGCAGGCTGATGCGGCGGGCAAGGCCTATGAGGCGGCCTTTGCGGGAGAAGGGGGCAAACCCCTGCGGCTGCTGGTTTCCTATGGCCGCTATTTGGCCCGCGCCGGCGAGACGGCAAAGGCGGCGGCGCTTTATGACAGCTTTCTAAAGCGCATCCCCGACAATCCGGTGGTGGTGGCGGAGAAAAAGCAGCTTGGCGGCAAGGCTCGGCCGGGCCGGTTGATCGACAGCGTACAGGCCGGGGTGGCCGAGGCGCTTTACGATACCGCCCAGGCGCTGGCGCGCGAAAACACCACCGCGCCGGCGGCGCATTACTTGCGGCTGACGCTTTTTGTCGATCCCGGATTTAACGAGGCGCTGTTGCTGCTGGGCGATCTGCTGCGGCGCCAGGACCATCTCGATGAAGCGCTGCGGCTGTTCAGCCGGGTAAAAGCCGCCTCGCCCCTGTCCTGGACGGCGCGGCTGGAATCGGCGGTGCTGCTCGACCAGCTCGAGCGCACTGACGAGGCGGTGGATATGCTGGTCGCCATGAGCCATGAACGGGCGGGTGACATGACCGTTCTGGTGACCCTGGGCGATATTTTACGCGCGCACGAGCGTTACGCCGAGGCCCTCAAGTATTACGACGAGGCGGTGCAGCGGATCGATGAGATCAAGCCGCGCCACTGGGCGCTGTTTTACACGCGCGGCATTACGCTGGAGCGTACCGGACAGTGGAGCCGCGCCGAGGCGGATTTTCTGCAAGCCCTCAAGCTGCGCCCCGAACAGGCCAATGTGTTGAATTATCTGGGATATTCCTGGATAGAACAGGGGATCAATCTTGTCCGGGCGCGCAAGATGATCGAACGGGCGGTCGAGCTGCGCCCAGATGACGGTTATATCATCGACAGTCTGGGCTGGGTGATGTATCGCCTGGGCGATTACAAACAGGCTGCCGCCCTGCTGGAGCGGGCGACCGTTCTGCGCCCCGAAGACCCAACTATCAACCATCATCTGGGCGATGCCTACTGGCGGGTGGGCCGGCGGCTGGAGGCGCGCTTTCAGTGGCGCCACGCCATTGCCCTGAGTACCGACGAGGCGGAAATCCGTGAAATCAGCGCCAAGATCGAACATGGTCTTGGCCCGCCGGATGACAGTGATGGCCCCGGTGATGGCCCCAGTGATGACCAATGATCCGGTCACTGTCTGCGCGCCGGCCAAGGTCAATCTTTATCTGCATGTGACCGGCCGGCGGCCCGATGGCTATCACGAGCTTTGCTCGCTGTTCATCTTTGCCGGCTATGGCGACGAGGTGACGATCGCGCCCGCCGACCGGTTAACCCTTGCCGTCAGCGGCCGGTTCGCCGCGGCGCTGGCTGGAAAAGAGGACAATCTGGTGCTGCGCGCCGCCCGGGCGCTGCGCGAAACAGCCGGCCGGCCCACCCTGGGCGCCCGGCTGACGCTAACCAAGAAGCTGCCAGTGGCCGCCGGTCTGGGCGGCGGGTCGGCCGATGCCGCCGCCACGCTGGGCGCGCTCAACCATTTGTGGGGCCTGGGGCTCGATGACCATGCGCTGGCCGATCTGGCGCTTGATCTGGGGGCCGATGTGCCGGCCTGTCTGGCCGGCCGGCCGGTGCAGGTGGCCGGGATTGGCGAGCAGGTCAGGGATGCTCCGACGCTGCCCGGCTTTTGGCTGGTGCTTGCCAATCCTGGCGCGCCGGCGTCCACCGGCGCGGTGTTCGCCCGGTTTGGCCAGGAGGGAAGGGCGTTTTCTTCCCCCGCGCCGCTGGCCGGGCCGGTGAAAAATTTTGACGCTCTGGTCGCCGCCCTGGCGGTGCGGGCCAATGATCTGGAGGCCGCCGCATGTCATGTCGCGCCGCTGACTGGCGAGGTGCTGGTTGCCCTGCGCGCCGCGCCGGGGTGCCGGCTGGCCCGGATGTCGGGCAGCGGGGCAAGCTGTTTCGGCCTGTTCGCCACCCGGGCTGCGGCGCGGGCCGTCGCCGCCCGGCTGCGCGCCGATCATCCCGACTGGTGGGTGGTCGCCGCGCCGGGCCATCTGGAGGAGAAGCAATGCGCCTGACGATCCGGTTGCGGGCTTTGGTGTGGGTGGCGGCGCTGTTGCTGCTGGGCGGCTGCGCGGTGATCCCCGAGCCGCCAGCGCGCGGCGGCGCGACACTGTCCGATCTGGAGCTGACCTGGGCGGCCGGGCGTATGGTCTGGCCGGCGGCGGATGGCAAGGCTGGCCCCGTCCGGCGGATCGGAGAGGTCAGCGACGCGGTGCCGGCGGCGGGAGAGGGCCGGCGCTGGCCGGTGGTGGTCTATCTGCATGGCTGCACCGGGCTGGGCGTGGCCGATTTCACCTTCATGCGCCGGCTGGCCCGCGCCGGCATGGTGGTGATCGCGCCCGACAGCATGGCGCGGCGCTATCGGCCCTGGCAGTGCGATCCCAAAACCAGAACCGGCGGCTATAATCTGTTCGTCTATGATTTCCGCCAGGCCGAGATCAATTATGCGCTCCAGCGCCTGGCCGCGCTCGACTGGGTGGACCGGGACAATCTGTTTCTGGTTGGTGCAAGCGAGGGCGGGGTGGCGGCCGCGCTTTATCGCGGCAGCGCCTTTCGCGCCCGGGTGATCGCCCAGTGGACCTGCCATGGCAGCGCGCTGGTGCGCGGGCTGGCCGGCCCCCCCGGGGTGCCGGTGCTGTCGATCGTGCGCCATGATGACCCGTGGTATGATCAAAAACACACCCGCGATCAGCAGGGCGATTGCGGTGTGTTCTTTGGCCAGCGTCCGGGCTCGAAATCCCTGGTGCTGGCCCGTGGAACCGGGCACGATGTGCTGGGCAACAAGGCTGCGATCAAGGCGATTGTCGCCTTTTTGCAGGCCAATCGGACGCAGTAGGGTGAGGGAATGATGAAAGTTCTGGGGGTTGCGCTGGCGTTGTTTGCCTTTCTTGCCGGTGCGCCGGGCCGGGCCGCCGAGGCGGAAAAACAGCCGGTCACCATCATTCACGCGGGCCATCTGCTGGCGATCCCCGGCGCGCCAATGCGCGCCAATGTCAGCCTGGTGATTCGCGCCGGCCGCATCACCGCGCTGGTCGATGGCTTTGTCAACCGGCCGCCCGGCGATGCGCAAGACGTCCCGGTGCGCATTGTCGATCTGGCGCAGCGCTATGTTCTGCCCGGGCTCATCGATGGCCATGTGCATCTTACCCTGGCGATTGGCCAGAGCCCGCCGCTGGTCAAGGCGAGCGAAGCGGCGCGCACCATTATCGCTGTGGCCCATGCCCGCCAGGCCTTGTGGGTCGGCTTTACCACGGTGCGTGATGTCGGGGCGGCGGGGCTGGAAGTGTTCGCCCTGCGCGACGCCATTGCCGCCGGCCTGGTGCCGGGGCCGCGTATTCTGGCCGCTGGCGAGATAGTCTCGACCACCGGCGGCCATGGCGACGTTTCGGGTTATCGCCGCGATGTATTGCAGGTGTTGCAGCCGATGGCGATTTGCGACAGCCCCTATGCGTGCCGCAAGGTAGTGCGGCTGCTGGTGAAATATGGCGCCGATCTGATCAAGCTGTCGGCCACCGGCGGCGGCGCCGAGCGTCACGGCGGGCCGGACGACCCGCCAGAGATGTTCAACGACGAACTGCGCGCCGTTGTCGAGACCGCACATAGTTTTGGCCTCAAGGTGGCCGCGCACGCCCATGGCACCGCCGGTATCAAGGCGGCGCTGCGCGCCGGGGTCGATTCGATCGAACATGGCACTTTTCTCGATGACGAGGCGATCGCCCTGTTTTTGCGCACCGGGGCCTGGCTGGTGCCCACCCTGTCGGTGCGCGATCGGCTGGCGGAAAATTTTTTCAAGACCAGCGGGGCGATCCGCGCCCGCGAGGAACGGATGCTGCGCGAGACCGTGCCGACCATGAAACGGGCCTATAAGGCGGGGGTCAAATTCGCCCTGGGCAGCGATGCCGGGGTGGTCCCCCACGGCCAGGGCGCGCGCGAGCTGGAATGGCTGGTCAAGGTTGGCCTGAGCCCGGCCGAGGCGCTGGTGGTCGCCACCTTGAACACCGCCGACATGATGGGGCTGGGCGGCGACATTGGCTCGCTGGAGGTCGGCAAATCGGCCGATGTCATCGCCGTGGCGGACAATCCGCTGGCCGACATCAGCGCGCTGCGCAAGATTACTTTCGTGATGCGCGCCGGGGTTATTTATCGCCGGAAATAGGGGCCAGTCCCGGCGCGGAGACGATATGCAGGTCGCGCTGGGGATAGGGAAAGGCGATGCCGGCGTCGTGGAATTTGTCCCAGATCGCCAGCAGCACCTCGCTGGCGACATTGGAGACGCCGTTTTGCGGATCATCGATCCACAGCCGCAGCTCCAGATCGACCGCGCTGTCGCCAAAGCCGCGCAGCAGGGCGCGGGGCTCGGGAAAGCTCAGCACCCGCGCGGTCTGGCGTGCCGCCTCGACCATCAGCGCCATCGCCTGGCGCACGTCTGAGCCATAACTGATGCCCACCGCGATGCGCCGGCGCACCCGGCGGTTGGAATGGGACCAGTTGATCACCGTCTGGGTGATCATGTCCTCATTGGGTACGAGATATTCGGTGCCGTCGCGGGTGATCACCGAGGTATAGCGCGCGGCCAGTGAATTGATGGTGCCATAGGCGCCCTGAATCTCGATCACATCACCCGGCTTGATCGAGCGGTCCATCAACAGAATGACGCCACTGATCAGGTTCGAGACCACCCGTTGCAGGCCAAAGCCGATGCCCACACCGATCGCCCCGGAGAACACCGCAAAGGCGGTCAGGTCGAGCCCGGCGCTGTTCAGCCCGATCACGATTGCCAGGGTTATCAGGGCGATCCGGGTCAGTTTGGAGAACAGCACCTGGGTCGAGGGGGTCAGATTGGGCAACTGGCGCAGGCGATGCTCGACCAGGCCGGACAGCGCCTGGGCCAGCCAGATCAGCACCACGAAGGTCAGCGCGCCCATCAGGATCGAGAGCAGCGAAAGATGGGCGTCGCCAATCGAAAAGCGGGCGTTGTCGAGATAGATCGCGGTGGGCTCCAGCCAGCCCATGATGTTCAGCGCCGCGATGGTCCAGGCGCCGGTAGCGACGGTGCGCGACAGCAGGCGGTTGCGCACCAGGCTGGCGATCAGGCGGATGATTACCCAGGCGGTGAGCAGGCTGACCGCCACCCGCAGGGCGTAATCGGCGAAACCGGCCGCCTCGCCGATGGTAAAGGCCACCCACAGCAGCACTGCGGCGATTGCCGGCAGGCTGAGTGGGGCGGCGGTTTCGGCGGTCCAGCGCCCCCAGGCGCCGTGCGGGCGCAGACTTTCCAGCCCGGCGCGCGCCGGCCGGCTGGCCAATTGGGCGAGCAGATAGACGAAAATGATCAGGGCGATCTGCGCCACCGCCTGCCAGGCGAACACATTGGCCATCGCCCAGTCGAGCGTGGCTTCGGCCATAGCGCGCCATTTTTGCGGATCCAGCCAGTTGGTCATTGCGTCCCCTGTTTGTCCCAGCTTAACGCCGGGCGGCGAAAAAATCGCGCAGTAATTGCGCCGCCGGGCGCTCACCGATGCCGCCATAGACCTGCGGCCGGTGGTGGCAGCTCGGTTGGGCGAACAGCCGCGGGCCATGATCGACGCCGCCGCTCTTGGGGTCTTCGGCGCCGTAGTAAAGCGTGGTCAGCCGGGCCAGGGAAATCGCCTGGGCGCACATCGGGCAGGGCTCGAGGGTGACATAAAGGTCGCAGCCGGCCAGGCGCTCGGCGCGCAGGCTGGCGGCGGCCTCGCGGATCGCCAGCATTTCGGCGTGGGCGGTGGGGTCGCGCAATTCAATCACCCGGTTGCCGGCGGCGGCGATCACCTGGCGGCTGTCACGGGCCACGACCACCGCGCCCACCGGCACTTCGCCGCGCGCTGCCGCCTGGCGCGCCTCGGCCAGCGCGCGCTCCATGTAACTTGACTTCATGTAGCCTGATGTCATGGGCCTCACGATGAAAACTTGCACGCTGTCCGTCAAGCGGCTAGAGCATGACCGGGATGAAAAAACACAAAACACAAGACGCCGCCACCGGCGAGCGGATCGCCAAAAGGCTGGCGCGCGCCGGCGTCGCCTCGCGCCGCGGCGCCGAAAAACTGATCGCCGAGGGCCGGGTCGCAGTCGACGGGGTGGTGCTGAGCTCGCCGGCGCTCAATGTGTCGCCCGCGGCGCACATCACGGTGGACGGCAAACCGGTCAGCGCGCCGGAGCGCCGGCGGCTGTGGCTTTATCACAAGCCGCGCGGGCTGATCACCAGCCATCACGACCCCCAGGGCCGGCCCACGGTGTTCGATGCCCTGCCCGCCGGCATGCCGCGGGTGATCTCGGTCGGCCGGCTCGACGTTAATTCTGAAGGGTTGTTGCTGCTCACCAACGACGGTGCGCTGGCCCGCCGGCTGGAGCTGCCGCAAACCGGCTGGCGGCGGCGCTACAAGGTGCGGGTGTTTGGGACGCCCGATGAGGCGGCGCTGGCGGCGCTGGCCAAGGGCCTGACCGTCGAGGGGGTGCGCTATGGTCCGGTTGCCGCCAGGCTGGAAAGCTGCAAGGGGCGCAACGCCTGGCTTTCCATCACCCTGCGCGAAGGCAAGAACCGCGAGATTCGCCGCATTATGGAGCACCTCGGCCTGAAGGTGAACCGGCTGATCCGCCTTGCTTTCGGGCCGTTTCAACTGGGCGGCCTGCCCGCCGGCGAGGTGCGCGAGGTTGCCGGCAAAATACTGGCCGAGCAATTGGGCGGGCGCGAGTGACATGCGGATTATTGGCGGCAGGCACAAGGGCCGGCGGCTGCGCGCGCCAGCCGATCGGCGCATCCGGACGACCAGCGACCGGCTGCGTGAGACCCTGTTCAACATACTGGCCCACGAGGCCCGCGCCCTGCCCGCCGGGGCGGTGGTCGCCGATCTGTTCGCCGGCACCGGGGCGCTGGGGCTGGAGGCGCTCTCGCGCGGGGCGGCCCATGTTTTCCTGATCGACAATTATCCCGCCGCGCTGGCTCTGGCGCGCGCCAATGTCGCCCTGCTGGGCGAGGGCAAAGCGGTCAGCCTGATCAAGGCCGACGCCACCCGCCTGCCGCCGGCCCGCCCGCCTGGCCCTTGCGATCTGTTGTTCCTCGATCCGCCCTATCATTCCGGCCTGGCCGGGCCTACCATCGCCGCGGCGCGGGCCGGCGGCTGGCTGGCCGAGGGCGGGCTGATTGTAGCCGAACTGGCGCGCGATGAAGCGCTGCCGGAAGGCGTTACCCCGGCGCGCGAGCGCATTGTCGGCGACAGCCGACTGGTTTTTTTAGCGCCGGCCGAACAGGCGTTCGATATCGGCCAGCTTTAACTCGACGTAGGTCGGCCGGCCATGGTTGCACTGGCCGGAATGGGGGGTGGCCTCCATCTGGCGCAACAGGGCGTTCATTTCCGCCACGCTGAGGCGCCGCCCGGCGCGCACGCTGCCATGACAGGCCAGGGTGGCGCAAACCGCCTCCAGCCGCTCCATCAGGGAGACCGCCTCGCCCAGCTCGGCGATGTCGTCGCCAAGGTCACGCAGCAGGCCGGCGACATCGGTCTCACCGAGCAGCGCCGGTGTTTCGCGCACCACCACCGCGCCCGGCCCGAAGGGCTCGATCACCAGCCCCAGCCGGGCCAGTTCGTCGGCCCGGGCGGCGAGATCGGCGGCCGCCGCCTCGCCCAGTTCCACCACCTCGGGCAGCAGCAGGCCCTGGCTGGCGACGCCGCCGGTGGCCAGCGCCTGTTTCATGGTCTCATAAACCAGGCGTTCATGGGCGGCGTGCTGGTCGACGATCACCAGCCCGTCGCCGGTCTGGGCGATGATATAGGTTTCATGCACCTGGCCGCGCGCCGCGCCCAGCGGATAGGATTCAGTCTCAGGCCCGGCTTCGGGAGCCGGCGGTGGGGCTTCGACGCGGGCCAGCGGGGCGTGATAGTCAAGCGCCGCCTGGGCCAGCCCCGGGGTGATGCGGCTTTGTCCGTGGTGGGTTTGAAAAGGAGCGCCGCCGGGCCGGGCGGCGCCCAGGGCGGCGGCGGCAACCGTGGTCGAGGCGCGGTGGCCGGCGTCGGCCAGGGCGTGTTTCAGCGCCCCGACGATCATGCCGCGCACCAGACCGGCGTCGCGAAACCGCACCTCGGCCTTGGCCGGGTGAACATTGACATCGACCGCCTCGGCCGGGTAGTCGACAAACAGGGCGACAATGGGGTGGCGGTCGCGGGCGAGGAAATCGGCGTAAGCCGCGCGCACCGCGCCAACCATCAGCTTGTCGCGCACCGGCCGGCCGTTGACGAACAGATATTGCATTTGCGCAGTGCCCCGGCTCAGGGTGGGCAGGCCGGCATAGCCGCTCAGCATCAGCCCCTCGCGTTTGGCTTCGATGGCCAGGGCATTGTCCTGAAAATCACGGCCCAGAATATCGCCCAGCCGGGCCAGCCGCGCAGCAGTTGGTTCGCCGGGCGCGGCGGCGACCCGAAACAGGCTGCGCGCCCCGTCGCGCATCTGGAACGAGAGCGCCGGGTGGGCCATGGCGAGGCGGCGGATGGCGTCAAGGGCGTGGTTGACCTCGGTGCGCTCGGTCTTGAGGAACTTGAGCCGCGCCGGGGTGGCGTAAAACAGATCGCGCACCTCGATGCGCACCCCCTGCCCCAGACCGGCCGGCCGGAGCGGTGATTTGACCCCGCCCTCGACGGTAATTTCCCACGCTTCATCGGCACCGCGCGCCCGGCTGGCGATGGTTAGCCGGGCGACCGCGCCGATTGAGGCCAGCGCCTCGCCGCGAAACCCCAGGGTGGTGATATGGGTCAGATCGTCATCGGGCAGTTTCGAGGTGGCGTGGCGCTCGACGCACAGCGCCAACTCGTCGCGGGTCATGCCGCCGCCGTCATCGCTGACCAGAATCAGCTCGCGCCCGCCGCCGCTCATTTCCACCTCGATATGCCGGGCGCCGGCGTCGATGGCGTTTTCCACCAGTTCCTTGACCGCGCTGGCCGGGCGTTCGACAACCTCGCCGGCGGCGATGCGGTTGATCGTGGTCTCGGGCAGGCGGCGCAGGGTCACGGGCTGGCGTCCTCGCGCAGATAGCGCCGGGCCAGCACCTTGGCCTGTTCAACCGCCGGCTGGTCGAAGGCGTCAACGCCCAACAGATGCGCGGCCAGAATGGTTTCGAGCATGAAATGCATCATCAGGCCGCCGAGCACATATTCATCGAGCCGGTCAAGCTCGAAGCGGCGCACCGGCCGGCCAGCGCCGGCCAGGGTTTGCGCCGTTGCCCGGCATTCGGCGTCGACCAGATCGCCCAGGGTGCGCCCGGCGAGATAATCAAGCGCCGCATCGGCGGCCAGATCGGCCGGCACCCGTGGCCCGTCGCCGGCGGTGGCCAGTTGAATGATCGAGAAAAACTTGTCATCTGGCCCGTCAAGATAAAGCTGAAGCTGGCTGTGCTGGTCGACCGGCCCGAGGGCGCGCACCGGGGTGGTGCCGTGGCCGTCCTTGCCCAGGGATTCAGCCCATAACTGGCGATACCACAGCGCCAGACAATCCAGCCGGTCGGCGTAGGCCAGCATGACGCTGACCGAGGCGCCGCGCTCGGCCAGGCCCACCGCCAGCGCCGCGCCCACCGCCGGGGCGGCCTCGCCCGGCCGGGTGGCAGCCAGGGTGGCCTCGAGCACGGTGCGGGCGCCATCGCGCACCGCTGCGCCATCAAGGCCGAGCACATAGGCCGGCAGCAGGCCGACCAGCGAGAGCACCGAAAAGCGCCCACCCAGCCCGGGGTCATGGTTCATGACCCGCAGCCGCCATTTTTCCGCCAGCCGGCGCAGCACCGAGGGGCTGGGCTGGGTGATCACTGAAAAGGCGCGGGCAAAGGCGTCCTTACTGGCGTGGGCGCGCACATGATCCATGGCGGCCAAAAGCTGGGCCAGGGTCTCGGCGGTGCCGCCGGATTTGGAAATGGCGATGAAATGGGTTTTGCCGACATCAAGGGCGGTGAGCAGACCGGCGAAACCATGGCCGTCGAGATTGTCGGGAAAATGCAACCGCGGCGTCTCGGGCCGGCGGGGGTCGGCCAGCGCGGCCAGCGCCCGGCCGCCGAGGCTGGAGCCGCCGGTGCCGAGCACCACCACGTCGCGAAAATCGCCGCGCAGCTCTTCGGCGAAGGCGGCCAGGCCGGCCAGGTCATCGCGCGCCCCGGGCAGCGCGAACAGGGGCAGGGTGCGGCTCTGGTGGGCGTGGCGGCACCACGCCAGGCCGTCTTCGGTTTTCTCCAGCCAGCGGCCTAGGCTGGCGTCATCAAGGCAGCCGTCAGTCCGCTGGCGATAGGGCGGGTTGGGCATCGGGGGTCTCCTTGGCGTCTAGTCCCTCGGGTTCGCCGACCACGGTCCAGCGCAAATGGTCGGGGGCGAGCAGGCGCTTGGCGACGCGGCGCACCTGGTCGAGGGTGACCGCCTCGATATAGCTGTTGCGCCGGGTGATATAGTCGAGCCCCAGACCGTGAATCTGGATGGCGGTCAATTGCGCGGCGATCTTGCTGCTGGTGTTGAAATTGAGCGGATAGGAGCCGGTCAGATAGGTCTTGGCGTTTTTCAGCTCTTGGGTGCTGGCGCCCTGGTTGCGCAGGCGGGCGATCACCGTCTCGATCAGCCGGATGGTCTCGCCGGCCTGGGCATTTTTGGTGGCGACGCCGCCGAGGAACAGCCCGGCGTTCTCAAGCGGCGCCAGATAGCTGTAGACCGAATAGGCCAGTCCGCGCTTTTCACGCACTTCCTCGGTCAGCCGCGAGGCGAAACCGCCGCCGCCGAGAATATAATTCAGCACATAAGCGGCATACCAGTCGGGATCATCGCGCAACAGCCCGCCATGGCCGAACACCATGGTGCTTTGCGGCACCGGCTTGCGGATCACCTCGAGCGCCGGGGTCGGACGCGGGGCGGTTTTGGCGATGGCGGCGGCGGCGGCATTTTCGGGCAGGCCGCCAAAGGCGACATCAAGCAGCCGGGCCAGTTGCGTCGGGGTTATGTCGCCAACCACCGCGATCACCATATTGTCCTGGGCCAGGCGGCGGCGGGCAAAGCCGCGCAGATCGGCGGCGGTGATTGCCTTGACGCTGGCCTGCGTCCCATCCACCGGCCGTCCGTAGGGATGGTTGGGGAAGGCTGACTTAAACCATGCTCGCCGGGCGATCGCCCGCGGGCTTTCCGACTGGCGGATCAGCCCGGTGATGATCTGCTGGCGCACCCGCTCGACCGGTTCCGCATCAAAGCGGGGTTTGCTCAGCGCCAGGCCGAACAGGCGGAACGCCTCGCCGGCGTTTTGCGACAGGGTTTTCAGACTGCCGGAAAAACGGTCGCGCGAGGCGGCAAAGCCCATGCGGATCGCCAGATCTTCCAGCCGGGTCTGAAAGGCCAGCGAATCATAATCAGCCGCGCCCTCGTCGAGCAGGCCGGAGACCATATTGGCCAGGCCTTCGCGCCCCGCCGGGTCGAGCGCCGCGCCGCCACGAAAGGACACCTCCATGGCGACCAGCGGGATGGCATGTTCCTCGACCAGCCAGGCATAAATGCCGGCCTCATCGCTATAGACCTCCTGAACCTCGACCGCGGCGCGGGCGGGCAGGGCGAACAAAACGAACAGGGCCAGCCACCAGCGGGTCATGATCCATCCTTCTTTCCGGCGCTGTCTTTTTCGGGTTTTTTGGGCAGCAGGATGCCGGTGACCGAGCGCGCCGGGCGCAATACCGCGCGGGCGGCGGCCAGCACCTGTTCGGCGGTGACCGCCTCGATGCGCGCCGGCCATTCGGTGACATCGGCGATGGTGCCGCCGCTGGCCAGGGTCGAGCCGAAGATCTGGGCCATGCCGAACGAGCTGTCGCGGCTGTAAATCGCCGCCGCGCTCAGGCTGCGTTTGGCGCGAACCAGCTCCTGCGCGGTGGGGCCGGCCTCAAGAAAGGCGGCGATCACCGCATCGGCGGCTTTTTCCACCGCGCCGACATCGCCGCCCGGGCGCGGGGTGGCGTAAAGCCCGAAGGTGGTCCAGTCGAGGCTGGTTTCGTCATAGGAGGCGCTGGCGCTGGAGGCGAGTTTTTCGGTGACCACCAGGGCGCGATAAAGCCGGCTGGTTGGCCCGCCGCCGAGAATTTCCGCCAGCAGGTCGAGGGCGTAGATATGCTTGCGCTGCGGGGTGTTCAGCGCCGGGGCGAGATAGCTGCGCCGCCATTGCGGCTGGCGGGCGCGCGGGTCCTTGAGCACCACCCGGCGGGCGGCGATCTGTTTCGGCTCGGGCTCCCACCAGCGCACCGGCAGCTCGCGCCGGGGTACCGGGCCGTAATATTTTTCCGCCAGCGTCCGCACCTGGTCAGGCGTGACGTCGCCGGCGACCACCAGAATGGCGTTATTGGGGGCGTAATGGCCCTTGTACCAGGCGATGGCGTCGTCGGTGGTCAGGCGGCGTAATTCGTCCGGCCAGCCGATCAGCGGCACTCGGTAATGCAGGGCGAGATATTGCGCCGCGGTCATCTGTTCGGAAAGCAAGGCGGCCGGGTTGTTGTCGATGCGCATGCGGCGCTCTTCGATCACCACCGCAAGCTCGGGCCCGACGGTTTGCGGCGTCAGGTTCAGATTGGCCATGCGGTCGGCTTCCAGTTTCATCACCAGACCCAGCCGGTCGGCGGCGATGGTCTGGAAATAGGCGGTGTAATCCTGTGAGGTAAAGGCGTTGTCGCGCCCGCCGTTGCGGGCGACGATCTTGGACAGCTCGCCGGGCGGCACGGTTTTGGTGCCCTTGAACATCAGATGTTCGAGGAAATGGGCCAGCCCCGACTTGCCAGGTTTTTCATCGATGCCGCCAACCCGGTACCACACCATATGGGTGACCACCGGCGCGCGGTGATCCTCGATCACCACCGCGCGCAGGCCATTATCCAGCTCAAAGCTGTGCACCGGCACCTCGCCGGCCCGGCTGGCGTGGCCGAAGGGCAGCAGGGTCAGCGCCAAGAGGCCGGCGATCAGGGGGAGCCGGGCCCGGGCAGCGCGGTCATGTGTGCGGCGTGGGATCATTCGACGCCGGGGACGGGTTTGCTTTTACCCGGGACGATGGTCGGGTTGTCCTTTTCGGGCAGCGGCGTGCCATAGAGAATTTCCTTGGTGTAGGTCCCCTTGCGCACCACGTCGGTCTCACTGGCCACTTCGAGGCGGATGTTGGGGTCGGCGGTTTGCGCCTTGGAGGCGCGCAGCAGCGCCCGCTCGCCGGGTGACGGCAGGTCGGTGATCTGGGCATTGGGGAAAATCGCCTGGAACGCGCGATCCCGCGGGGCGGCCTCCATCGGCCGCGCGGCGCCGGGCTTGGGCGGCAGCAGGTTGAACTCGGGCGGGATGATCAACGGCGCCTTGGAGACCACGGCGAATTCATCGGGCGCATATTTCGACAGGCCGAGGGCGTTCTTGAACCCGCCGCAGCCGCTCAGCGCGAGGCTTGCGGCCACCACCAGGGCCATGTTTCTCACCCGTGTTTCAACCATGATCGTCCTTTCCCGCCCCTTGGGGCCTGTCTGATGGGGGCCTGTCTGATGGGGGCCTGTTTGGGGACCGT